>ERZ779843.4674-NODE-4674-length-10228-cov-3.310823_pt1 | contig 10228 bp, 10 predicted proteins | sample MGYA00511560_ERZ779843 | MGnify/ENA primary metagenome ERZ779843 (study PRJEB29588, sample SAMEA2158062) | human gut metagenome | biome: human gut; feature: human-associated habitat; material: faeces | place: Denmark | collected 2008/2010 ... | reverse complement strand
CTTAATTTCTTTAAATCACTATTCTTCATAAAAATTCTTGTAAAAAAAAATATTGACATTATTAACAATATAAAAACATTACAATATATTGCACTTTTTAACATAACTACTTTCCTCTCTTTCTATATAACATTTAAATAAGCTCTCTATACCTTTATACAAATTATACCATATAATTTCAAAAAATTGTATACATCCATTGAAACTTAATGGGAATTCATATATAATATTTTTAGAAAGAGAGCGTTGTAGTTCGTAAGCTGTTGCTTACCCGCTCCATGAAATAAAGAGGAGCACCATGTGCTCCTCTTTTACCTTCTATGCTTTTACCATTTCAAGTTTACTTTCAACCAATTCACAAATTAAATCTGCAGATTTTTCAACGCCAAAAGCATCACTATTAATACAAATATCATAATTAGAATGATTATCCCATTCCTTTTCAGTATAATATTTATAATGATTTGCTCTTAATTTATCAATACGCTTAATCTCTTTCTCTGCTTTAGACTTATCCATACCATAATATGTAGTTGCTCTGTTAATTTTATCTTCCATATCACTATAAACAAAAACATTTATAACATTTTCTCTACCAGACAAAATGAAATCAGCACATCTACCAACAATAACACAAGATTCCTTGTCAGCAACTTCTTTTATTAATTCAGATTCTTTAATGAACAACTCATCACTATTATTTAATCCTGAATAATATCCATTGTTTAAACTTGCTAAAGCATCTCTTTTTTGTTCGTTGTTTTCAATATATTCTTCAGATAAACCTGTTTCTTCTGCTACTTTTGAAATAAATTCATTATCATATAATTTTATTCCTAATTTATCAGCAACTAATTTTCCAATATATCTTCCACCTGATGCATATTCCCTTGCTATTGTTATAACAACATGTTTTGAAAGTTTGCTTTCTGTGTTTGCTATAGTTTCTTTGTTTACTACTTTTACATTTCCTTGTTTTAATTTTCTTATTTCTCTTATCAAGAATATTGTTGCTAATATGAATGCTAATCCATCAGCAAATGGTCCTGCGAATAAAACTCCATGTATTCCAAACATCTTTCCAAAAATTATCATTGCAGGTATTAAGAAAGCAATTTGTCTTGATATTGAAAGTATTGCACTTATTATGCTCTTTCCAATTGCTTGGAAGAATATTCCTGATGGAATTTGAATTCCATTACAGATGCAAAGCATTAAGTATGTTCTAAATGCTAAACATGCAAATTCCATGTAATTTGCGTCTCCACTACCAAATATTGATATTAATTTGTCTGGTATCGTTTGGAATAATATAAATGCTATTGTACTTATTACAAGACTTGAACCTAATACAATTTTTAATGTTGTTTTTACTCTATCAAATTTTCTAGCACCATAGTTGTATCCAAATATTGGTTGTGCTCCTGCTGCAATTCCTATTATGATACTGTTTAATATTTGACTTATCTTCATTACAATTCCTAGAACTGTAATTGGTATTTCTGCTCCAAATTTTGATTCTGCTCCATATTTTCCAAGTGTATTGTTTTCAGTAGCCATTACAAATACTATACTCATTTGATTTATAAAACTGCTTATTCCTAACATTGAAACTTTTTTTGCTACACTTGATTTTACTTTAAATGATTCTTTACTTAATTTGATTGATTTGAATTTTTTAACATATAATGCATTTAGTATAAATACTAAAATTTGGCTTATTACAGTTGCAATTGCTGCTCCTTCAACTCCCATTTTAAATACAAATATAAATATTGGATCTAATATTGTGTTTAATACTGCACCTACAAGCATTGTTGTCATTGAATATTTTGGACTTCCATCTGATCTTATTATTGAGTTTAATGTTGTCCCTATCATTGAGAATGGTAATCCTATTGCTATTACATAACCATATTTTAATGCATATTCTTTTAATGCTTCTGTACATCCAAACATTGTTAATAATTGTGGTAAAAATATTAATGTTATTGCACAAAATAATACTGATACTATTGCTGAAATTGCTAGTGTATTTCCTACACCTTTTGCTGCTTCGTCTTTTTTCTTTTCTCCTAGTTTTAGGCTTAAGTATGCTGATGCTCCATCTCCAAACATTAGTGAAAATGCTAATCCTATCATTACTAATGGGAATACTACGTTTGTTGCTCCATTTCCTAGGTATCCTACTCCCCACCCTATAAAGATTTGGTCTACTATGTTATATAGTGAGTTTACTAATAGGGATATTATACATGGGATTGAAAATTTTCTTATTAATTTTCCTATTTTTTCTGTTCCTAGTATGTTTTCTTCTTTTTCCAATTTTCTCTCCTTCTTTCTTTTGATATTTTTTGTCTTTGGGCATAAAAAGCCGTAAGTCCTTGTCTGGACTTACGTTTTACCTGCGCGACTTATCTATTATAACATATTTTTGTTTTTTATGTAAGTATTTTTTTAAATTTTTTTATTAATTTCTTCCAATTATATCCTTTATAATCTCCCCTGCAATAATCAAACCCGCAACAGAAGGCACAAATGATATACTTCCAGGAACTTGATTACGAATACTACACTTTCTTTTAGTACCCGGAGGGCAAATACAATTTGTCTTACAACTATTTTCAATATTCTCATATGGACGTATTGGCTCTTCTTTTGAATAAACAACTTTAAGTTTCTTTATCCCTCTACTTCTCAATTCTTTTCTCATAACCTTTGCCAATGGACACACTGAAGTTTTATAAATATCTGTTACTTCAAATCTTGTTGGGTCAAGTTTATTTCCTGTCCCCATACTTGAAATAATAGGAATATTTAATTTATTAGCTCTTACAACCAACTCAATTTTAGCAGTTACTGTGTCCACACTATCTACTATATAATCAACTGTATCATCTAAAATTTCTTTGCTGTCTGGCATAAAAAATTCTTGATATACTTCTACATTTGCATTTGGGTTTATTTCTAAAATTCTTTCCTTTGCAACCTCTACTTTTGGCTTTCCAATTGTTTTTCTAGTTGCAATTATTTGTCTATTCAAATTTGTTAAGCAAATTTTGTCATCATCTACTAATATAAAATTACTAACTCCTGCTCTTACAAGTCCTTCTACTACAAATGAACCAACTCCACCAATTCCAAATACTGCAACTTTTGCATTTTGTAATTTTTCTATTCCTTCTTTTCCTATCAATAATTCTGTTCTTGAAAATTGATTTAACATTTTATTTTTCCTCCTCCAAGAACTATGTCTCCTACATAAAATACAGCTGATTGACCTGGTGTTATTGCTCTTTGTGGCTCGTCAAATGTCACTTTGATATTTTCTCCATCTTGCTCAATTTTTGCTTTTGCAACTTTTGATGAATATCTAGTTTTTACATCAACTTCCATTGGTTCTTCTATTTTATCAACTAATAATAGGTTGATATCTGTAACTGTAATTTCTTTTTTGTATAGTTCTTTTTCTTCTCCTACTATTACTTCATTTTTTGCTTTGTTAAATCCTAAAACAAATAATGGTACTTTATATGATATTCCAAGTCCTTTTCTTTGACCTATTGTGTAATTATATAATCCTGTATGTTTTCCTAGTATTTCACCTTTTGAATTTACAATGTTTCCTTTTTTAGGTTTTATATCTGAATTAGTTTCAAGGAATTTTTTGTAATTTCCATCTGGCACAAAACAGATATCTTCACTATCTGGTTTATTTGCAACTTTTAAGTCGTTTTCTCTTGCTATTTCACGTATTTGTTCTTTGTCTGTGAAATCTGCTAATGGGAATACTACATGTTCTATTAATTCTTTTGGAATATTCCATAATACATAACTTTGGTCTTTTTTACCTGCTTGTGATTTTTTTAGTACCCATCTTCCATATTTTTCACTATATTCTGTTTTTGCATAATGTCCTGTCGCTATGTAATTACATCCTAGTTCTTTTGCTTTTTCCCACATAATTCCGAATTTCATATATTTGTTACATTCTATACATGGGTTTGGAGTTCTACAATTTGCATAACAGTCTATAAAATCATTTATTACATAGTCTTTGAATTGTTCTTTGCAATTATATGTAAAATGTGGAATTCCTATTGTTTTGCAAACATTTTTTGCGTCTATGTATGTGTTTATGTTACAACAACTGCTTCCTGCAAATAGTTCTAGTGTTATTCCTAATGGCTCATATCCTTCTTTTTTTAGTAGTAGTGCTGATACTGAACTGTCAACTCCTCCACTCATTCCTAATAATACTTTTTTGTTTTCCATTTTTACCTCCGGTTGTCAAAAAGGTGCGTCCCTATTGACAGGCTGTCATTAGGGATGTCATTAGGGACGCACCTTTTTGACAACTTTTATTTATTTGTTTAATTTATATTGACATTTTTTTTAATAAGTGTTAATATAATAATATAAAAGATAAGAGCGTAGCCCTTATCTGTGTGTTTGGTTAGATTTGTCCATAGGGCAAATCTCTATTTTTCTTTTAGATGAATAATACCTAAATACATATTTGTGCTTTGAACATATATGTATTAATAATGCAGTTCCTACAAAGAAAGCCATTATGATTAATAAAAATTCTATTAATTTCACAGCCGTCAACCCCTTTCTTGCGTTATTATGCAAATTTACGGTTTGACAAATCTCGCTTCTATTGAGAAGCGTAAAGATTTGTCGACGCGAAAAATTGCTTGCAATTTTTCTGTGCAATATTTGCTTGTAAAATTTTTAAATTTTACAAGCATAAATGCATAGATTAGCAAGCATATAACATAGGCTTACTAGTCTATGCACTTATGCTTGAAAAGGGCAACTTCCAAACTATTGCAATTTTATCATGTATATCTTTAAAAGTCAATATTTACTATTAAATTCTTTTTTAAAAATTTTTAATGACAACAATTTATATTTCCAGTTCCAGTGCTATCATTTTTATTTAGCATATCTTCAATAGTATGCCAAGCCAAAAGAGCACATTTAACCCTTGCCGGCATATTAGACACATTTCTAAAAGCTATTGCATCTTCCAATTTTTTTAGTTCTTCCTCATCAGTTGTTTCTCTTTTTATCATTTCTATAAATATTTTTATAATCTCTTTTGCCTCTTCAACTGTTTTACCTTTTAATGTATCTATCATTATTGATGTTGATGCTTGTGAAATTGCACATCCATGTCCCGAAAATGCCATATCTTCTATTTTATTTCCATTTAATTTTAATTGTAGTATTATTTCATCTCCACAATTTGGATTATGCCCTACTTCACAGTAGTCTGCATTTTCTAGTTTCTTTTTGTTGTATGAATTCATACTGTGTTCCATTATTAATTCATTGTAAACATCTGTTAACTCGTCCATTTTTTCTCCCTATTTTATATAATTTTTAAACATATTATAAGCCTTATCAAGTGCTTTAACCAATTTATCTACATCCTCTTTTGTATTGTAGATGTAAAAACTTGCTCTACAAGTAGAATCAATACCTAAGAATCTCATGAGTGGTTGTGCACAATGATTTCCAGAGCGCACACATACACCTTCTGAATCTAAAATACTTGCAACATCATGTGGATGTACCCCTTTAATGTTGAATGAAATTACGCTTGAATGATTTTCTTCATTTGGTGTTGTGTATAATGTTAGATAATCTAGTTTTGATAATTCTTGTCTTGCATATGATATTACTTCATGTTCAATTTCTTGTATTTTATCATATCCTAAATTTTCAATATAATCAATAGCAGCACCTAAACCAATTACACCTTCAACATTTTGTGTACCAGCCTCAAATTTATTTGGAAGTGGTGCAAATGTTGTTTCTTGTTCATAAACGTATTCTATCATATCTCCACCCATCAAAAATGGAGTCATTTTATTAAGTATTTCTCTTTTTCCATATAATACGCCTATTCCAAGTGGGGCAAGCATTTTATGTCCTGAAAATACTAGAAAATCTGCATCTAAATCTTGAACATCAATTTTCATATGTGGTATGCTTTGTGATGCGTCAACTATTACTACCGCACCTTTTTTATGTGCATATTTTATGATTTTTTTCACATTGTTTATTGTTCCTAAAACATTTGAAACATGTGTAATTCCAACGATTTTTGTTTTGTCTGTAATTTTGTTTTCTATCTCTTCGTCTGAAATTTCATAATTTTCATTGATATACATGTAATTTAATTTGCTACCTGTTTGCTTTGTCATTTTTTGCCAAGGAACTAAATTTGAATGATGTTCCATTATTGAAATTACTACTTCATCATCTTTTTTTAGGTTGTCCAAACCATACGAATATGCAATTAAATTTAAACTTTCTGTTGCATTTTTTGAGAATATTATTTCTTCTCTGTGTTTTGCATTTATGAATTTTGCTATTTTTGTTCTTGTATTTTCGTATTGTTCAGTTGCTTCTACACTTAATGAATATGCCCCCCTGTGTGGGTTTGCATTGTATTTTTTGTAGAATTCTTCTACAGCTTTTATTACTTGAATTGGTTTTTGTGTTGTTGCTCCACTGTCTAGATATGTGATATTTTCATTTTCTAGTAGTGGAAAATCTTTTTTTATTTGTTCTGTATCCATAAATTATCTCCCATCATCTTCTATTTCGGATATTTGTTGATTTTCGTTACATTCTTGTGTATATACAATTTTCTTTTCTTCTGAAAAAGATTTTTCTATTTCATCATAATTTGGTTCAATAGGATTTATTTTAATGTTTTGGTATTTTATCATATTTTTCCCCATGTTCCCATAAATTCATCCATAAACTCTCTTGAATTCTTCATTAAATCTTTCTCCTTAAAATACAATTATATTATTAATCTAACCTCTTATCAATTTCTTGTAAAATTTTTTCTCTCAATTCTTCATTTTCAATTTTTTCTAAAATTTGATTAAATCTAGCTCTAACCATCAATTTCATAGCCTCTTTAAGTTCAAAACCTCTACTCATAATATAGAATAATTCTTTTTCCCCAATTTTTCCTGCTGAACTAGAATGATTACCTTCAACCTCTTCTTCAGAACAAAGTAACATCGGTAAAGCTATTGATTTTGCTGTATCTGATAATAACATACAAGCCTCATTTTCATTTCCAGTAGCCTTTTTGCAACCTTTTTTGAAATCAATTGTTCCTTTAAAATGTTTTTTGGATGTATCTTTTAAAGCCCCTTGAACTTCTATATCAATATTAGATTTTTTTCCTCTTAATTCGCCTATATAATTTAAGTCAAAAACTTGATTTTCTTTTCCTAAATAAATTGTGTTTAGTTGATTATCACAATTATCCCCTTGTAAATTAGAATAATAATTTGTAATGCTGTGCTTTCCGCCAAAATCAACAATTGTATAATTAATTTTTGCATTTTCTCCAAAATCATTTTCAATTGCTAAAAAATTATTTGATTTTATATTCATTAAATTAACCAATACAATATTTAATTCTGCATTTTTTTCAGCTCTTGCTTTTATTATCCCATTGTGATAATTTTCATTTTCTTGGTTTGAAGTGTATTTTATTATTATTGTTGCTTTTGTGTTTTCGTTTGCAATTATTTCTATATTGTCTATTAATACAGAATTTTCATTATCAAAATTAAAATCTATTTCCGCTTCTGTTTTCTCTTCTCTTATATCAGAACATTCACATAATTTTGGCATAACCTCTTCATTTTGATTACTATTTATGTTTAATTTTATTTTTTGATTTGCTCCGAGTTTTTACTTGATTCGTAAGTTCTTCACTTAAACCATAAACTAAATCTATATTTGTATTATCTGCATTTTGTTCTATATCCATTTTAGATGTGTCACCAATTATTGTTACATTTTCAAATAATGGTATAACTTCTGGGACTTCAATATTTTCTAGTTTTATATTGTTTATTCTAAAGTTTTTTGCTGTTCTAACTGGTGTTTCATTTAATTTTAAATTATCCATCAACATTTCCTTTCTTATTTTTCGGGATATGGGGACGGGTCTTCAATCCCTCTTTTTTTATAATTTTTTCGGGATTGGGGGACGGGTCTTCAATCCCTATTTTTTTTAATTTTTTCGGGATTGAAGACCCGTCCCCATATCCCGAAATTTTATCCTATTGCTCCTTCTAATTCTAAGTTAATAAGATTATTCATTTCAACTGCATATTCTACTGGCAATTCTTTAGCTATTGGGTGTGCAAAACCTCTTACTATCATAGCCTTTGCGTCCTCTTCTGATAGTCCTCTGCTCATTAAATAGAATATTGTTTTATCACTTATTTTCCCTATTTTAGCTTCGTGTGAAAATTCAACTTCATCTGTTCTTATGTCATTTGTTGGTATTGTGTCTGAAATTGATATGTCGTCTAACATAAGTGATTCACATGATACTGATGATTTTGAATTTTTTGCATTTTCATTTATTCTTACCAAACTTCTATATGTGCATTTTCCACCGTTTTTTGATATTGACTTTGCATTTACAACACTTGATGTATTTGGTGCATTATGAATTACTTTAAATCCGTTGTCTAGATTCTGTCCACCACCTGCAAATGATATTCCGGTAAACTCTGTTTTTGCACCTTCTCCATTTAATATACTCATTGGATATAGCATTGATATTTTTGATCCAAATGAACCTGATACCCAGTCCATTTTTGCATTTTTTCCTACTATTGCTTTTTTTGTATTTAAGTTAAGCATATTTTTTGACCAGTTTTCTATTGTTGAATATCTTAAATAAGCATTGTCTGCTACATATAATTCAACACATCCAGCATGTAGATTTACTTTATTGTATTTTGGTGCTGAACATCCTTCTATGAAGTGTAAACTTGCTCCTTCTTCTACTATTATCAATGTGTGTTCAAATTGCCCTGATTCTGGTGAATTTAGTCTAAAGTATGATTGCAATGGAACATCGACTTTTACTCCTTTTGGCACATATACAAATGAACCGCCTGACCATACTGCTCCATGTAATGCAACAAATTTATGATCATTTACAGGTACACATTTCATAAAATGAGATTTTACTAGTTCTGGATATTCTCTTACTGCTGTTTCCATATCTGTATAAATTACACCTTGTTTTATCAATTCTTCTTTCATACTATGGTAAACAACTTCTGAATCATATTGTGCTCCAACACCTGCAAGTGATGTCTTTTCCGCTTCTGGTATTCCCAATTTGTCAAATGTATCTTTAATGTCTTCTGGCACGTCATCCCATGAACTATTTAATTTTGACTTTGGTCTTACATATGTTGCAATTTCATCCATATTTAATTCTGATAAATCTGGTCCCCATGTTGGCATTTCTAAGTTGTTATATACTTCTAGTGCTTTTAACCTGAATTCTCTCATCCAGTCTGGGTCATTTTTTTGTTTTGATATTTCTTCTATTATTTCTGGTGTTAAACCTTTTTTTATTTTGAAGTCATATTCATCTTTGTTTTTTATATCATAGATATTTCTATTTATTTCTTCTAAATTTGTTTTTGACATTTTATATAGTCCTTTCTAAAACTTGCATTTTATGTAAAATTGTGGTATAATATTTTTATAAAAAACTTAAGGAGGTCACTTATGAAAGAAAGTTATTTAACTCGGGGCATTTTTTATGGTATCGTAGGACTTATACTTACAGTGCTTTCACTTTGTGCTTATTTTATACAGATACCTTTTATTCCCGAATCATTTAAACTTCCTTGTACAGGTTGTTTAGTCGCACTTACAATATGCAATTATGTCAAGTGTGGCGTTTTGTTAGCATTTCACAATGCTAACAATCATTATCTATTCTAGTGGCTGGGGTAATAACCATTTTTTTGGTTATTACCCTATTTATATTGTGCATATCCATTTTCTTCTATATCTGACGCCAATTCTTGTCCACCTGTTTTAACAATTTTTCCATTAACCAAAACATGAACATAATCAACTTTCAAGCTATGCAAAATTTTTGTATTATGAGTAATAATTAAAACTGCATTATTCTCATTTTTAAACATCTCAATACCTTTTGAAACAGTCTTTATTGCATCAACATCAAGTCCTGAATCTGTTTCGTCAAGAATAGCAAGTTTTGGATTTAATACAAGCATTTGTAAAATCTCATTTTTCTTTTTTTCTCCACCTGAAAATCCAACATTTAAGCTTCTTTCCATGTTTTTAGGATTCATATTTAATTCTTCCATATATTTTTTCAATTCATCTTTAAATTGAA
>ERZ779843.4665-NODE-4665-length-10259-cov-2.103097_pt1 | contig 10259 bp, 9 predicted proteins | sample MGYA00511560_ERZ779843 | MGnify/ENA primary metagenome ERZ779843 (study PRJEB29588, sample SAMEA2158062) | human gut metagenome | biome: human gut; feature: human-associated habitat; material: faeces | place: Denmark | collected 2008/2010 ... | reverse complement strand
TCTTCGTGAGCCCTCACTCGGTCCGGTATTCGGCATTAAGGGCGGCGCAGCCGGCGGCGGATACGCCCAAGTTGTTCCCATGGAGGACATAAACCTTCATTTTACCGGTGATTTTCACGCAATAGGTGCGGCCAATAACCTTTTGGCGGCAATGCTTGACAACCACATTCAACAGGGAAACGCGCTTGGCATTGATGTTCGCAAAATCACCTGGAAGCGCTGTGTTGATATGAACGACAGGCAGTTAAGAAACATAGTTGACGGACTCGGAGGAAAAGCAAACGGAACGCCCCGTGAAGACGGATTTGATATAACCGTAGCTTCCGAAATCATGGCTGTTCTGTGTCTGTCTAAAGACATTACAGATTTGAAAGAAAGACTTGGCCGCATCATTGTTGGTTATACATATGGAAAGATTTCTGAGCAAAAACCAGTAACCGCTCACGACCTTCACGCAGAAGGAGCTATGTGCGCACTGTTAAAAGATGCTTTGAAGCCGAACCTTGTTCAGACACTGGAGCACACTCCGGCGATTATTCATGGTGGACCATTTGCAAATATCGCACACGGCTGTAACTCTGTAACAGCTACAAAGATGGCTCTGAACCTCGCTGATTACGCCATCACAGAAGCCGGATTTGGTGCTGACCTCGGTGCTGAGAAATTCCTGGATATCAAGTGTCGCATGGCTGGCTTGAAGCCAAATGCAGTTGTTATCGTAGCAACAGTACGCGCTCTGAAATACAACGGCGGCGTTGCAAAAGCGGATCTGAACCAAGAGAACTTAGAGGCTCTGGAAAAAGGTATCCCGAACCTGATGAAACATGTAAATAATATTAAAAATGTATACGGGCTTCCTTGTGTTGTTGCAATCAATGCATTCCCAACAGACACAAAGGCTGAGCTTGATCTTGTAGAAGCAAAATGTAAAGAAGTTGGCGTCAACGTTGCTCTCTCTGAGGTATGGGCAAAAGGCGGCGAAGGTGGTCTTAAGCTGGCAGAAGAAGTAATCCGCTTATGTGATGAGCCAAATGACTTCCACTACTGCTATGAGGAAGATACAACAATCCAGGAGAAATTAGACCAGATCGTACAGAAAGTTTACGGTGGAAGAAAAGCTGTCCTGACACCTGCTGCCCAGAAACAGGCAAAACAGCTCTCTGACCTTGGATTTGAAAATGCTCCGATCTGTATGGCAAAGACTCAATACAGTTTAACAGATGATGCCACTAAACTCGGTGCACCGACAGATTTCGACGTTACTGTAAGAAACTTAAAGATTTCTGCAGGAGCCGGATTCATCGTAGCATTGACCGGAGATATCATGACCATGCCAGGACTTCCAAAAGTACCGGCTGCTGAAAGAATTGATGTCGACGCAGAAGGAAAAATTACAGGATTGTTCTAAAATTTCTGCATTCTTGCTACGCCATTAATTAAAGAGGACATATGCAAACTCACCTAAAAAACGGTTCAGACAGTGCATATGTCCTCTTAATTATGCTCGTAAAATTGCAAAAAATTGACTATCGTTCGATACAGCCAGCCATATCTCTTATAATTTACGGCGACTTCAAGACTTCTCACTATATTTATCAATACAAATTTTTGTATTCTGTTCTTATATGTTATATCCGTTGAATCTAATATTTTCTTTAGAAGAATTTTGCAATTTCCTCAACTTCTTTTCTCTTTGGCATATTGGCTTCTTTTGCTTTGTAACCAACCGCGATGACTGCAACTACATTTTCTGTCTCAGGAATATTAAGCATCTCACGAATAGCTTCGCCGTCCCGGATTCCCATGACTAATGTGTCAAGTCCAAGCTCTGTTGCCTTGAGAAGCAGATTCTCATTCTGCAGTCCAAGATCATAGTATCCCCAGCCGTCTCCAGCTTCATTTACCGGATTTCCATCATTATCAAATCCAACGAGTCCTTTTACAAATGTTGTAACAATTAACGCGCCTGCACCTGCTGAATTTTTCTGATTGAATTCCGGCAGACATTTATCAGAGAATTCTTTAATCATTTCATCCGATAAAATGCAGTAATATCTTGACGTCTGTAAATTTTTCCATGAAGGAGCCAATATAGCTGCATTTATAATAATTTCAAGCTGCTCTTTTGTAACTTTTTTATCAGCATCATAACTTCTGATACTTCGTCTTTCATTTAATACATCCTGTAATTCCATGATATGTACCTCTTTTTGTATTTGTTTATTATATAATTTTCATTCATAAAAATATCATCAGAAAGTCAGCCGCATTTGATGCCCTTTGCGGCCTTGCTGCTTTGCATCGTCAACCGCACGACAAATCAATTGTGCGGCGTATCCGTGTTTGCGATACTCCGGCAGTGTATTCACTCCGAAAATCATCTGCCAAGCACCATTTTCATTGTGCATGGCTGAATTTATGCATTTCTTTTAATCTCCATATTGTCACTCCTTATTTCTGTACATTGTACAAATTTTAGTAATAACATTATACTTCTAAATTCAGACCTATTTTGTTCACAATATTATATCACCACCCCATTACAATGGTCCACCTCATGCTGTATTATCTGTGCCGTAAATCCGCTGTATTTTCCATGCTGCGGCTTAAAATTACTGTCAAGATAATCAACTTCTATCTCTTCATATCTTATGCAGGGTCTTACTCCGTCCAGTGACAGGCATCCCTCTTCTGTCTTATATTCACCTGACTTTTTTGTTATCACAGGATTAACCATTGCAAACTGAAACGGTCCCGCCGCAACAACTATTATTGATTTGTTTACACCTATCATGTTGGCAGCCATTCCAACACAGATTTCTCTGTTGGCACGCAGTGTATCAATCAAATCTGTCACAACCTGCTTGTCCGCTTCCGTTGCAGGTTTTGCTTTTCTTGCAAATATATGCTTTCCTTTTACGATATTTTTTACCATAACTTTTTAACCGCCTATAATTTCCTCTTCCCAATATACGATTCATACAGCTTATAATCACTGTTCACTATCAGTTTTTCCGGGAATTCTGTATCTTTAATAACCTGATATGCCCTGTCAAATCCGCATATGCTTTCTTTTATGTGAGCATCACTTCCAATTGAAATACAGACACCCATTTCCTTGCAAAGATTGAGCATTTTTACATCATTATCATATGCTCCCTGTCTCGGACCGTCGGGATTTAATGATGTATTATTTAACTCGAGAAGAACATGCTTTTCCTTTGCCGCTTTTACAAGACGCTCATAATCCACAGGGTATCTTGAATCGTCAGGGTGCCCTATTATATTGACATACGGATTATCCATTACTTTTATTAAAGCATTTGTATTTTCCTCTATGTTTCCGGGTTTGATGCAAGGAATGTGAAGACTTGCAATAACAACATCACAGCCTTTAAGCCCATATTCGCTAAGGTCAATATTTCCTTCATAATCCATAATATTAGCCTCACACCCCATATATATTTTCACGCCGTTTTTCATCCTTGGGATTATTCCCATATTTGAAAAATAAAAAACACCTGTACTTCCTGGCATCTTTGGTGCATGATCTGTTATAGCAAGATGTGTAACGCCTTTTTCGGCAGCAAATGCCGCCATCTCATCTATTGTGTTATACGCATGTCCACTGACTAACGTATGTGTGTGGGTATCTATCGTAAATTTCATAATATTGTCTCCATTAAATATTTTTATATATTTCAGCAATCAATCACTTCATATATCATCATATCTCTCAACAATCAATCACTTCAAATCAACCGTGCAAATATCCCTGTGTGGATTCGTCTGTGCAAGCCCCAATCTCACAATTTTACCTTTAAGCGGTATAAAATGTGTCTGCATTGCTCTTACAGCCGCAATCATTTGCTCTTTTTCAAGTTTCTTTCCCAACGTAATATGCGGAAACCAACTATACGGTTTATAACAACGGTTAATTGTCACATCCTCACGCACTGCTAAAATATTATAAACCTTTTCTGCTGTTTGCTGCAAATGCAAATCCAATACGGGCGTCACATAAATAACATATGGCAAAAATTCGCCTACAGAAAATATATTTATATCATGGGATTCCAATTCCGACAGCTTCACAAAATCATCGCAGAGATTTTGTAGATTTCTTGTCTCAAAACTTGATATTGTAAGATGCGGTGGCACATTATTGTCAATCATATAAGTATTTCCCGTATTTTGTGCAACTGCATCAATAAACCGCTGTAACTGCCTTGTTGTATGTTCATCAAAATAAGCCGAAATCAGATACATTTTTTCTCCTTTACTCTTTGTCTCCACAATGTTAGGAAATTCCATATGTTTTTATCCGTCAAAACAAAAATTCATATCAATTATACGAATTAATCCGGCTGACTGACTTTTTCAAGCTCTGCACGAAACATTATTCTTCTTGTTCCTCTTATATTCCTGAACTGAATTTCATATGTCTGCGTTATATTATCAATTTTAATAATCTCACCGACACCAAATACTTTGTGTCTGACAATATCTCCAACATCAAACTTTAACTTAGGCAGCATCTGCTCAGTTTCCCCTTTAATTAATATTCTGCTGTTATTAATACAATCAAGAAGATTAATGTCTATATCACTTAAAAATGCTGATGGTCTTGCACCGAATCTTCCATCTTTTTTTCTGTATGTGCTAAGATAAAGCATATTCTTAGCCCTCGTTATCGCCACATATAATAATCTTCTCTCTTCTTCATACTCATCTTCGTTGCGGAGTCTGCTACTTGGAAACTGCCCTTCGACCAGCCCCGGTACAAATACAGTATCGAATTCAAGTCCTTTTGACGTGTGAATAGTCATAACCTTAACAACGTTATATTCACCATCTTCATCCTGTGCCGAAAACAGTGCAAAATGGCTTAGCAAATCTGCCAGTTCTACCTTTTCCTGATTATCATCTTCTATCGCAGTTATAGTTCTTATAAGTTCCGAAACATTATCAAGCCTTGTCTGGTCTATATCTTGTTCCAATGCTTCCCTGTATCCCATATCAAGGCATTTATTTACAATATCCGTACAGCTGTACTCTTCATATGCAGCATGCAGTTCCATTATTGCATCATAATATGCAATTACATTTTTTTGTATAATCTCACCTTCCTCTATCATTTTTCCAAGTGCCTGAAAAAGGCTGCATTCATTTTCAGCTGCCATATTTTTAAGTTTTTCCACCGATTTCTTACCAAAACCTCTTCTCGGTCTTGAAATTGTATACAATAAATCCATATCTGTAAGGCTGTACACCATTCTCATATATGAAAGAACTGTCCTTATCTCTTCACTTTCATAGAACTTTGCACCACTGAGTATCTTATATGGAATCTTTCTTTTTACAAATGCTTCCTCCAGTGATCTTGTCTGCGATGCGGCTCTTACCAATACAGTATGGTCACGGTACTTCATATTCCGGGCGATATTATCAAGTATAGTATCGGCTATCCACGAAGATTCTTTCTCTTCTGTCTCCGTTGCATTAAATACAGGCTTATTACCATCAGGTCTTTTGGAAATCATCTCCTTTTGCAATCTGTTCTGGTTGGCAGATATAAGCGATTTTGCTACATTTACTATCTGTGGTATACTTCTGAAATTCTCAGTAAGATAATAATCCTTAACATCTTCATGTGTCTTATCAAAATTAATCATATATGCAGGGTCGGAACCTCTCCATGTATATATATTCTGATCATCATCACCTACCACAAATAAATTCTGATACAGACCACTAAGAATTCCAAGCAGCATATCCTGTTTCATATTGACATCCTGATACTCATCACATAATACATACTGGCATTTTTCCTGCCAACGTATGCGTACATCTTCATTTTTTTCCAAAATATATAAAGTAAAATTAATAAGATCTTCAAAATCAAGAGCATAATTATCACACTGCCTCTTCAGGTAATTATAGAACACCTTCCTGTCAACATTTTTTTCATTAGATGCTTTTCTCTTTAATTCAGTCTTATCAATTCCAGACATAAGCTCAACATATGACATATCCTGCTTTGACATATCTATATCACTCATTATCTTTTTTGCAGTATTATCTTTAAGTGAAATACCCATATCCTCAGCTACATTCTTAATCATATCAAGTTCTGCTTTTTTATCAAGAATCGTAAAAGTCTTAGGAAATGACATTCTGTGAATCTCTTCTTTAAGAAACATATTGCAATATCCGTGAAATGTACCTGTGAAACAATTAGCATTATCTCCAACTATATCTCTTAATCTGTGTTTCATCTGGGCTGCCGCTTTATTGGTAAAAGTAAGTGCAACAATTGACGACGGCTCAACAAACATCTCTGTTATAAGATAAGCTATTCTGTATGTAAGCACAAACGTTTTTCCCGAACCTGGAACTGATGAAACCCGTATATTGCCTTCTGTATCTGTCATTGTATCTATCTGTTCTTTCGTCGCTCTTTCTGGTATGTTCATTTATATAAACCCTTTCCAACATATTTTCAGAAAAAAGACGCGGAATCTCTCCCACGCCTTTAAGTATACTTTTTATTTTATTATTTTTCTCATTTATAAAACATTTCATCATTGGTTATGGTATATATATCACACTTTCGATTAAGTCCATGGTTTTTAAATACAAGCACATGCTCTTTGTATGTAATCGTATCTTTCAAATATACAAACGGCTCTTCTCTGTAAAGAAAACATTCATACCCTTTTTGCTTAAAGTTATTCATAATTTTTAAAGCTTTTTCATGTATTTTCCGGTTCTGTATTTCCTCTTCTTTGTCAAACTTTCTTCGGTCATATGAAGATGCAGCATCCCTCATATCGTTGATAATCTTATCTATAAATCGTCCATGCGATTTTTTATGAAACATAGATGCAATAATGTTACATTTTAAGCTGTCCGGCTTTTTTTGATAAATTTTAAGCATCCGTTCCATATTTCTATCACCGACACTTCTTGCGGTTTCCATGAGATAACTGACAGCTTCAGGATATATTGAATCGGGATAAGGCACATAATATGCTTTGGGGACTGACCTGTACTTTTTAACCGGTGGAAAATCTGCCAGCCTCATAAACACAAGTTCTTTTTCATTGCAGGATGAACTTCCAAGAAAACGGTATTTATCGCGTATAACTGCAAGCTGGTATTCAAGCTGCCTTAAATATTCATATCCTTTTACCCAGAAATGACCCATACAGCCATAATTAAAATATGTCGATGTAATACTAAGCTTTACAAACTTTATTGTAAATACATTCTCTCCACCCTGATTTACTATAAGCATATAACCATCTTCAAGTTTTTCCACTCCCGCAATCTGCTCAGATTCAATATCTTTGTATGTACCTGTGATTACCGGCTGGTCAAACACAAAAAAGCTTTCAACTGCATCATTCATAATATATGCCGCATAAATGTCACTGCTGCCATCAATCCTCACAGGTTCAAACAAATTCAGTTCAAATACCTGTGCCAGCCTGAAAAATTCATCCGGCATATCATCCGTTAATCCGTCAAGATAATTCATATAAAACTTCTTATCATCAAAATCCATCTCAGATTCCATATTCACAGACATATTTTCTCGCAATCTCTAAACCATCAATCGGTGCACAAAACTTCTGATTATGCTTCTTACATTCCTCATAAACATATTCTAAGTTAAACCAATCCACTCTGTCCAGCTCTTCTTTTTGTAATGTAAGCTTGTCGATATCCACAGATCCGGTATATACATAAACAAAAGCTATCTCGCTGTCCTTAAACATCTTTCCATAGAATTCTTTTTTATAATTAATTACAAATTTATCAACAAAATGCAAATCACTGACGGATGCATCTATTCCAAGTTCTTCTTTCATCTCTCTTATTGCAGATTCTTCAGGTTCATCACCAGCCTGTATATGACCTGCCGAAGAAGTATCATATCTTCCCGGAAATGAATCCTTACCCATCGCACGCTTCTGAAGAAGAACCTCTGCTCCATTATCCGTCTTTCTTATAATCCACACATGTGCAGTCCTGTGCCTTATTCCCTCACTATGTGCAATCTTTCTCTCAATGGTTTTTCCTGTTGGTATCCCATTTTCATCAACTATATCCAATAATTCCATGTTTAATCTGACTCCATTATAAACAGCGTATAAAAAATCATATAGCAAAAAGGAGACATAAAACAATCATCACGTCTCCTTTTAAAAAAGCAACTTATATTACAAACCTTATATAAATTTATTACTTAATAAGGCTTTCCTTAATCTTTACAACTGCTTTATGAATATTAACAGGTTCGTCCATTGTGCAGTTAGGGCGATGAATATCGTTAGTAAAATATACTGTAAATTCACCCGGATGTAATGTAACGAACTGTTCGTCAGCTACTTCATCATAATAAATATTGTCCTTTCCGGCAGGCTCTTCACCTTTTACGCCCGGAAGAAGAGGTGCGTATCCCTGTACTTCCTTTCCTGTAAAAAGATACTGAATGTCAATATAGTTTCTGTGGCTTTCTGCACGCTTCTTTTCTACAGGTGCAGTTGTCTGATCCTGAATGAGAACATAAATGTTATCTCCGTCAAGTTCATATCTTCCTACAGGAAGTTCCTTTGTTTCAGGCTTTGCAAGAAATTCCAAAGCTGTGGCAATTGCTGCCGGATACTCATAGTTACCTTTTTTTGCATTAAGTGAAGCGTAAATCATAATAATTCATCCTTTCGTTTTAAAAAATTTTTTATCTATTGCATATTATTTGCATGCTATTACATTGAGTATATACTCATACATTCTCTTTGCAGAAGAAATGCTTAAATGCTCTTCAGTTGTATGAATATTAAAAATATCCGGTCCCATAGATATGCAATCAAGGTCTTCTATCTTTCCTGCAAGTATACCACATTCGACGCCTGCATGAATTGCCTCAATAGTAGGTTTTTTGCCATACATCTGTTCAAATATATTAACCATATCATCACGGAGTTTTGAATCTTTCTTATATTCCCAAGCCGGATATTCTCCTGTAAATTCAACACTTCCACCGTATGTTTTACTTACGCATGCAATCTGGTTTTTAAGATTTTTCAATGCAACTCCTACTGAACTTCTAAGGGCAAATCTGAGACAGATACCTGATTCATCTAATGAAATTATACCAAGATTAAGTGAAGTTTCAACAAGATTATCAATATCCTGACTCATTCTCATTATTCCGTTAGGAAGTGACTGTATAAGAGCAACCGCTTTGGCACTGTCTTCCTTTGTAACAGCTTTAACGCTGCATCCATCTGATAATTCTGTTGTAACATTAAAATCTGCATCAGATGACGCAAATTCTTCTCTTATCTCATTTACAGCTTCTTCAACAGCAGCTTTAACTGCCTCAGCTTTATCTGCTTCAACGATAATTTCGGATAAACATTCTCTCGGAATGGCATTGTCTTTTTTGCCTCCCTCAACAGATACAATAAATATCGGTGCTTTCTCAGCGGCATCACGAAGAATTCTTGACATGAGAACATTTGCATTTCCTCTTCCCTTGTCAATCTCAACACCTGAATGTCCTCCCGTAAGTCCCGATATAGAAATACGAAGTTTTGTTCCTGTCACTTCTGTTCTGTTTAATTTAAGTTTAACCTGTGCACTACATCCTCCCGCACAACTTGCAAGCATGATTCCCTCATCTTCGCTGTCCATATTGAGAAGCTTCTTTCCTTTTAACATTGACACATCAATGCCTGCAGCACCTTCCATGCCTACTTCTTCTGATACGGTACACACAAATTCAAGACGTGGATGTGCAATGCTGTCATCATCTAATATCGCAAGTGCATAGGCAACCGCAATTCCGTCATCACCGCCAAGTGTTGTTCCCTTGGCAGAAACAAAATCACCATTAACTTCAAGATCAAGTCCTTCTTCGTCCATGTTCTTATCACAGTCAGGTGTCTTTTCACATACCATATCCATGTGTCCCTGAAGAATAATAGGTGCAACATCTTCATATCCTTTTGATGCTTCCTTTATTATAATCACGTTGTAAAGTGAATCCTGATAATATTCAAGATTTCTTGCCTTGGCAAATTCAACGAGATAATTGCTAATCTTCTCTTCTTTATAAGAAGGATGCGGAATATTGCAAATATCCTCAAAAAATGAAAATACATTCTTAGGTTCTAATTCAGATAATACTCTCATGTCTTAACTCCTTTAAAACATTTTATTAATATTATTTTTGTTTAATCTTATTA
>ERZ779843.4662-NODE-4662-length-10264-cov-3.053874_pt1 | contig 10264 bp, 3 predicted proteins | sample MGYA00511560_ERZ779843 | MGnify/ENA primary metagenome ERZ779843 (study PRJEB29588, sample SAMEA2158062) | human gut metagenome | biome: human gut; feature: human-associated habitat; material: faeces | place: Denmark | collected 2008/2010 ... | reverse complement strand
GTGGGACTGGCTTTCGACACGACAGGCAGCACGCCGGGTTTCACCGACGAAAGCGGCACGCCGCTGGCACTGCTGCCCGAACTGGCCGAGAACCCCAACGCCATGTTTGTCTTGTGGAAAGACCACACCGCCGTGAAAGAAGCAGCCGAAATCAACGACCTCGCCCATCGCTGGCACACCGACTATACCGCTTACGAAGGCGGCATCTACTCCTCGGAATGGTTCTGGGCCAAGGCACTCCATATCCTGCGCGAAGACCCGCAGGTGCGAGCCAAGGCCTACTCCATCGTAGAATATTGCGACTGGCTGCCTGCTCTCATCACCGGCGTGAAACACAGCCGCGACATTGTGCGAAGCCGCTGCGCCAGCGGCCACAAGGCCATGTGGCACGAAAGCTGGGGCGGACTGCCCGATGAAGAGTTTCTCACCACCCTCGACCCCCTGCTGGCAGGCTTCCGTGCCCGTCTATTCGACAAGACCGAGACGGCCGACAAACCGGTAGGCACCCTATCGCCCGAATGGGCCGAACGGTTGGGACTGTCGACCGACGTCGTCGTAGCCGGAGGAGCCTTTGACTGCCACATGGGAGCCGTGGGGGCCAACATCGCCCCGCACACCTTCGTGCGTGTCATCGGCACATCGACCTGCGACGTGATGGTCGTCCCCTATGAAGAGATGGGCAACAAACTCATTCGAGGCATCTGCGGGCAGGTCGACGGCTCCGTAATTCCCGGCATGATAGGTCTCGAAGCGGGCCAGTCGAGTTTCGGAGACGTCTATGCCTGGTTCAAACGGCTGCTCGAATATCCACTCCGCGAAATCCTGGCCAAATCAAAAATCATCGACGATGCCACGAAAGAAAAGCTCATCGAAGAAACGGCCGACCAGATTATACCCCGTCTCACCGCCGAGGCCGAGAAACTGCCCGTAGGCGAAAACGCCCTCCTTGCCACCGACTGGCTCAACGGCCGCCGCACCCCCGATGCCAACCAACTGCTCAAAGGCACCCTGTCGGGTATTACCCTCGGCAGCGATGCGCCCCGCATCTTCCGCGCCCTGGTCGAGGCAACGGCCTTCGGCTCGCGTGCCATTGTCGAACGGTTCCGCAACGAAGGGGTGCGCATAGACCATGTGACGGGCATCGGCGGCATTGCCCTGAAATCGCCCTTTGTGATGCAAACCCTCAGCGACGTACTCAATATGCCCATCAAGGTATGCCGCACCGACCAGGCTTGCGCCCTCGGCGCCGCCATGTTCGCCGCCACCGCGGCCGGACTCTACCCGACAATCGAAGAAGCCCAAGCCGCCATGAACTCCGGATATGCGGCCGAATACCGTCCCAATGCAAAAAATGTAGTCGAATATCAAAAGATATACGAAAAATATTGTAATTTAGGGGCGTTTTCTGAAAAGGTGCTCTATTCGTAAGCCGAAAATATCTAAATAAATATCTAATGGACAACAAAGTAACTAATCTGGCAGCCGACAACATACGCATTTTGGCTGCCTCTATGGTCGAAAAAGCCAACTCGGGTCACCCCGGAGGTGCCATGGGTGGAGCCGATTTTGTCAATATTCTTTACTCGGAATATCTGGTGTACGATCCCGAAAATCCCCGCTGGGAAGGTCGCGACCGTTTCTTCCTCGACCCCGGACACATGTCACCCATGCTCTACTCGGTACTGGCCCTCACCGGCAAGTTCACCATGGAAGAGTTGAGCCAGTTCCGTCAATGGGGAAGCCCCACACCGGGACACCCCGAAGTGAACGTCATGCGCGGCATCGAAAACACCTCGGGACCGCTGGGGCAGGGTCACACCTATGCCGTAGGTGCCGCCATCGCCGCCAAGTTCCTCAAAGCCCGTCTCGGCGAAGTGATGAACCAGACGATATATGCCTACATCTCCGACGGCGGTGTGCAGGAAGAGATTTCGCAGGGTGCCGGCCGTCTGGCAGGTCACCTCGGGCTCGACAACCTCATCATGTTCTACGACTCCAACGACATACAACTCTCCACTGCCACAAGCGCCGTAACCAGCGAAGATGTCGCCAAGAAATACGAAGCCTGGGGCTGGAAAGTTATAGTCATCAACGGTAACGACCCCGACCAGATACGCCGCGCCCTCAATGAGGTCCGCGAGGTGAAGGGCCAACCCACCCTCATCATCGGCAAGACCGTCATGGGTAAGGGTGCCCGCAAGGCCGACGGCAGCAGCTACGAAAACAACTGCGCCACACACGGTGCCCCTCTCGGCGGAGAAGCCTATGTCAACACCATCAAGAACCTCGGCGGAGACCCGGAAAATCCCTTCCAGATATTCCCCGAAGTGCAGGCCCTCTACGCCGCCCGTGCCGAAGAGCTCAAAAAAATCGTGGCCGAGCGCTACGCCGCCCGCGATGCCTGGGCCAAGGCCAACCCCGAACTGGCTGCCAAGATGGAGAGCTGGTTTGCCGGTAAGGTACCCACCGTTGACTGGGCAGCCATCGAGCAGAAACCCGGCGCCGCCACACGTGCTGCATCGGCCACCGTACTCGGTGCCTTGGCTACACAGGTAGAGAACATGATTGTCGCCTCGGCCGACCTCTCCAACTCCGACAAGACCGACGGCTTCCTGAAAAAGACCCACGCCTTCACGCGGGGTGATTTCTCGGGAGCCTTCCTCCAAGCCGGCGTATCAGAGCTCACCATGGCCTGCTGCGCCATAGGTATGGCCCTGCACGGCGGTGTGATACCGGCCTGCGCCACCTTCTTTGTATTCTCCGACTACATGAAACCGGCAGCCCGCATGGCGGCCCTCATGGAGACCCCCGTGAAGTTCATCTGGACCCACGACGCCTTCCGCGTAGGCGAAGACGGCCCCACGCACGAACCGGTAGAACAGGAAGCTCAGATACGACTTCTCGAAAAACTCAAAAACCACAAGGGACACAACTCGATGCTGGTACTGCGCCCGGCCGACGCCGAAGAGACCACCGTGGCCTGGCGACTGGCCATGGAGAATACCACCACTCCCACGGCGCTCATCTTCTCGCGGCAGAACATCGCCAACCTGCCCGCCGGTAACGATTACAGCCTTGTAGCCAAAGGTGCCTACATCGTGGCCGGCTCCGACGCCAACCCCGACGTGGTGCTGGTAGCATCGGGTTCGGAGGTATCGACCCTCGTGGCCGGTGCCGAGAAACTCCGCGCCGAAGGCATCAAGGTACGCATCGTATCGGCTCCGTCGGAAGGACTCTTCCGCAACCAGAGCAAGGAATACCAGGAAAGCGTTATCCCCACGGGAGCCAAGGTATTCGGCCTCACCGCCGGACTGCCCGTCACCCTCGAAGGGCTGGTAGGTGCCAACGGCAAGGTATTCGGTCTCGAATCGTTCGGCTTCTCGGCCCCCTACAAGGTACTCGACGAGAAACTCGGCTTCACCGCCCAGAACGTCTACGACCAGGTAAAAGCCCTGCTGGCATAAACACCCGCCACACCACACCTTTAAAATAAGAAAAGCCGGTTCGCTGACATAGCGGGCCGGCTTTCTTGTGTCTAAATCAATCGTCCCTAACAATAAATTTCTTGGCTGAACTGCCCCTTCTCACAAAATCATTCACTATCGTAAATATCACCGAATTACACTGCAAAATAGAACCTTCTTCTCGTGAACGACCGATACAAAAGGTGTGGATTAATAATCGCAACAGTTTTTTAGTCAATAAGTTATAATCTGAAATATGAAATTAATAAAAAATTTCTGTCGAAAAATTTTGACTGAAAATATTTGATATATATCTTTGCCGTAAAAACAAAGGGTCTCTACGCCATGCTATTTAGAAAAATGTACTCTCTTAAAATACCAATAAATAACATAAATAACAAAAAAACACTAACCAAATTTGGGAAATTATGAAAAAAAAGTTTCTAACAGGAATGTTACTGGGGACGCTGGCACTGTCGGCTACCCCGTTTGTTGTCGGCTGTTCCGACGATGACGACATCAGCCGTCTGGAAGAACAGATGGCAACCAATCAGAACACGGCAACCGTCGACAAAAACGAGTTGCTCAACCTCATCAACGAGACCAAAGCCGCTCTCGAAGAACAACTCGAACTGGCTGTCTCGGGTAAGGCCGACAGCCAGGAGGTCATCGACCTGCAAGCCAAGGTTACCGCTCTTACCGAACAACTCAACGCTGCTTCGGAGGGTGCCACCGAGCAGATTACTTCGCTCATCGAGCAAATCAACAGCCTGGTAGCCGATGTCAATAAGGTATCGGGCGACCTCGATGCCCAGAAAGTGGAACTCGAAGGCGAAATTGCAGCCGTTAAAGAGGCTCTCGACAAAGCCAACACCGACAACAGCGCAAGCACCCAGGAGCTGAAAGACCAACTCGCTTCGCTGAAAGACGAACTGGCCAAGCTCAACAAGCAGGTGGGTGGTGTCGATGGTGCTCTCGACGCTCAGAAGCAGGAACTTCAAAATCAGATTGCCGCTGTCGAGAAAGAACTCGGCGATGCCATCGCTGGCAACAGCGAAAAAATCGCATCGATGACCGAAGAGCTGACCGACCTGCAAAACGAACTCAAAAACGTAAATACGCTGATTGAGAAAAACGGTGAATCGATTGCCGACCTCACTCTGAAAATCGAAAACCTCGAAGGGCTCACCGCCAAAGTTGAGGCTCTCGAAAGCAGCAGCGAAAGCTACGCCAGCGAGATCAATGAAATCAACACCACACTTCAATCGGTTGTCTCGGGCAATGCCACCATCGAGCAAGAATTGCGCGGGAAAATCGACGCCCTCTCGCAACAGATGAACTCACTCGTGGCCGAGAGCGATTTCAGCGCACTGGCCGAACGGGTTACGACTCTCGAAACCTATAAAAACGAAGCCCTGCAAACGGCTCTCAACGGAAAGGCCGATGCCGACGACCTCTCAGCCGCCCTGTTACGCATCACCACGCTCGAAGGGAACATGGGCTCCTACGACCTGAGTGCCATTGATGCCGAAATAGAGCAATTGAAGAGCGACTACAACAGCATTATCGGCATGATCAACGCTCAGATTCAGAGCTTCATGTATATTCCTGCCTCGGCCGACCGCACCGTAGATTTCAGCTACCTCCTGCTCGACATACACGAAGCTGAGGTTGAAGAAGGCGAAGACCCCTATGCCGACGGCACCTACAAGCAACTGGCCTCGCCGGTGAAAAAAGAGCTGCGCTTCCGCGTATCGCCGGCTGCCGCCGCTGCCGACTTTGCCGACAACTACACCGTGTCGTTTGAGAAATACCAGCAACGCTCCATCGACGATAATGTGTTTGCCATCGAACTGGTAAGTGCCGATGCATCTACCGGTATCGTTACCTTCTCGGTTACCGTGGCCAACCCTGAATCGCTGACCGACGGCACCACGGCCTGGTCGTCGTGCCTCTTTGTGAGAAGCGCCGAGTCGGATTCGGTAATGACCGACCTCTCTTCGGACTTCTTCACTCTGACCGCCGAAATCGATAAAATCGAGGGTATCTATGCCAACTCCGAGAGCAACGTATCGGGTGAGGAACTCGTGGTAGAAGATGCCGAATCGATCAGCTATCCGCTCATTCTGTGCGATAACAACGGCGCCTTCTCTTCGGACGAAAACCTGCTCGACAGCTACGACATTACCTACTCGGTAGCCTACAAACTCATATCCAAAGACGCAGACTTCTTCACATTCACCACCGAAGGAAATGCCGCCTCGATAGCCGTTGCCCAGCCGCTCAACTCGGCCAGCTACAATAAGACAGCTCACATCGAAGCTACCCTCACGGTAACGGCCGAAGGCAAGAACTACGACTTCATTACCACCTACCAGGACGTTACGCTGGTTGCAAAGAGCACGTTCAAAGGCACACTGGAATCCATCAGCTTCAAGTTTGAAGAGGGTCTCGACAAGACTTTCTCCATCGACGAGATTGCCGAGTGCGTAGGTATAGACAAGGCCCTCCTCACTACCTCCAACTTCACACAAGGAATATTGAGCGGCGTAACCGGCCTTACAGCCAGCTGGTCGGCAGAGGGTATAAAACTGGAAGTTGCCAAAAACACGGGTATAACACTGCCTAAGGACAACAAGGTAACCATCACCCTGAACGGTCAAAACGGACAAGCAGGCAAGACCATCACGCTCGACATTACCATCGATCAGGTAATGCCCGCCATGCATACCTTCCTGACGAAAGAAGATGACTTCGGTACCCAGATTCTGTACAACTACGACAACACCAAGTGGAGTGCAAGTCTCGATATCAAAGACTTCTTCAACGACACCCAGAATACCGACACGCTCAAAAAATATTACGGCGAGGGAGCATTTACCATCGCTTACACCGTAGCTGTTATCGGCGAAGATGAAAAGGGTGATGAGACGGTAACAACCGTAAACAACAGCGCTACCGAAGCGGGTGTAACCCTTAGCAGCAATGTAATCACCATCGATAACGATGCCTATGCAGGTAACGTCATCAGAGTAACGGCCGGAGCTACCCTGAACAGCACCGGAGCCGCAATCGCCACCCCGAAAGTAATCGAGTTTACCGTACAACCCATCGCTACCCGATGGAGCCAGGCCGGCACTCCCGCCACACTGGGCAAGGGTGAATCTATCGACCTGGCCAAAGGGCTCATGCTCTCGACCACGGTTGGTGCCAAACTCGACGCTCTCAACGGCGTAGTCGACGAGATTACCTTGTGGAAAGACGGTGCCGACTATACCACAGCCAGCGACGCAACAAGTGGTTCGGCAGAAGAGAATGCACTGGCCACCGCATTCGGTACCAGCAAAAATCTGACAGAGGTTTACGGTGTTGACAACTTCACTGTCAGCTACAAGATTGTCGAAGGCGATGCCTATGTAACGCTCTCGGGCAGCACCATCACGATGAAAGATCTCGAAACGGCTCCCAACAGGGACGTTACCATCAAGGCCGAAATTACCATTGCTCCCACCCTGTGGGGTGTAAGCGGTATGCCCGCCAACGGAACGACAACCGTAACCTTTACCATTCCGCAAGCCGAATGGTCGAAATAACAACCAGTTAACCCCCAACATCGACATAAGGAAACCCTGACCGAACTTTTTCCTTACGTCATACTGCCGGTGAGATGTGAATCCCGCCGGCAGTCTCTTTTTTAAAGACCCCTTAAAGGAAAATCCACACAAAACACACAAAAAATCCACATCTGCTACAAAAAAAGAAACGTTATTTGTAGTCGATATAACTTTTCTCTATTTTTGCATAAATACTTAATGATGCCCATGAAGAAACAACTTATTGCCTGCTTATGCGCCGGGCTGTGTCTACTCACCGTCGAGGCGCAAGATGTACTCCCCTACCAAAATGCCAACCTCTCGCCCGCCGAACGGGCCGAAGACCTGCTGCACCGTCTCACGCTGAAAGAGAAGGTGTCGCTCATGAAAAACGGGTCAGCCGCCGTTGACCGATTGGGTATTCCCGCCTACGACTGGTGGAACGAAGCACTGCATGGCGTGGGACGCGCCGGACTGGCCACCGTCTTCCCGCAAACCATAGGTATGGCCGCCACCTTCGACGACCAGGCCGTGTATGAAACATTCGATATGGTATCGGACGAGGCACGCGCCAAACATCACCATTTCAAAAACACCCAAGACCGGTTGAAACGCTACCAGGGTCTCACTTTCTGGACCCCCAACATCAACATCTTCCGCGACCCGCGCTGGGGTCGCGGCCAGGAGACCTACGGCGAAGACCCCTATCTTACCGGACGCATGGGTGTAGCCGTCGTTCTGGGTCTGCAAGGCGACACGACCGCCCGTTACAACAAGTTGCACGCCTGCGCCAAACACTTTGCCGTGCACAGCGGCCCGGAATGGAACCGTCACTCGTTCAACGCCGAAAACATCTCGCCCCGCGACTTGTGGGAGACCTACCTGCCGGCCTTCAAGGAGCTGGTGCAGGAGGCTCACGTCAAGGAGGTGATGTGTGCCTACAACCGCTACGAGGGCGAACCCTGCTGCGGCAGCAAGCAACTGCTCATACACATTCTGCGTGAGCAGTGGGGCTACCGCGACATTGTAGTCTCGGATTGCAGCGCCATTACCGACTTCTTTAAAAAGAACCATCACGAGACCCACCCCTCGAAAGAGGCTGCGTCGGCCGACGCCGTAATCAGTGGCACCGACCTCGAATGCGGCAGCAACTACTCGTCGCTGGTACAGGCCGTGCGCCAGGGCCTCATCACCGAAGCCCAAATCGATACCTCGGTGCGCCGCCTGCTGAAAGCCCGTTTCGAACTGGGCCTTCTCGACCCCGACAGCCTTGTGCCCTGGTCGAAGATTCCCTACTCGGTAGTCGACTGCGACAAACACAAGGCCAAAGCCCTCGAAATGGCCCGCAAGAGCATGACTCTCCTCTACAACAAAGCGGGCATACTCCCCCTCGAAAAGGGCAAACGCATCGCCGTGGTGGGGCCCAATGCCGCCGACTCGGTAATGCAGTGGGGCAACTACAACGGATTCCCCTCGCACACCACCACCCTGCTCCTCGGCTTACAGGAAAAAGGTATCGACTTCACCTACCAGAAAGGGTGCAACTGGGTAGAAGACAAGATTTTCAACAGCGTGTTCGACCGCTGCACCTCTCATGGAAAGACCGGTTTCTCGGCTACCTACTGGAACAACACCGAGATGCAGGGCGAAGCAGTAACCCGCACGCACGTCTCACTGCCGTTTAACTTCGACATCGGCGGTGCCGACGGATTCGCCGCAGGCGTGTCGCTCTACGACTTCTCGGGCCGCTACACCGCCACCTTCACCCCCGAACGCGACGGTGAATATGTATTCACACTCTCGGCCAACGACGGATTCCGCCTCATCGTCGACGGCGACACCCTATCCAATCTCTGGTACGACTCACAGTCGCGGGCCAATAACGAAATAAAATTCACGGCCGAAGGCGGCCGCTCCTACAACGTCGTTGTAGAATATGTACAGGGTAGCGGCGAAGGCCACCTGCGCTTCGACGTAGGCCAGTACAACAGCGTCGACCCCGACGCGCTGGCCCGCAGCATCGACGAAGATATTGTAATCTTTGCCGGAGGCATCAGTCCCCGTCTCGAAGGCGAGGAGATGCGGGTGAACTATCCCGGCTTCAAAAAGGGCGACCGCACCGTCATCGAACTGCCCCAGGTGCAGGGAGAGGTAATCAAAGCACTGAAAAAAGCCGGCAAGAAGGTGATTCTCGTACTCAACTCGGGTAGCGCCATCGGTCTCGAAGAGGAGCTGCCCTGCGTCGATGCCATTCTGCAAGCCTGGTATCCGGGACAGGCCGGCGGCACGGCTGTGGCCGATGTACTCTTTGGCGACTACAACCCGGCCGGACGTCTGCCCGTTACCTTCTACAAGAGTACGGCCCAACTGCCCGACTTTGAAGATTACAACATGACGGGCCGCACCTACCGCTACATGACCGAAGAGCCTCTCTTCCCCTTCGGCCACGGACTGAGCTACACAACCTTTGACTACGGAAAGGCCTCCATCTCCAAAAAGATAAAGGCAGGCAAGGCCAGCGACATCACCATAACACTCACCAACACCGGCAGCCGCGACGGCGACGAGGTGATACAGGTCTATGTTCGCAACCTGCAAGACCCACAGGGACCGAAAAAATCGTTGCGTGCCTTCAAACGTGTTCATCTCAAAGCCGGCGAAAAACAGAAAGTACGCATCGACCTGCGACCCACGACATTCGACTTCTTCGACCCGGCCACCGGCTCGGTATGGTGCAAACCGGGAAAATATGAAATCCTCTACGGCGGAACATCGGACGACAAGTCGCTGAAATCGGTTACCGTGACCATACGGTAAGCGCTCCGTCATTCTCTGGAACAGAAAACGGCGTATGCCCCTCGTGGGGTATACGCCGTTTTTTACTGTCGCAAGGAACCGCCGACTATCAACTCTGCTTGTACTCGGTGGGCGACATGCCCGTGCGCCGCTTGAAATAGGTGCCGAAAAACGACTGGTTGGGAAAATTGAGGTAATAGGCTATCTGCTGAATACTCATCGAGGAATATTTCAACAGGATCTTGGCTTCGAGAATGACACACTCGTCAATCCACTCGGCCGCCGAACGTCCGCTTACCTGCTTGATAATCGTCGTCAGGTACTTAGGGGTAATATGCAACAGTGAGGCGTAAAAGCCCAGCGAACGCTCCTGGCAATAGTGCTGTTGCAAATGCCACAAGAATTCCTTGA
>ERZ779843.4659-NODE-4659-length-10265-cov-6.662096_pt1 | contig 10265 bp, 7 predicted proteins | sample MGYA00511560_ERZ779843 | MGnify/ENA primary metagenome ERZ779843 (study PRJEB29588, sample SAMEA2158062) | human gut metagenome | biome: human gut; feature: human-associated habitat; material: faeces | place: Denmark | collected 2008/2010 ... | reverse complement strand
CTGGCTACAAAGTATTTGCTCTGAGTAGAATGGATAGTAACAATGTCCATTCCAAACTCCTGAAGTGCAGCAATATCTTTTGTGACCGTCGTTCTATGTGCAGATATTCCATATTCATCATTCAATATATTGATTAACTGTGTTGTGGAAAGAGGATTTTCTTCATCAGTTCTTTCCAGTAAAATCTTTTGTAAATATAAAATTCTTGGCTTTGTTTCCATAGCCCGTCCTTTCTAAATTTTCACAATACTTTATATGAAATATAACCATTCTCATTTTAATCAAAGTAGTAAATCCACTTTCATTGCATCTATATCTTCCATAATTTTTTCTTTGTAGAAATAAAATAGTCCCCAAAATTTTTCCTTATTTTGCTCAAATTGTCCATATTCATTTCCAAAAATATCACGAATTACAAAAGGTAACACATAATCTGAAATCTGGGTATCCATCTTTATATGTTCCATTCCAATAGTATTTATAATTCTCGAATAATTTTCAGTAAACCAAATATTATCTGTCCATTGCTTATTACATCTAAATGCTTCAAATGACTTTTCAAAACACTTACGATAAATACTGCTTATATTATCTGCTAACTGAACCAATTCATTTTCTTTGCTATCAACAAAATTGATATGTATTTTATTATCTTCAAACGACTGATTATATTCTTCTTCGTACCCCATTAAGTTATCGTGATATATTTCTGTCTTGCTCATATCAACTCCGTGTAGATGTTTTAAGCTCAAAAGCATTTCTCCTAATGCCGTCATATTCACAAAATTTACAGTATTTTTGCAGCTATACGCTTCGTAAGTCAACGGGAATTCTCCATAATCCTTATTTTCTAACATAAGCTTAGCAAATGCTATATACAAATTGTAATCATTTCTATCCAGTTTCTCATAAGGAAAGGAAATAAGATATTCCAAAAATTCTTTTTTAGAATTATCGGTGTTTTCACATACTGCGGAACAATAATGTAAAAACAGTTCTTCTTTTTCTCCCGCCAAAGCACTTGCCATCATATAAAAAGTTAATGTTTCTTGCTGTTGAAATGGCACTCCAAAAATATATACCGAAATCAATGTTGCCAAGTAAAATATCTTATCATAATTACAAATAAAGAAATGCTTATCATCAAGCACATTTGTTATAAAATATTTTAGGGCTTCATTATTACGCTGAGTCATAAGCTCAGAACCTTTTATTTCTCCTGTAAATTCGAAACGATTCTTAAACTGTCTATACTTGTTCAGTATCTCTATTTCATCTTCTTTATCAGCAACAAAAACACTTCCCAATACAAAATGTCGTTGTCCATCATTAAACAATTGTCCATTTTTGTTTGGCATAATACAGCCAGAATATCCAGATTCATCAAAAAATAATTTCAATTCATTTCTCCTTATGCAAAACGATAATTTATCGTATCAGTCGTTGATGGTCGCCTGACCGTTCATTAGCATAGGAAGCAGCCAGTCACGAAGATTGATTAACTGAGAAGTTTCGTTCATATTAGTATGAATAAGCTCAAAGGTTTGCAACACGGTTTGATTAAATTCATCTAATAGCATTTTGGGTGGAATCGGTACAGGCAAACTACTTAATGTATCTTGGCTTACATTTTGTAAAATAGAACCACCGGTTTGTGTAGCAGAACTCCCTTCTAATAATTTTAGATAAAATGTTAAATAGTATTGTAATTCCTTATCAGTCGGCGTGCAGCAAATAATAAAACCGCAAAAAATTGTATTCGTTGTTGGTTTGAATAATATTCTTGTTGCTCCCGGTATTCCACTGCGTGCAATAATGATACTATCATCAGTTACACAATATTTATCGCCTTTTTTGTGTGGAAGACTAATTATATCCAACTCATTTTCATCGAGCAAAATGGACGAAGAAGAAATATTTCTTACATTAATAATACGATAATCTTTATCTCCAATGATACCTTTATCGTAATTTATTCCATTTTGGAAAGAACATAACTCTCCTAGTGTTTTTACTTTCCAAGTGATGGGTATGTTACGTTTGAGTATATCATTTTGCATCATTTTACCGCCTGATGAGCAATATGGGTTTCCTACTTCATCTGGAAAGTCAAATTGAGTGAATAAATAGTGATAAATTGATAGTATTTGCTGCTCTAAATTATCGTTTACCATCTTATTCAATTCTATTTTTTGGTCTATTTTATTCAAACATTTAGCTATCTTCTTCTGTATCTCTCGAGGTGGAATAATAATTTCTGTATTCATCAAATCGCTAATTCGTATTTCCATTATAATACTTCCAGTTGTATGTTTCGACGCCACTTTAACAAAATAATCACTCGCTAAATACAAGCATAAATATTCAGGCAAAACAACATCTTGATTTACTCTTATCGAAAATATTGATTCGCCAATATCATAAAAATCTGGTTCTTCTGTTATCAAATGACAATGTCCAATGGGTGCTCTGCTTGAAAACAGAATATCGCCCCTTCTAATATCCGACCTTTTATGAATAATTCTTTTTGCTTCTTCGTCAATAAAATCACACTTTGAGAAATCAATCGTACCAAATTTAGTTAAATTTTTCGCTGTTATATATTTCAACTTACCACTCCCCAAAGAAAAATTTTTTCTAGGATTCAAACCAGTATTAAGTTGTTTTATACAATCACTAAACTTTATAATATGCCAGCCATTATTCAGTATATTTTCTTTGATTATCATTTGCTTCACCCTATCCTATATATCTTCTATGAGCTAATTTTACATTACTCTGTTTAACCATTGCATACTGCAAAGTCGTATCTATTTTTCTATGTCCCAAAAGCTGCTGTAACTGTTCAATAGGCATTCCTTTATCTATTGCCATAGTTGCAAGAGTACGTCTAAATTTATGTGGATGCACCTTACTAAGACCTAATTGTTTTCCAAAATTTCGTAATCGCACTTCAATACCACCGATTTTTAATCTCTCATAAGGAGATTTTAATGATACAAACAGTGCTGGATTATTGTCCTTTCGGCTGTTTAAGTAGTTCTGCAAATGTATTTTTGTTCTTGCATCAAAATATACTATTCGTTCCTTATCGCCTTTGCCGAAAACAACACATTCTCTTTCGTTAAAATCTATATCTTCACGATTTAGCAACACCATTTCTCCGACACGCATACCCGTTGAAGCAAGCATATCAATCATTGCCAAGTCCCTGAGTTCCGTACAATTATCCCTCATCAATTCAAGTGCTTCATCTGAATAGGTTTCCTTGATGTTCGTTCCGGTCTTAACCTTATGTATTCGCCTGACCGGACTTTTCAAAATATAATCCTCGTCCTCAAGCCAAGAAAAAAAACTGGAAAGTATTCGTCTTATATTATCTATTGTAACTTTACTGGATTTTTTCTTAGTCTGATACTCTGTCAAATAATAACGAATATCGTCAGTTACAATATATTTAATACCTTTTCCAATGCCATCAAGCATTGACTGTATCGTTGCATTATAGTATTTCAAGGTTTTCTCAGAACAGCCCTCAATTCGCTTTGCCGATAGGAAAGACTCTACTAAGTTCTGTTCTGAAAGTTCCTTATCCTTTTCTGCCTTTGTTACCTCATAATCAAAAAGTGTATGTTTCAACACCTCTTGCAGTCTTTCTGTCTGTACGTTATTCAGGTAAGGTAACATTCCTTGAATAACATCTGTGATTAGGTTCTGTTTCATAGTCAATTCTCCTTGATTTTAATTTAGAGAACAACTATGAGGCGGTAGTCCCCTAATTTAACTCCCGCCACCCACAAGAGTTATGGGTTATATATTAAACGATAATTTACCACATCAATCACTGATGGTAGCCTGACCGTTCATTAGCATAGGCAAAAGCCAATCACGCAATGACTGTAAATGCTGATTTTCTACATGATTTTTAGTAATAGTTGAAAAAATAGGGCTTACTATTTCCGTATAGTTCTCAATTTTCTTATAATCCAAATCGGTTATAGGTAAACTAGATATATGGCTTGGATATATATGAGGTTGAGCAGAGCCAGTTTGAATATTATAAATATTGTTTTGATGCCTTTTTAAATATGCATACCAGAAATAAACATATCGACTCATTTCTGAATCTATATATGACGAATCAGATGACCATACTGGTACACCCCAAATATTTACAAACCCGGCATTTGCCCCAGAACTTGAAATTGTTACAACGGGAGCAATGGTATTTGCTACATTGTGGTAAATTGAAGGCTCCAAACCTCCAGCAATGACCGGAACATTTCCATGGACGGCATTTTTAGATAAAAGTGATTTTCCACGTTTAGGAATAATAAAGTCTCCCATGTGTTTATTCCCGGCACAAACATCAGGAAATAGATAATCAAATATCAACTGTATTTGCTGCTCTAAATTATCGTTTATCTTATTATTTGTTCGGATTTTCATTTCCATTTTATATAATAAATCGCCTATTCTTACTTGTTCTTCATAATCAGGCAGATATAAATACAAAAATGAAAACATATCCTCATTAAAGCTTGCTCTCAAAGTCATTATCGTATTGCAATCTAATACTTTACGAAAATACTTACTTCTCAAAAAGAAAGCAATATACTTTGAGTACACTATTCCCGTTGTTTTCGGTCTTAGTCTTTTTACAAAACCACTAAAAGTTGCTTTCGGATAGTCTTTAACAGCAACACAACTCATTGCCAAAGCGTCAACGGTTTCACTTGTTCTTGTAATAAACACATCATCTTTTTTTACAGAGAATATTTCTTGCTCTTTAAGAGATGTATCCATCAAATCTGGTAATTCTTCAGGCAGAAAATAATTATTAAACACGGTACTAAATGATATAAATGGGGAACCGTGTCCGGCTTGTTGTTTTGATGAAGATATACCTGAACTCATTTCATATAAATCACTAAATTTGTATTTTGTAAGTTTACTCATACTTTACCTTCTTTAACTGCTCCATAATCTCCGTTTTCAGTTTGTCGCCCTCTGCAAAATATTCCTGCAACTTCTCTGCATAGGCACTCATACGAGCGTTAAACTCGTCCTGTGACAATTCAACATATTCAATTTTTACATCAAAATATTGTCCAGCCGCAAGTGAATACTTCTTTTCCTTGATTTCATCATAGGTAACAGCAACTGAAAAATCATCAACAGCTTCTTTATTAAGGAATGTATCAACAATTTTATCAATCTCAAAATCACGAAGTCTACGTTTCTGATTATTACCGTCCTTATATTCTTCTCCCAGTTTTGAAGCATCTATCAGTACAACCTTATCTGTTTTTCTTGAATTATCAAAAAATAATACTGATACATTCGTGCCGGTATTAGCAAATACATTTGACGGCATACTAATACAGCCATAAACAATATGTTCATCTACAATATGTTGTAGTATCTTCTTTTCTACACCTGATTTTGCGGTTACAAATCCAGTAGGAACTACAATCGCACCTTTTCCGGTTGATTTCAATGAATTAAGAACGTGCTGAATGAACAACGTATAAATTGCCATACTCTCTTTCTTCTTGGCAGGTACTTTCGGAACTCCCGCCCAAAAACGAACGGGCATTGCTGCTATACGCTCTCTTGTATCTGAGAAATCCATCTTAAAAGGCGGATTTGAAACTACATAATCAAAAGTTCTTAATTCCTGTCCATTATCACTCTTATGATATGGAGCAATCAGCGTATCTCCTTGAATTGCGTGGTCAAGAGAAGATACCAAGCTGTTCAGGATAAGATTAAGTTTTAACATTTTATTACTTCGCTGTGAAATATCCTGTGCAAAAATCGTACACTTATCTTCGCCAATTTTATGGGCAAGAGCCATCAAAAGTGTCCCTGTTCCGGCTGATGGGTCATAACACTCAATGCTATGTAAATCAGTTGCATTTCCAACAAGCAATCTTGCCATAATCGTTGCAATAGCGTGAGGAGTATAATACTCTGCATACTTACCACCGCCTGCGGTATTGTAGTCCTTTATCAGATATTCAAATATATCTGCAAAGAAATCATAGTGCTTCTCAAATGCTTCTTCAAAAGAAAAGTTTACCAACTTATCAACCAAAGCACGGGCAAAAGGTGCTCTTGCTGTATCGTCCGTTACATACTGTGTCAGCTTTTCAAAAAGCGGTATTTTTGTATTCTGAGCAGTCTGAGTTGAAAATATATCAATATTCTTATCTGCTATATCTGTCATCGTGCTGTCAAAGATTAAATCAAAATCGCCCTTTGCCTGCTGATTCCATAAGTTGGCAATAAGATGTTCCGGATTAAGTAATGGAATATCTGACGGTAAACTATCAAAAATATCCAAGCGGTCATCTTCTGACATTTCTGCATAAGCAAGTTCCCATTTTTCAGCATTTTTAAGAACCGGACTTACTTTTTTTACTTCATATCCGAACTTATCATTAAGGAACTTATAAAGGAAAACCTGTGTGATAATTTTATATTCGTTACCATCGTTTCCCATACCATAGGTCTGACAAGTTGCTTTTAAGGCATCTATCAACTCTATGGTTTTTTCTTTTATCGTCTTTATCTCTTCCATTGTGTTCTCCTTTATGCCACTGAATAAGTCTGGTTATACTGGTCAAGATACTGTTTTGTAATCCTGCTCTGTATAAATACTCTATCCTCACGAGCACTCGCTATTCCCAACTTATCAATGCCTGCTTTTATTTGTGTCATAACCGTTCTCTCAAAATATGCGTCTTTCTTCAATATATCATTTCTGTCATACACTTTCTGGTCAATATCAGACTTAATAGAAAGCAAAACATTCATAATAGACATATCATATTCTGAAACAATCGGCTGTTTATTTGCTGCTTTTCGAGCAAGATTTTCTTCCCTGATTCTTTTATGAACCCTTGCGAATTTCGCATCGCCATTATATTTTCTCAGCAGAACCGTGTTTTTCTTCTGCAATTCATCAAGCTTTTTCAGAATATCTTCCAATTCCTTTCCTTGCTCCTCAATCTCAGATACACTCTTAGGTTCAAAACCATGTTGCTTGAAGCGAAGCAAAAATGCTTCCTGCAAAGTAATAAACTCAGGATCATCAGGGTCGATATTCTGAGTAAAGGCACGAACAGTCTTTTTATACTTTTCTGTTACTGCGTCTTTACCACCGACGATTTTTAATTCTTCTTCACTGATTTTGCTGAAATTAAATGTAATATCCTCCATTGCTTCATTGACAAGCAATTTCGTGGTATCATCACTTGCAAAAAGTTCTTTCTGATTTATGTTATCAATATGATGTTGCACCTCTGAAATCAATGAAGGCAACTTTGTTAATTCCATTTTTGCAAATGTTTCCTTCAATTCATCATCACCAAAGGTTCTTACCAAATTACAACAGTCACGAGCAGCAATAAGAATTTTTTTAAGTTTAAGCAATTCCTGCTTATCCTCAATCGTGGATATTTCCGAGCTAAATTCCTCCGCATTATCTGTGGTGTAGTTAAAAAGAACCTGCTGTACTTCCTGCATTTGTTTAATGAGTTCTGCCGGGTCTTCAATAACCTGTTTGAATGTATCTGTTTCATTTCCCGCACCAACTTCATTCGGGTCATTAAAACGGTTCAGCTCTTTGAGGTATGCTTCATTTGTTTCCTCAAAATTCCTTTTTATATTTGCAAAATCAATGACATAACCATAATGGTTTTCTTTATACGGTCTGTTGACTCTTGTAATTGCCTGTAACAAATTATGGTCTTTCAATTTTCGACCAAAATACAGGCGTTTCAATCTTGGTGCATCAAATCCGGTAAGAAGCATATTGAAAACGATAAGAATATCAACTGTCATATTATTTTTGAAGTCATCAATAATCTTATCTCTTGTATCCTTATCATCACTATCGTGAAGTATAAGTCCAGCTCGCAAATGACTTTTCATAGAAGCGTCTTTATTAAGTTCTGCTTGAATTTCATCAAAATACGCAAACAGCTTCCTTGCCTGCTCACTTGTTTCACAAATGACCATACCGCCGAGCGTATTATCTCCCTGAATTTGTCTAAATCTCTTTAGGTCAGAAATAATATATCTAAGCAACTCTTTGACATAGTTATCGTGTTCAACAATCTGACTTTTCTTTACGTCTTTCTTTTCTACCAAAGTTTCAAGTTTTTCGTAAATCTCAGAAAGTCGCTCTTTATACTGAGTTTCTATGTCCTCACGGATAATTTTCAGCGTATATCCATCTAAAATTGATTTGTCATAATAGTATGTATGAATATAATTACCAAAAACTCTCCAAGATTCTCTTTCTTCTTTCAAAAGCGGTGTTCCTGTCAACGCAATCTTTATTGCATTTTTATCTGCATCAAGAAGATTAGCCAAGAATGAGCCTTCTGGTTTATACCCTCTATGTGCTTCATCAATAATAAACACCCTCTGCAAATTCGTTGCATACGCAGGAAGGTCAACTTTTGACCTATCTTCAGCAAAACGCTGTATATTCACTACTGTAATTTCAGGTTTTCCCGTATTTCCCTCTTGTGCTTGATTGTTACGGAACTGCTCCATAAGTTCAGCACGGGAACTTGCCGTTTTCACAACCAATCCACGAGCTTCAAATTCTTCTGAAGCCTGTTTCAGCAAATCAAGGCGGTCAACAATGAAATAAAACTTTGCAACTTTATTTTGTTTACTGAAATAGTCAGAAAGAACATAAGTAAGATAATAAGAAAGGGCTGTCTTTCCACTACCTTGAGTATGCCATATAACACCTGAATTAACACCTTCATCAATCTTACTTCTTACTGTTAAGGCAGCAAACATCTGTTGATAACGCATTATATGTTTCTGCTCAATAAACTCTATCTTGCCATTTATTTCTTTATGAAAACGAACATAGGCAATTCCATATTTTAATATAAATAACAATCTTTCAGGACTGCACATAGATGTCAGTACTCGATTGGTCGGTGTATAGGTATCTAAATTTGTTTGATATTCCGGAGAAGTATGAATAACCTGACAATTAAAGTCAGTCAATATCTTCTTTTCAACAATCGGGTCAATATCCTTATATGGGAAATCTGCATTATAAGGTGCAATATCCAAATTTGTAGGATTTTCTTCTCTGAAACAGTTGAACGGTGCAGACTGTTTTGCCGTCGTACAATAGAATGCCCCCTGAACCGGAACAATACCACCCATAGTGTCATATTCCATATTATTAGAGAAAATCATCAACTGTGTAATATTCAAAAATCTCCTAAATTTTTTATTAGGAAATCTCTTTTGGTTCATTCTCTTGCTTTCTGCAACCATACCGCCGTGATTATTCGGCTTCTTTACTTCAACAAATACAAGTGGAAGTCCATTTACAAACAATGTAATATCAGGTCTAAATTCATCTTGGTCACGCTTACAAGTGAACTCGGCGGTAAAATGATATGTATTATTCTTTGGATTTTCAAAATCCACCAATCTAACAGGCGAAACAGACGATAAACGCTCGTAAAAACTGCGTCCTATATCATCATTATCTAATTCCTGCCTAATAGTTTTCAATGTCTGTTCCGCTTCTCCTGCGTGGGTAGGATTAAGCCGTGCGAACTGCTCCTTGAAAACGTTAATTAAGATATTGGTATCAGGGTCATATACTGTGCCTGCCATATCTTCAGTTATTTTCCCGAAATATGTATAACCAAGGCGTGTCAAATGAACCATTGCTGGCATTTGAACACGGGTAGCTTCGTTAAACATATTTTTCTTACCACTTGCCGCCATCTTCAGACCTCCTCATATCATTCGTCTAATATGACTTCACATACATCGCCAATATCACAATGAAATACTTTGCAAATTCTCATAAGCACATCAAGGGATACTGTTTCATTCTTATTTAATTTTGTTGCAACAGACGATGAAATCTCCGCAGCACGCATTAAATCTTGTCTTTTCATTTGATTATCAATCATAAGTTTTTGAAGTTTGTTGTAGCTTATTCTCATCTGTAACGCTCCTTCGTATTCTCCGTTCCTTTTGGTTACAGTTACTCATTTGACATTATACTATGAATAATCTATTTTTTCAAGATATAGGGATTTATTCGCAACTCCTATCCGGCAAGGTGTCACTTTTTACAAACACCTAATACAACTCTTTTAAAGAATAATAAAAAAGAGATGCCGAAACACCTCAATTACACATTCTGTTATTAACATTCAATGCAATCATTGCTATGACCTTTTCTATCGGCGGCTCTTTTC
>ERZ779843.4658-NODE-4658-length-10266-cov-8.611987_pt1 | contig 10266 bp, 5 predicted proteins | sample MGYA00511560_ERZ779843 | MGnify/ENA primary metagenome ERZ779843 (study PRJEB29588, sample SAMEA2158062) | human gut metagenome | biome: human gut; feature: human-associated habitat; material: faeces | place: Denmark | collected 2008/2010 ... | reverse complement strand
AAAAACCGTCATCCACATAGAAGCAGGGGCTGGGGAAATGGTGATCTTCCGCGAATTTCTGCAAAATAGCTTTTTGATTCTGGATCGAGTTCGAATCGCCCTCTATCCCATCATCCTGGCTGAGACGGCAGTACAGGGCGGTTTTCCTGATTTGGTTTGACTGATTCATACAGTCCTCCTTTTCTTTGTCAAACCGTTCAGAGCATTGCGACACCACAATACCCCGAACGGTTTGAATTGTCCAGCACTTTACGCACACAGCTTTCCCTGCTGAAAGTCCAGTTCTGCCAGGGCTTTCAGCTTGTCCTCCACGGTTTCACTGCCATGCCGGGAAAACACGGAGATGACTCGAATCTCCCGCCCGCAGGCTGTCTGCAACCGCTCCACGGTGATATGATGATTGTCGATGGTAATATTGGCTTTTTGCTCCATAGGATCTCCTTGTGTTATTTGGGTTATCGAGTTAGCCCACACGCCGCCTGTGGGACCTCTGCCGGAGGGGATGGGCAAGGACGCTGCCCATTGCGGAAGAACGCCGCACAGGGCGGCACGGGGCGAATGGGCGGGTGTTTACCAACGGCTTTGAACTTCTAAACCGCTTTCGACAATGTTGCCGAAAGCGGTTTTCTGTTTTTTCAGATACCCCCTCACTACCCCTCCCGAAAAAACAGCGTGGTGAATACCCCGGAATCAAAAGTTCCTGTAAAAGATTTAAGGTCAAGGGTGTGCAATAGACACCCTCGCCGTCCAACCTTGGGTGTCTTATTGACACCCAAGGTGAAAAAAATTGGCAGACAGGCTCTTGTAAAGTCTGTCTGCCGATGGTAACATACCGCAAATCGAAGAAGGAGGCTCGGAACATGATGTATGCTGTTTTATCATTGGGGCTGGCGCTGCTGGGCGGGATCGTCCGTCTGGCACAGGTGCTACGGTTGTCTGCGCCGCTGCTGTACGGTGCACTGGTAATCACGGTATTCCGCCCGTGGTATCTGGCCCATACCGCTCTGGCGGACGGCATTTTCCTTGTGCTGGTGGGTCTTGCGGCGCTGTCATGGGTGGTGACGCTGATTCGAGCGGTGCGGGAGACGATCTGGTAAAGTAAGGGTTGGCAAGATTGCCAACCCTTACTTTCAGACAACCTTGTCAAAAAGTCTGACCGGGTTCGGTGAATTCACCGAACCCGGTTTTCAGCGTCTACCGCTTTTGACAATGTTGTCTGAAGCGCTTTAGGGCAGTCCGCTGTGATCGGGTTTGGCAATGAGCCGAACCCGGTTTTTGCACTCACTTTCCGGCAATGCTGCCGAGAAGTTCCCGCCCGCAGGCGGCATGGGGGAATGGGGATTTCCCCAGCAAGCGCGTTTGTCATACAAATGCTATGCTTGCGTCAATGCCGCCTCCTATGGCGACGAGGCCCTCTGCACAGACCTGCATGCCCCCACTTGTCAAAGCGCCGGAATAAGCAGAAAAGACTTGAACCACCGCCCCACCAGAGTTAACATCACCACCAACAGGTTCTCGGAGGGAGGTGCCTGCGGTTGGTGGCAGCCTTACAATATGTTTGCTGAAAACATTTGAAGGAGGCTGATTTTGATGGAATATGGTTATGCGAGAGTTTCCACGAAAGAACAGAACGAACAACGGCAGATCATTGCGCTGGAAGAGTTTGGACTGAATTTGAGGCAAATTTTCATAGACAAGCAGTCAGGCAAGGATTTTGAGCGTGCGAATTACCAACGGTTAACTCGCAGGTTGAAAGAGGGTGATACCCTTGTGGTCAAGAGCATTGACCGCCTGGGCCGAAATTACAATGAGATTCTGGAGCAATGGCGGATCATCACCAAGGAGAAGCGCGCAGCCATCGTGGTGCTGGATATGCCCCTGCTGGATACCCGAAAAAATCGGGATCTCACCGGGACGCTGATCGCCGACATCGTTTTGCAATTGCTCAGTTATGTGGCTCAGACGGAGCGGGAGTTCATCCGGCAGCGACAGGCGGAGGGCATCGCCGTGGCGAAAGCGCAGGGCGTGCGTTTTGGGCGTCCGCCACTGGTGCAGCCGAAGGAGTTTCCCGCTGTGCATCAGGCGTGGCTGAAAAAGGAGATCTCCGCACGGGAGGCCGCACGGAGATTAAGCGTTACCCACAAAACATTTCTCAGATGGGCGCATGAACTGTAAAAAATGGTGAGGGAAGTACAGGTTTGTCACCACCGTCAAAAGTCGCAGTTTACTGCGGCTTTTATTATATCACAGGGCGATTCTACCCGCAACAGCTATGTGGGCACAACCTGTACTATAGACTCCAGCGCTTGTCCTGCCCTGTCTGGCTCGACCCTAAAACAGCTGTCGCCCTGTGGCGAAAAGAAACCTGCTCTCCGATAAAAGCTCAGCGGCTCTGTGTTCGGAACCGCTTTTATATAATCATTTTAGAGGAGGAATCTTATGAAACGAAGGATTTTGTCATCTTTGATGGCGCTTGTGCTGGTGTTCGGGCTTCTTCCCGTCAGCGCAATGGCGAAGGCAAGCAATTGGGGTGCAGACCGACCGAAAAGCGAAATCAAAAGCGGGTATCAGATACGAAATGGAGAGACTAAGAGTCCGTCTACAAATTTTATACTTGGGAATGGAGACGGCCAGCTTAGAACTATGCCGACCGGGAGCGAAAATGGTCAGTCTTTCAACGCATCGGCGTATTGCGGTGTAACGGCTGTTTCCAGCGATCCGGATGTTGTAGAAGTAAAAAATTACGAGATTGGAACATGGCGGAGCAGCGATTCCTGGAATGGTAAAGACTGCCTGCAGGTTAACGTCGGTCTCAAAAAGGCGGGTTCGGCAACCGTCACGATTACCTACTACTACACATTCAGCGCGAATGCAAATCCGTTCACTAATCAAAATGCACTTTGGTTTAAAGGAACTTGCTATTACACGGTCAAGGTCATCGACCCGGATGAAAAGCCCGATAAACCGACAGCATCTGACATCGAGCGTTTTCGCAATTATGTGAACACTACAAGCAGTTCCAAAGGCGCTGTTTATATGTGGTGCGATACCTATGACCATCACGCATGGTTCGATTATGTGACGGAGGTTGAAGACGCGTACACGCTGGGCGAAGTCGTGAAAAACGATGGCAGTGTTCTGAGCGCGTCAACCTATCCGTGGATCTGCGTCATGACACTGGACGCCAATAAGTATCTGGCTGCCTACAACTCCGGGTTGGGCGTTCAATGTGGTACGCATTATTTGAAAGACGGCCAGGATGCAACTGAAACGGCTACCTGGTACTACAATGTTGAATTGAGCAAATGGCAGTATAGATCCGCTGACGCTCCCGTATATATTGACATCACCCATACTGCGCCTACCCCCAAACCCGACGTGCCCAATACACCCAATGGCGATCAGATCATTACGGATCTCGGCAATGCCGTTAAAGATGCTGTAAAGGTAGAGTGCGCCAACGAAACCGGCGCGCATCCCACAAGAACGTATGATCTGACGGCAGGCAACATTGGCAGTATCACCGCGCCCGCCAAAAATTCTGACGGCAAGTACACTGTTAACGTGACCATCAAGGCCGATGAATACGTCAAGCAGTATAGCACTGATACCGGGGTTTCCCATAATTTGAAGACTGGCGCGGCATCCAGCCAGACCATCGCCCTCACCTACAACGCCGCTGGTGGTAAGTGGAAAGCCACCGGCCCCGCTCCCTATGTCACTTTCAAGGTGGAGCATGAGGGAATCCCTGCAAAGCCTGACGTAGATACGATCTATAAGGATGAATATTTAGATCCTGATGGTAACCCCTATGTAGGCGAGGGCGGCTCTAAAGAGTTTGCAGTCATTCTGAAATGCAATAAGGTTACCAAGCACATCTATGGCTTCAACAGTCTGGGCCTTGTGGACGGTGGCTACACACTGGGCGATGTTGTAGACAATGAGGACGAAAATACCAAGACTGCCTATCCGTACACCTGCACCATGACGGTGGACTACACCAAGTATGTGGATCAGGCTAATAGAGATTATCAGGGAGAAGATGGCGAACACGAGATTGTTGCCGGTACGAAGACGACCCGGGAAATCGTGTGGTATTATAACCGCGCCAGCAAGTCCTGGATCGTACTGGCTGAGAACGATCGGGCTCCTATTGTGATTCCTGTTACCTGCGAAAAGGCTCCCGATGCGGACATGCTGGAAACTGCCGTTGAAAACGCTAAACTGTATGTGGATTGCGAAACCGTGGACAGCCATAACCGGCAGGCGATTGCCCTCAACGGCTACGACAAGGCCACCGTTACGACGAAACCCTATATGGTTGTGTGCACGGACAAAACCGCAACCGTGACCATCACGGACCAGAAGGCTTATGCGGATCAGTACAAGCCCGGTGGAGCGGCCCATACCTATGACAGCGGGAACCAGAGCAACCGCAATACGTTCAACATGGAGTGGAAGAAGGGCGCGGACGGCTGGAACTGGTACTTGAAGGGTGAGCCTGCCCTGATTATGACCACGTGCACGCCGAAGCCTACTGATGACGATGTGAAGACGGCGCTGGACGGACTTGAAAAGGACGTTCGGGTTACCTGCGTGACGAAGAAGAACAACCACGGTTCTGAAACGTATGCCGTCAAGCTGGGCCTGCCGGAGAACTGGAGACTGGGCGAAGAAACTAACTGGAATGGCCATATCGGCTATGAGGTGGAGGCGCCCACCAGCAGCTTTGTGAAACTGTTCATCAGCAAACATGGTACGCACACCGTGAAGGACGGTATGCCCGAGACGCTGCGCTGGGTCATTTACTGGGACGGCAGCAGCTGGAAAGCCGCCGCACATGGCAACCCCGCAGAAATCGAAGTGGAGCATGTGAACGCGCCCGACACCTATCAGGTGACGGTTAAGAACAGCGCCGCCACGAATTCCGGCGCGGGTTTCTATGAAGCGGACAAAACCGTTACGATTCATGCCAGCAGCCGCAGCAACTACACCTTCATCGGCTGGACGACCAGCTCCGGCGTGACGTTTGCCGACGCCGCGAAGGCGGACACCACCTTTAAGATGCCCGCCAAGGCGGTGGAAGTGACCGCAAACTGGAAGTACACCGGCAGCGATTCCGATAACGACAAGGACGACGATTACACCCTGAAATATGTCACCAACGGCGGCAAGGTCATTTCCTCCGAGACCAAGTCCCGCAGCTGGGTCAAGGATTATGAGGATCTGCCTACTCCCATCCGCAGCGGCTACCGTTTCGAGGGCTGGTATTACGATACCCGTCTCACCGACAAGGTGACCGATGATGTGAAGGTCAACAAAACTGTGGTAACCCTGTACGCCCGTTGGTCTTCCTCCGAAACTCCCGGCATGCTGAACGATGAGGATCACTTTGCCTACGTTCAGGGCTACAGCGACGGCAATGTCCACCCCTACGGCCTGATTTCCCGTGCGGAGACCACCACCATCTTCTTCCGCCTGCTGACGGACGAGGTTCGGGACGACAATTTGTTGACCAGCAACACCTACACGGACGTGACCAATGACTACTGGGCCAATACCGCCATCTCCACCATGACGGGTCTGGGCATTGTGCAGGGCCGCAGCGCCACCACCTTCGATCCCAAGGCGCCTATCACCCGCGCCCAGTTTGCCGCCATCTGCGCCCGGTTCGATACCGGCGTCAGCAGCGGCAGCCGGACGTTCTCCGACATCAGCGGCCACTGGGCGGAGAAGTATATTGAGCGTGCCGCGGAGCTGGGCTGGATTCAGGGCTTTGCGGACGGCACCTTCCGCCCTGATACCTATATCACCCGGGCACAGGCCATGACTATGATCAACCGTGTTTTGAACCGGACGCCGGAAGATGAAGAGGACCTGCTGAAGGGCATGAAGGTGTGGCCCGACTGCAACCCCGGGGACTGGTTCTATCTGGCGGTGCAGGAAGCCACCAACTCCCATGACTACAAGGATCGGGGCGGCGAAGTCTGGACGAAGCTGACCCGGGATCCCGACTGGACGCGCTACGAGCGCTGATATTTGACATAATTTTCAGAAATACACATATCGGTTGCTTCTTCTAAATAAAAGCACAAGCGGCGCACCAAATCTGGTGCGTCGCTTGCGCTTTTGCCTTGCTCTAAACGACTCTTTTAAATGTTGCCCTTATGCGGGGTTGCCTCACGGCGCGGGGGGTTTTGTTATCTCAACTCAGATGAGTTTTGATTTTGGCTACTAATCTAATCAGGGAGTAGTAGTCTCGACGGTGAACTTCACGGTAGCGGAGCCGTTAGCCACGAAGGTAACATACTGCTCAGCAGCGCTGACCAGAGTGTAGCCATCGGGAGCGGTACCGTGAACGGTGACGTAATCTTCGCCCTTGTCCGCAGTCATCTTGGCGGGCTTTTCGCTCTTGACCACAGTGCCCGCGTTGTCATCCAGGACATACTGGACAGAGATGGTCATGGTAGCGTCAGCAACCTTTTCGGTTTCAACCTCGAGCTTATACAGACCCTTGATCTTGGAGATGGTGTACTGGCCATTCTTGTCCAGCTCAACCTCTTCACCATCAATCTTAACGGTCTTGATGGTGTAGTCCTTGTCGGCAGTCACGGTGATGACAACGTCCGTGTCATTCTTGTCATACTCGGCAGTCTTGCCAGCAGCATACTTGCTGCCATCCACCTTCACGGTGGCGTTGCCGGTGGAGACAACCTTCACGCCGTAGACATCATCCTCGCTCTCAACTTCCTGAATGATCAGGGTCTTGACCAGGTAATCCTGAACGATAGCATAAACGTTATCGTTGTCATCCTTGGCGATGGACTTGTAGCTGGACTCGGTGATGTTGCCGTCCTTGTCCACATAGTAGACTTTCATGGCATCATCACAGGAGATAGTCTCGTTCGTGTAGGTAGAAGCAGAGGTACCGTCCTCCAGCTTGCCGCCGGTGGTGTTCAGGATAACAGTGTACTCCTTGGAGACCTTGTCGATACCAACACCAGCCAGATACTCCTTGGCATCGCCGGGCTGGGTCTTGGGATTGGCCTCCAGGCCAGCGCCGTAAGCGTTGTACTCCTTAACGCCAGACACAACACCGTACTTATCAGTGGTAAAGGACTTGAACAGGCCGTTAGCTCCGCTGGCGGTCAGGCCAGTGGCGTTCTCGTCAACCTTCACGGTCTTGATTTCACCATTGACAATGGCATTGTACTCGAAGTAGTTGCTGTCCTCATCGTGCTCCAAATCAGAGCCGGACTCCTTGGCGAAGAAGATCATCTTGTTGTTGTCATCCTCGATAGTAACCTTGGACTGAGGCAGGACAAACATGACAGTGACCATCTTGCCGTTCTTGCAGTAGAAGAACACGTCGGTCTTGTAATCGTCGGTCTTGCCAGCTGCAATGGTGGGAGCGTTCTTGATGCCGGTGTAAGCGGTAAAGTCCTCGTTGCTGCCGGCATCGGCAACCACGAACTGTGTAGCGCTGTTGGCAGTGACATAGGTGGTATCCTTAACATCGTTGACGGTGCACTTGTCAACAGAGATGCTGGCCTTGTCGTTCTTCAGGTTCAGAGCGTCAGAAGCAACCTTGTAGGAGGACTTAGCCACATCAACAGCCTTCAGGGTGTAAACGCCGTCGTTATCCACCTTATAGGTGACAATGACAGGTTCCTTCTGGCCATTAGCAACACCGGCTTTCACGCTCCATGCCTCGGTATCAGCGTCGGTGAACTTGCCGTCCTTATTGACGTCATACTTCAGGTTATCGGCCTTGGAATAATCCTTTTCGGTGGTGACAACCTTGCTGGTGCCGTCGGTAAAGACCAGCTCAGCCTTTTTGCCGACAAAGGTTCCCTTGTCAGCCACGTTGATCAGCAGAGCATAGTTGCCGATCTCCTCAATCTCCTCAACGTAGATGACATAGCCATACTGGTCGAGGTAAGCGGTGTAGTCGTTCTTCACGGACACTTCGCCAAGAGGCTCACCGGTAGTGGCGGCGGACATCTTGTAAGCGGTATCAGCAATGGTAATGCCCTTGTTCTCGTCCTCATCCTTGGTGCTGTTGGTGGTCTTGGAAACATAGCCCTCAACCTTCTCGGCAGCGGCCACAGACTTCACCTCATCAGCAGTCTGAGAATAGGTGTACAGGACATAATCGTCATCCTCGAACTTGTCATCGGTCTCAAACTCCAGAGACTTGCTGACAGTCTTGCCGGTCAGGTCAGAGGGAACAGCCATCACGTTCTGCGTAGAGGACAGAGTGTCGATCACAACATAGGCATCCTTCTTGGAGGTAGCAGCCACAGACTTGTTGATCTGGCCAACATAGGTCACGACCTGGGTGATGATAACAGAATCATCGTCCTTGTCATAGAAGACCTCGGTCAGAACGCCGTTTTTGGCAGTGCTGTACTTCTTGCCGCTCTTCTCCAGATAATCCTTACCGATCTTGGCGTCATTGCTCTTCTTCAGAACCACAGCGGCATCCTCGGCCTCTTCGCCGTTGATGTAGACGGTGACATCCTTCTTATCAATGGTGGAGCCGAGAGCCAGATCCTTGTAGATATCGCTGGCCTTGACAGCCTTGGTGTAGGTCAGGTCGGGCGTGTCGGTGTACTTGCCGACTTCCTCAGCCTTGATCTTCCACTGAGTGGCGGGACGAGAGAAGTCGTCAGTAGCGCCGAACTTCTTCAGATCCTCAAAGTACTTCTCAGCGAACTGCATCTTGCCGTCCTTGTCGATGTTGCCATCGGTCTTGCCGGTGTTGGCCATGTCCTTAGCGTCGGACTGCTCCTTGATGGTGATGTTGCCGACGGTGACGGTGGAGTTCTTGTCATACTCGACCATGGTAGCCTTCAGGGTGTTGAAGGCATACAGGCAAGCCTCTTCACGAGTGACAGCCTTGACACCGTTGAAGTCGCCCACCAGATCATCAGCCAGGCCGATGTTCAGAGCGCGCTTGGCAACCTGGATGGACCAGTTAGCGCCGGTGTAGCCTTCCTGCTCAGCCTTGTAGCCCAGAGCGCCCAGCAGCATCTTCATGAAGGCATAGCCGGTCAGGGAGTTGGCAGGCTTGAAGCTGCCGTCAGCATAACCGGAGATGATGCCGGTCTTCTGGCAGTAGGCAATGTAGCCAGCGAAGGTGTGGTTGGTAGGAACGTCCTTGTAAGGAGCAGCATCAGCCACCAGGGCGGATGCAGTGGTGGGGCCAAGGATCAGGTTGCAGATGATCTTGGCAGCAGCGCCACGGGTCAGAGTGGTGCTGGGACGGAAGTCACCTTCGGCATAGCCGTCGATGACCTTCACGGCGGACATCACGTCGACAGCTTCAGCGTACTGGATCTTGCTGCTGTCGGTGAAGTCCTTGGCACCGGCAGAGACGGTGACCAGAGACATGGTCATCACCAGAGCCAGTACCAGAGAAAGGAACTTCTTCATGGGGTTTCCTCCTTTTAGATTCTCCCGTTCGGGAGTTGGTTTTTGCAAAACCGGCTTCCCCTTTACCGCCCCGATTTACATATCGTGGCTAGCCTACCCAATATCTGAACCGGGGGCATGTTCCGGGTATCCTGTTTTGCAAGGCCACTTTATCAGCCCCATTTCCGAATGTAAATAGTTCCCGCCGGGATGTAATACAAGTGCAAAAAAGCAGCGTTTTTATGCAGAACTGTGCCATTCACGCAACGTTTGAACGTAACAAACCGGCCAAGGCGGACCTTGACCGGTTTCGGTGTTTTCAGGACAAAGCGGAGGTCATTTCTCCTGCTCCGGCAGGGTGTAATGCCGCCCGGTGAGGACCAGCTCGCCCCGGTCCGTCAGCCGCCGGAGGAGCAGCGTTCCCTGCTCCGGCTCAAGGCCCAGCAGGCGGATGAAATCCTGACGGCGGCCGGTGCCGTGCTCTTGCAGATAGGCCCGGATGATGTCCAGATGGTCATCGGGGTCCGCCACCGCCCCGGCGGGGTAGTACCGGGTGCCCACCCGCACCAGCCTGCCCGCCTCCCGCAGTTCCAGAAGGTACTGCCGGGCAGTGCTTTTGGACACGCCCAGCCGCTCCATGACCGCTTCGCGGGTCAGCCAGCCCTGCTCCTCGGCCTGAGCCATCAAAAGCTGGGCCCGATCCCCCTGACGGACCCAGGTGTGGAGGTTCCGCAGGTTCACATGCTCCAAGCCGCCCCGGATCAGCGCCGTGCGGGTGACGGTGGTCAGCCGGGAGAGGTCCATGGGCCGCCCGGTGGTGGGTGCGGTAAAGACCCGCGGCTCCGTGGG
>ERZ779843.4654-NODE-4654-length-10268-cov-4.042593_pt1 | contig 10268 bp, 6 predicted proteins | sample MGYA00511560_ERZ779843 | MGnify/ENA primary metagenome ERZ779843 (study PRJEB29588, sample SAMEA2158062) | human gut metagenome | biome: human gut; feature: human-associated habitat; material: faeces | place: Denmark | collected 2008/2010 ... | reverse complement strand
GGGTTCCGGTAAAACCACGCTGATGAACATGATTGGCTGCATGGACACGCCTTCAAAGGGCTCCGTCATGCTGGAAGGCCGCAAGTTGGAGGATCTGAACGCCAAGCAGCTTGCCGACGTGCGTAAGAACATGATCGGATTGGTGTTCCAGAAGTTCTATCTGGTACCGCATCTGACGGCTGTGGAAAACGTGATGGTGGCACAGTACTACCATTCCGTAGTCAACGAGCAGCAGGCGTTGGAAGCGTTGGAACGCGTCGGTTTGAAGGAGCGTGCCCACCATCTGCCCGGCCAGCTTTCCGGTGGCGAACAGCAGCGCGTATGCATCGCACGTGCGCTCATCAACTGCCCGAAACTGATTCTTGCGGACGAACCGACCGGCAATTTGGATGAGAAGAACGAGAAAATCGTGCTCGACCTGTTCCGCAAGCTGCACGAGCAGGGCACCACGATTATCGTGGTCACCCACGATGCGCTGGTCGCCAGCTGCGCGCAGCGCGAGATCATGCTCAACCATGGCGTGCTCGTCGGTGAGAAGTGGAATGACGAGGATGCGCGCAAGGCCTACGAGGCGGCCGGCGGCAAGCCCGCCTCCACGGGTGCACAGGTCGAGGGCGCGCAGAACGGCGAGACCGCCATTGGTTTCACTGACCCCACCAAGGCCGCGAAAACCGGCGGCGAGGAGTAGGGCCGTCAGGGGCATCGAGCAGTATGTGAGGAATACATGGCAAGCTGATGGTCTCTCCCCCAGTCAGCTTCGCTGACAGCCCCCCTCGTCAGAGGGGGGCTTAAGGAGCGTGAATATGACCGAAAAGAGTACGTTGAAGAAATCCGCGACATTGGCGGCGGCCGGACTGGTCGTGGCTGGCGCGCTGCTGGCCGGATGCGGCGAATCCAAGGCCGCGCCGATGGACGATGCGTACGCCGGCAACTCGGGCGAGACCGAGAAGTCGCAGGAAGAGCAGTCGCAATCCCAGTCGAACGGCTCCGATAGCTCCGACGGCTCCGATTCCAGCTCGTCGCACAACGACCCGTCCACCACCACGTCCGACAAGAAGGACACCGGCAACTACAAGGACGGCAACTACTCGATCAACGGCCAGTACGGCCCGGTAGGCGAGGATTCCATCGACGTCCATCTGACCATCAAGGACGGCAACGTCGAGACCGTCAATATCATTGGGCACCCGTTCACCACGATTTCCAAGAACCATCAGGACGACTTCGCCAAAGCCATTAACGGCGTGGTGGACGGCAAACCTCTGAAGGGTCTCAAAGTGGACAAGGTCGCCGGCGCCAGCTGGACCTCCGACGCCTTCAACAAAGCCCTCGAAGTCGCCCGCCAGGAGGCTTCGATTCAGGAGTAAGACCGCTACTTCAGCAATGCTGGCCACAGCAGATCGGCCATGCGCGAGGCCCAGGCGGTGTCGTCGTCCATTGCTTTGCCCTTGATGGCCTCATACGCCACCAAAGATCCGATAATCGTGGACAACAGCAACTTCTCGTCAACGTCCTCGCGAAACACGCCCTGCGCGACTCCCTGCTTGAGGAACGCCCCCACATGCTCCAGCCACGGGGTCACCACCTGGTCGACGATGTGCTGGAAGAACTCGGCCTCGCTGGACAACACAATGCCCACGCGCTTGACGTCGATGTCGTTGTCGCGCACCCAATCGACCAATCGCTGCAATAGTTGCGTGAAATGCTCACGCGTGGGGCTGGGCACTGGGTCGGGATCCGGGATGGCCAGATACATCGCGCTGATCTCGTGCAGCAGCTCGTCGGCATTATGATATCGGCGGTAAATCGTGGTTTTGGCCACACCGGAGCGCCGGGCCACCTCCTCGATGGTCACGCCGCTGATGCCGCGGTCCACCGCAATCTGCAGCGTGGCTCGCATGAGCTTGCGATCCGTCGCCTCGCGCGTGCGCTCACCGCGCGGTGTCGCCGTCGTATCTGTCATCTCCGTCATCTCTTCTCTTCGAAATATGCTCCCGTACGCTCCCGCTGGCGAGAGCTGGCTGGCAAAGCCAGACTGAGGGTGGTAAGTCCATGCCGTTTGTAGGCAACTCCCGGATAATACCTACTAGCTCAGCACTTTAGTGCTCTCGACTTGGGCTACATACCACTGGTTGAACCGCACCAGTGGCTTCCTGAGCAACAGCCCAAGCAACAGTAGCGGCGGCACGAATGCCAGCAGCATTCCGGCGGCCCGCCAGTAATCCATGTCGTAGATGCCGGCGATGGCCGCACGCATCATCGTCACCGCATGGGTGAGCGGCAAGAGCGGACTGACTTTGGCGATGAAGTCGGGCAACATCTGCACCGGGTAGGCAGCGTTCGCACCCGAAATCTGCACGATGAGCATAAGCACGCCGATTGCCTTACCCACATTGCCGAAACTCACCACCATCGTATAGGTGAAGAACGAGAACACCAGCGAGGCCAGCCATCCAGACAACATAAACAGCAGCGGATGCACGGCCTGCACGCGCAGGAACAGCAGATCGCCACCGAGCGACACCGTGGATTGCAGCAGCGCAATCAGCGCGAACACCCCGTAATGCCCAAGGAAGAGCCGATGCGGCCGCGGATCGCCCAATGCTTTGCGCGTCCGGCGAGACACGGTGGTTTTCAGCGTCACCACCATCAGCAGCGCGCCTACCCACAGCGGCAGCAGCGTGTAGAACGGTGCCATCGACGAACCGAAATTCGCCACCGGGAATACGGCCTTGCGCCTGAGCTGCACCGGTGCGGCCAACGTACTGGCCAGCGTTTCGGGATCATTGCCCAGCACCTCTTTGACCATGCCCATATCGCCACTGTTTAGTGCGTCGCTCAGTGTGCTGTTGAACGAAGCCAGTTCGGCACCGGCGGAACGCAGTTTGCCGGACACCTTGTCCAAGGTAGTGCGAGCGTCACTGAGCATATCGCTGGCGTCGTCGGAAGTCCCCTTCAGGTCGCCGAGCGTGGAGTCCAACTGGGTGGCGCCGGAACTCAGTATGCCGGAGGCGTCAGCGACGGTGGACGACAGGGAGTCGATTTGCGGTTTCACCGTGGCCGAGAAATCTGACTTGATATTGGCAATACTGTTCTGTGCTTGATCAGCCAGATTCTTGACCTGCGCATGCTGATCCTGCGCGTCCTGATTGCCTTGGCGAATATCGGTCGCCGCCGTATTCAGCGCTTGCCGCAGCCTGTTTTGCCGTGCGATTGAACGGTCGATCGCCGTGATGATGGATGAGTCGTTGCCCAGTATGCCGGCCAACGTGTTGCGAATTTCAGTGTATTTCTCCGTCTGCTTGCCAATGGCCGTGGCTTGACGGTCCAATTCGTCGGCGGCCGTGGTGGCACCATCATTCGCGTCGGAATACAGCTTGTCTATGGAGTCGGACACCGCGCCGAAACTGGAGGCGCTCGCGTCCAGTGCGCTGCTCATCGCGTCAGCGGTGGTGCCCAGGGCTCCGGCCACGTCGGTGACTTCCTGTTTGGCGCTGGCAAGATCCTTGCCGCCTTGTTTGGCGGCAGAGGAAACCTGAGTGATTAGTGAGTTCGAGGTGTCGAGCAAGGCGCCGGCCGTATCGGTCAATGCGCTGTATGTGCCAAGCAGATCCGCCGTATCGTCAAGCTGTGTGGCGAAATTGGCGATGTTGGCGTTGAAGGTATTCAGTTGCTCTTTGGCCTCGGGCTTGGACAGCTGATCGGCCAGCGAAGACGCGATTTCCAGCCCGGCCGAAGTGATGGTCTTAGCGAACGTGGTGTTGATTTCCGCCGCAACCTCATCCGTGCCCTCGTTGAGCAGATTCGGTGCCAGCGCGTTCTTCTTCTCGTTGCGGTAATAGGTCAGTTCGGCATGCTGCACGTCGTCGGAGAAGAAGGTCATCATGTCTTTGCTGAACGACTTCGGAATTACGATGGCCGCGTAGTATTTGCCGGATCGTGCGCCCTCGACGGCATCGGCTTTGGATGTGATCGTCCAATCGAGCTGACTGTTGGCGCGCAGCGCGTTCACCACCTGATCGCCGACCGTGACTTTCACCGGGATCAGGTCGGAACGATACCCCTCATCCACATTCGCCACCGCGAATTTCAGGTTCTTCATATTCGAGAACGGGTCCCAGCATGCGGCCACGTTGAACCAGGTGAACAGGCCGGGAATCATCACCAAGCCGATCACGATGATGATGGAGACCACGTTGCTGGTCAGGCGTTTGATGTCGCCGGTAAACAGTTTCCACATGGTGTTCATCGTGCGTGCCTGCCTTCCTTGGTCGGCGGAATAGTGGGGATGATTGCGGTAACGGCGGCGCTCGGGTCCGCTTCTTCGTGGCGTTCGGCGGAGGTGTCGCGACGCTTGGCCTTATGCCCGTACAGCATGGCGCGGATTGACTCGTCGGAGAGGTTGCCGAGCTCGGTTTGGCGGCGGATGGAATCGCGCATGAATTCCACGACCATCAGGAAGCCCATGATGATGAGCACCCATGCCAGCCATGTGCCCATGACTACGATTTTCTCGCTGGTGGTCAGCGCAAACACGATAATGAGCGCGGCCGGCACCACGAATCCGGCGATAAGCGCACCCAGCAGCAGCCGGGGATAACGGTAGGCGAATTTGGCGGCCCGACGTTCGATGGCATGACGGTATTCGTCGTGGTCGGCCAGTGCTGCAATGGCCTGAGTGACACGGTATTCGCTGCCGGGCAGGTGCACCGGCTCCCTCGCCGATAATCATGTCGCTTTCCTTGATTTCCCGCGCGAACAGGCGGTTGAGATTGGCCAGTTTCGGCCGGGCGCCGAGGCCAAGCGCAAAGGCCAGAACCGCGAAAACCAGCAATTTGCCGATATAGGCGAACCAGAGGCCGTCGTAGAAGCCGCCGATGGTTTCACGCATCGCGTCAATCGAATAGGTGAACGGCAGCAGCGGGTAGATGGCGCGGAAGAACGCGGGCATCATTTCAATCGGGTACAGGCCGGAGGCGCCCGGCACCTGCAGAATGACCAGCGCCACGCATACGCCTTTGCCCACGTGCATGAACGTGGTGGAGAGGGCGAAAATCACCGACATATACACCAGTGAGGTGATGACGCAGGTGAGCAGAAACACTGGGGCGCTCGCGCATTGAATGCCGATGACAAGATCGCCGATGGCCGTGACCAGGCCTTGGACGGCAGCCAGCGTGGCCAGTAGCAGGAAGCGACCGAGATAGCCTTGGGTTGGTGTGAGATCGTCGATGCCCTCATCATCGGTTTCGAGTTTGGGAATGACCACGAGCACGAACGCGCCCACCCACAAAGACAGGGTGGTGAACAGCGGTGCCATGCCGGAACCATAGGAGGCGACCGGATAGACGGCCTGTTCGCTGATAACAGTGGGGGAGAGCATGAAGTCGGCGATTGTGGCGGCATCCAGTTTGCCGTCGGTGCCGATCAGGGAACTGAGTGAACTGGAGATGCTCAGGGCTTTGATGTCGGTGACCAGCGTATCGAGCTTGGTTTGTACGCCGGCCAGCGCCTTATCGGTGTCGCGCAGCGCGGTCACCGTGGTGGAGGCTGCTTTGTCGAGTTGGTCGAGGGTATGCTTCGACTGATCGATGAGTGAGCCTTGCGACGTGATGCCGGTCGACAGAGTGCTGGCGGTCGAGCTGAGGGCGTTGAGACCGGTGTTGAGCTGAGGAATGGTGCCGGAGGTGATGGTGCCGCGAGCGGTATTGGCCTCGCGCACCGTGGTTTGGGTGGCGGTATTGAGATGCTGCGCCAATCCGGCGGTGTCTGTGGAGGCATTGCCGATAGTGGTGTTCAGGCTATCGAGGTTGCCCAGTGCGCCGGCAAGCTCGCTATTGCGGCTTTCCAGTGTGGCAATGGCGGATTGCAGCGGTTCTCGATTGGCGTTCGGCAGCCCTTTGAGTTGGTCGATGATGTCGGCGTTCGCTTGGTTGATGTCTTCCGCCGTATTGATCAGTCCGCCTACCTGCTGATTGGCGGCGCTGATGGTTCCGGTTACCGTGCCCACGCTTTGGTTGGCCTGTGCTGCGGCTTGGCTCAGCAGGCTTGAGCCTTGGTCAAGCGCTTCGGACGTGGAGGTGACGAAGCCGTTCAGACTGGTCTGGGTAGTGCCGATCAGGGTGGAGACGCCGGCCAGACCTTCTGCAGTGTCGATGCCAAGTGTGCGCGCGTCGTCCAGCGCCTGACGTGCGGTGCGTGTCTGCTCTGGGGTGTCGGTGAGTTTGGTGGTGAGCTTGGCGATGGTGCTGCGTGTGTGCTGCACATCGTCGGAGGCCTTGGCAAGGGCCGTGAGGGCCTTGGCTTTGGTGGTGTCTTCGGTACTGATGGCTTTGCCGTCAACCGTATTGATGACTTCGGTAAGTACTTCGGATACGGTGGAGACGAATGTGGAATTGACCGTGCGGTCCACAGTGGACGCGCCGACGTCGGTGACTTTGGGGGCGATGGCGCTGGCTTTTTCGTTGACGTAATACTCCAGAGTGGGCCGACTCTTGCCGCCGGTCACCACGCCGGCGAGATCGTCGGAAAAGTCTTTGGGAATGATGATGGCTGCGTATGCCTTGCCGGATTCCACTTGGTCCATGGCCTCGGCTTCGGTGACGAAGGTCCAGCCGAGCTGGTCGTTGCTTTTCATCTGCTTGACGATTTGATCGCCGAGGTTCTGCTTGCCGATGAGCGCGTTGTCGGTGCCGTCGTCATTGTTGGCGATGGCGACGGTGATGCCTTTGGTATTGCCGTACGGGTCCCAGAAGCCGACGATGTTGTACCACGAATACAGTGGCGGGATGAACACCATGCCGAACAGGATCACCCATGCGGCCGGCACCTTGAACAGGCGCAGGAAGTCGCGTCTGAGGACCTTGAAGATATTGCCCACTGATACCTCCGGAGCTTGGTGTTGCTTGATTGCTACGTTTTCCGTAGCGATACGTTAATCGTAGCGCTACGTTTGTAGTAGCGTAATACGGCTGCCGGAGATTAATGGGGTGATTGATGATGTTTTTGGCGGAATAACGCTGCTGCCCAGCGGCTTATCGTGTGTCGCTGGGCAGAGCGAAAGGCGTTCTGGAACTTATTGACAAGATTTCTGGATGGTTTTTGGACGTTTCCTGAACGCGATGGATAGGCTCGGTGCTCGGCAATGTAGACAGACATGTACCGACCGCCCATCAAGTTCAGCAAAACCGCAATCGGGTGATAGGGTGAGGGGACGCTATGTGGGGAGGAAACCATGGTTGAATTCAAGGACGATGGCACGGCCACTACCCCCGGCAAGCCGCGGGAGAACCGTGACGCCGAGTCCGCAGTCGTGGCCGATCTGGTGGCCGTCGAACTGGACGACGCCGGCTTGAACCTGAACGCCAAGCGATTACCGATTCTGGCGCGCATCTATGGCGCGGTCGTGCTGCTGGACGGACTCGCCACATTGCCGATTATGGTGATTTCCATCCTCTATGCCGTGCGCGAGATTCTGGATGGTCATGTGCACGTCGATGCGATGAGCCTGACCTTCATCCTGTCCGCGATTCATGCGGTGGTGCTGGTAGTCAGTGCCGCATGCCTGATTGTGCTCGGCGTGATGCTGCTGCGCAATCATCGCCGGTATGCCGCGCGCTGGACCTACGTGCTGATGCCGTTGACGTTGGCCGACGGCATGCTGTCGCTGGCCCTGACCGGCCTTGGCTTCAACCTGCTGCTGCCGCTGATTCAGATGATTATTCTCGTCGTGATTTCGGTGACCGCCGATCCCTCCCTGAGCGAGGAACGCCGTCTGCAGCGCGCGCTCAGGCGTATGGACGATCGCGATGATTATGAATCGGCTGTGGCGGCCGGCATGCTAGGCCGCGACCAGTCCGGCAAGGGCTATATTGCGCTGGACTTTTTCAATATCTTCTGGCTGTTTACCATCGCTTCGGTGGGTGGCCTGATTGTGGAGACGATCTACCATATGGCGCTGTATAACGGTGAACTTCAGGACCGCGCTGGTTTGCTGTGGGGCCCGTTCTCGCCGATTTACGGCTGTGGTGCGGTATTGGTAACCGTGTGCCTGAATCGTCTGTGGAAGGCGAATCCGTTCTTGATTTTCTGCGCTTCGGCGGTGATCGGCGGCGCGTTCGAATATTGCACCAGCTGGTTCATGGAAGCGGCGTTTGGTATTACCGCGTGGGATTACACCGGCCGTTGGCTGTCCATCGACGGACGTACTTCGGGCCAATTCATGTTCTTCTGGGGACTGATTGGTGTGGTGTGGATCAAGTGGCTGTTACCGCGACTGCTGGCTCTGATTAATCGCATTCCATGGAAAGTGCGGTATTCGCTGACTGCGGTATGCACGGTGCTGATGGTGATCGACATTGCCTTCACGCTGATGGCCTTGGATTGCTGGTATGGGCGCATGGCCGGCCAGCCGCAGGATTCACCGGTCGCGATGTGGTTCAGCGAACGCTACAGCGACGCTTACATGGCCAATCGCTTCCAGACCATGCATATCGACCCTTCCAAGGCCGGGCGTATGTGAATGGCCGGCAAGTAATTACGCTTCGCGGGCAGAAGGTGCGTAGAACCTAAGACAGCCCTCGCGTGTGGGTGGTAAGCGGGATACACTTTCAAGCGTTGAAGGAATGATTCCCTCCGCTGATGCGCTGTTTTGTGACGCGCGTGATGACGATGGGACAATCAAACGAAAGGCAAGGCACATGGCCGAAGCTACAGCAAACATTGGTGTGATTGGACTGGCCACGATGGGCTCCAATCTGGCGCGTAATCTGGCGCACCATGGCAACACGGTGGCGTTGTTCAACCGCCACTACTCGCGTACCGAGAAGCTCATGAACGAGCATGGCACCGAAGGCAACTTCGTGCCGGCCGAAACGCTCGAGGAATTCGCCGCGTCCCTGAAGCGTCCGCGTACCGCCATCATCATGGTCAAGGCCGGTGCTCCGACCGACGCGACCATCGCGCAGCTGGAAGAGGTGTTCGAACCGGGCGACATCATCGTCGACGGTGGCAACTCCTTCTTCAAGGACACCATCAAGCGTGAGAAGGAAGTACGTGCCAAGGGCTTCCACTTCGTGGGTTGCGGCGTGTCCGGTGGTGAGGAAGGCGCGCTCAACGGCCCGTCTCTGATGCCCGGTGGCACTGCGGAATCCTGGAAGACCTTGGGCCCGATTCTTCAGTCCATCGCCGCCAAGGTGAACGGCGAACCGTGCGTGACCCACATCGGCACCGATGGTGCCGGCCACTTTGTCAAGATGGTGCACAACGGCATCGAGTATGCCGATATGCAGGTGATTGGTGAGGCGTATGACATTCTGCGCCGTGGACTCGGCATGGATGCCGAGGAGATTGGCGACGTGTTCGCTGAATGGAACAAGGGCGACCTTGACTCCTACCTGATCGAGATCACCGCTGAGATTCTGCACCACAAGGATGCCGAGACCGGCAAGCCGTTCGTGGACGTGGTCGTGGATCATGCCGGCATGAAGGGTACTGGTACGTGGACCGTGCAGACTGGTCTGGAATGTGGTTCTCCTGTGGCTGCCATCGGTGAAGCCGTGTTCGCTCGTGCACTGTCTTCGCACGGTGAGCTGCGTGAAGACGCTCAGAAGGAAGGTCTGGCTGGACCGAACAAGACCATCGATCTGGCCGGAGAAGACAAGGCCGCGTTCGTCGAGGACGTGCGCAAGGCTCTGTTCGCTTCCAAGGTCGTGGCCTATGCTCAGGGCCTGAACGAGATTCAGGACGGTGCCAAGGAATACGGCTGGGATATCAACCTGTCCGAAGTGGCCCGCATTTGGCGTGGCGGCTGCATTATTCGCGCCCAGTTCCTGCTCGACCGCATCACCGAGGCCTTCAGGGGCGATAACCCGCCGGCTTCCCTGCTGTTCGATCCGTACTTCGAGAAGATCATCGGCGAATCGCAGGATGCATGGCGTCGCGTGATCGTTCGCGCGGTGGAGGCCGGCATCCCGACCCCGGTGTTCTCCAGCTCCCTGGCGTACTACGATGGTCTGCGCTCCAAGCGCCTGCCTACCGCTCTGACCCAGTCCCAGCGTGACTTCTTCGGTGCCCACACCTACGGTCGCGTCGACAAGCCCGGCGTGTTCCACACGCTGTGGGCTGAAGAAGGCAAGCCTGAAATCGAGGCGTAGCCTCGTGATTTCAGGTTTAGGACAGCCCTGTGGGCTGTCCGGCCTTCTTCAGGCTCGGCGATAGCCGAGCTGAGAAAACAGCAAGTCCGAGATCGAGGCGTAGCCTCGCGATCT
>ERZ779843.4647-NODE-4647-length-10278-cov-2.746552_pt1 | contig 10278 bp, 9 predicted proteins | sample MGYA00511560_ERZ779843 | MGnify/ENA primary metagenome ERZ779843 (study PRJEB29588, sample SAMEA2158062) | human gut metagenome | biome: human gut; feature: human-associated habitat; material: faeces | place: Denmark | collected 2008/2010 ... | reverse complement strand
GCCGCTTGATGGAAATTGCTGATGAAATCAAGGAAATCAAAACGATCTGCTGGTGCGGCAAAAAAGCAACCTGCAATGCCCGCTACGATGATCACGGTATTATAAAAGAAGGCGCCCAGGTGGTACTAGGCGCCAATGATAAGTATATTGCTCTGTGCAGAAAGCACTTTAAGGAAGGAAATTTAGGAAAATGATCTACCATCAGGCAAAGGATCCAGATTCGTATCAAACCATTTTTTACAAACAGATTGGTCTAAAGCGCCGGTCTGCTTCTTTGCCTGAAAATGATTGGGCAAACGATCAGATTGGCTCTATCTATACCTATGGTCGCATGGACTCCATTCAGTTTGGAATCGGTGATTACACCATCCCAGAGGATTTTCTTGTTGAATTTCAATATAATACTGAATATCTTCATGCTGGTATTATTTACGAGGGCATCACCTACTCTCTCGTTGAAAATCGTATGGAACAGTCTGCTATTCCATCGCCATTTCTTGCGATTGAGCAGGCAAGAGGTGGTATCAACTGTTGGAAAAAGGGACAGCATTTTAAAGGAGTGGAAATTTCAATTGAGACCAACTATTTGAAACATAAAATTTTGCCATATTTAGGTGCTTCTGAGGATTCTCTTGACTTTTTGATCAAAAATGTCCGCCACATTCATCTCCCAAAGGAACTGACTGACCTGATTTTACAGGTGCAAAGCTTGCTCGAATCACGTTCCATGACACCAGCGCTTTTGCTTGCTCTTAGCACTTCCTTTACTGCCCTTTTAATACGCCCAGACTTCAAACAATTTTTCTTCACTGGCACTGATGTAATGTCGGAACGCATCTTCGTTGGAAAACGTCAAATTCTCATTCGGCCTGATGATTATAAAAAAATAGTTGCAGCGCATGATCTTATGCGCGAAAAGGCCGATTCTTTTGTTACTATCTATGCACTCAGCCAGACACTTGGTATAGGAGAACAAAAATTAAAAGCTGGCTTCCAGCAGCTTTACCAGCAGACGATCTGGGATTACGCCAATCAGATTCGCATGACAAAAGCAGCTTCTTTATTAAAAAACACCGACAAAACTGTTGATGAAATTGCAAGGCTGACAGGCTACCAAAGTCCTGCCGCTTTCAGAACAATGTTTAAAAAATGGAGCCAAACCACCCCAAGGAAGTTTCGCTCCTATTTCTCAGGCACAGAATGATTTTTCGTTTTGTGCCTCTTTATGATAGCGTCCCTCAGGCACGATCAATGGTGTACCTGATACAGGATCCTCTATGATTTGACAATCCAAACCATAAATTTCTTTCATCAGCTCTCTTGAAATAACCTTTGATGGTTCCCCCTGTGCGATAAGTTTTCCTTTGCTCATAGCAAAAATATGATCAGCATAACGTGCAGACAAATTAATGTCATGAAGAACCATCAAAATTGTCGTGCCTCGTTTCTTATTCAATTCCATTAAAAGATCTAATATTTCAACCTGATAAGCAATATCAAGATATGTGGTTGGTTCATCAAGCAGCAAAATATCAGTCTGCTGCGCGAGTGCAAGTGCAATCCACACACGCTGACGCTGTCCGCCGGAAAGTTCATCTACACAAGCGTCTGCAAGCTCAGTAATGCCCATCATCTCAAGTGCCTCTTCTACAGCTGCAAAATCTTCTTTTTGCAGACCGCCCAAAAGCTTTCGATATGGAAAGCGTCCTCTTGCGACAAGATCAGTCACTTTAATCCCTTCCGGCACAACAGGTGACTGCGGAAGAAGACCAAGCATCTGTGCCATCTGCTTTGATGGAATGGCAAAAATGCTTTTTCCATCCAGAAGAATATTTCCCTGTTCTGGCTTTAGAAGCTTTGCAAAAGTCTTTAATAAAGTAGATTTTCCACATCCGTTTGCTCCTAGAATGACGCTGATCTTATTTTGCGGAATTGTTATGCTAACATCAGAAACTATTGTTTTTCCATCATAGCCTGCAAAGAGAGCATCTGCTGCAAGTTCTATATTTTTCATAATCCTTTACCTCATTTTGTTTTCAAGCTGACTGCCTTACAAAGTATTCCATCACACAGTCTCACTCTTTTTGTTCATGCGAAGCAGTAAAAAAATCAGATATGGCGCGCCAAGAATACCTGTGACAACACCAACAGGATAACGAGATGGCAGCGCAAACTGACCGATCAAATCCGATGCAAGCACAAGAACACTTCCAACAAGTGCAGATGCAAGCATATTAGTACGTCCGCCTCCGCAAAGACGCGCTGCAATCGGTCCTGCCAGAAATGCTACTGATGCAATCGGACCAGTAACGGATGTGGCAAACGCAACAAGAAGAAGAGAAAGCAAAATGAGTGCCAAGCGAACCATCTTTGACTTAACGCCAAGTGTGACAGCATGGCTTTCGCCCATTTGAAGCATCGCTAACTGCTTATCTAACAAAAAGATCATACATGATGCAGCAATCACAACAACAGCAAGTAACGGTACATTTTCCAGCTTAACACCATTTAAGCTGCCAGACAGCCAGCGAAGCGCACTTGCCACATCATACTCAGATGCCTTAAGAAGCAGCCATGAAACAATTGCATTCAAAAATGCCTGCATACCAATTCCTGTCAAAATCAAACGTGCATTTGAAAAACCGCCGCCTTGTGCCAAAAGATAAATCAGACAGGAAACAAGAAGACCAGATGCTACTGCAAGCAGTGAAACAACACTGCCAGGAAGCTTTAAAACAAGAATTCCAAACACGGCTGCAACACTCGCACCAGATGTAACTCCTATGATATCCGGACTGGCAAGTGGATTGCCAAGCAGCTGCTGGAATGTATTTCCTGCCATACCAAACGCAAAGCCTGCCAAAATCGCAGTCATCATTCTCGGGAGGCGAAGCGTCTTTATAGTAAAGACAGCACTGCCCTCTACTTCATTTAGCGCATCCCACACTTGTCCAGGAGTATATACAGTATTTCCATACAGCATCATAAATGCAGCAAGCATAAGCACGAGTACAGCAAGCACCAGTGTAATCACTGTGCTTTTTCTCTGACGTCTGCGATATCCTGTCTCCACAGTCGACATTGAAGAAAAATCAAAATTCTTTTTCACAGTGACTTTACCTTTGCCTTTCTTATAATAATGATAAATACAGGTGCTCCAATAAGTGCCGTGACTATTCCAGACTCAAGCTCGCCTGGTCTTCCTAAAATTCGTCCCATCGTGTCAGCAAACAAAAGAAGTATTGCACCGCCAATCGCTGACATTGGAAGAATCTTTTTCATATCTGGTCCAAGCACCATGCGAAACAAATGCGGCACCATCAGACCAACAAAGCTGATTGGCCCAGCCAGTGCCGTTGTCGATGCACAAAGAAGCACGCCTGCAAGTGATGCAAGTGCCCTTGTAAGTGGCACATTAAGTCCAAGACCTGTCGCTGCTTCATCACCAAGCGCTAACGTATTTAAAGGTGCTGCCATGCAGATACTAACAACAAAGCCTACAATAAAATACGGGCAAAGAAGACGAATATCTGCCCAGCTTGCACCACCTACGCTTCCTGTCTGCCAAAAACGAAATTGATCCATTACCTGCGTACTAGGAAGCATAACAGTGTTTACAAGTGACTGCAAAGCCGTTCCTGCTGCCGCTCCTGCAAGTGCAAGCTTAATCGGTGTGGCGCCATTTCCGCCGATGGAAGACAATCCATAAAACTGCCGTTAAAGCTGCGCCGGCAAAAGCCAGCCAGATATACTGATTTCCATTGCTTATGTGAAAGAAAGCAATTCCACACACAACAAAAAGGGAGGCTCCAGTATTCACACCAAGAATACTCGGATCAGCAATCGGATTTCTTGTCACTGCCTGCATCAGCGCACCAGACACACTAAGAGATGCTCCTGCCAAAATACCAAACACTGTTCTTGGGATTCTAGCCCGCACAACATTAATCTCAAAGCTATCTTCTTTCAAATGAAAAAGACTTTGTATAACAGTGGGAAAGCCCACGGATTTTGATCCGCAGGCTATCGATGCCAGTACACAAAACAGCAAAAGCATGATAGAAGCAGCTGCTGTTAATAGGAACCGTCTGTCTCTCATTTGATATTCTCCGCTGCATCAGAAAGTAACTGAAGATACTCGTCAATCTCATACGGGATCGAAAGAATGGACGGAGTGGAAGCGCCTGCAAGTGCAGAGGTACTGTCAACCAATGCAACTGCACCGTTTTTGATTGCCGGAATCTGACTCATTAACTTATCCTCCTGTAAAGACTTCAACAGATCCTCATCTCCGTAAACAACCATAAGCTGAATATCATCAAGCTGATCCGCATTCTCACGACTCACTGTGATATTAAAATCATCCGTCTCGCCAGCAAGCTTCTGTACACTCTCTGGAAGTGTAAAACCAAGATCTAACAGATATGCTGCTCTCGGATCGGTCGGAAGATATACATAAAATGTGCTGAAATCATCTGCACTGATCCAACAAAATGCAGTTGGAATTCCTTCAAGCTGTGGATACTCTTCCAGCTTTTCTGCAATTAAATCCTCCACTTCCTTTACCTTCTTCTCGCCTTCCGGCTTCATGCCCATACCCTCGGCATTCTCGATAGTCTGCTCTCTCCAGCTTGTATTCCAAGCCTTCTCCTTGTATGGAATAACAGGTGCGATCTGGCTTAAGGTATCATAGTCTTCCTGAGTCATACCAGAATATGCTGCCAAAATGACATCTGGATTGCAATCGCTGATCTGCTCGAAATCAAGTCCGTCTACATCATCAAAAACAACTGGCTTTTCTACGCCAAGATCTGCAAATGCTTCATCTGTCCATGGATGCAAATTGTTATCTGTTACCATTCCGTAGTTTGCTGCTGAAACACCAACTGGTGCAACGCCAAGTGCAAGTGGAGTATCCTGATTTTCCCAACCGATTGTTGCAATACGCTCTGGTTTGCTCTCAATTACAGTCTCACCAAATGCATGCTCAATGGTAATTGGGTAGGTGACCTCCTCACTAGTCTCCTCCTCGGATTCTGCCTCCTCGCTGCTTGCAGCCTCAGTCGTTTTCTCTGCGCTCTTTGCGTAAGAAACGCCTGCTTGCGCAAACAAACTCATACCGGAAACTGCTGTACAAAGTGTGCCAAGAAAAAGTGCTTTTTTGATTCTCATAATTTCCTCCATATGTCAAACTTTAATTAGTGTTTTCTAACTTTCGGTAGGAGTATATCACGAGATTAACATTACGTCAATTCAGGCACCGTAAATAAAAGTTTTTCACCTGATTCAGTCGTTTTTATTCGTAGTACTGTGCCTGCGCATTCCACATCTGGCGATACAGCCCTTCTTTACCGATCAGCATCTCGTGGTTTCCCTGCTGCACAATCCTGCCATCGCAAAATACAATTATATCCTTTGAGAATCGGCATGCAGACAAACGGTGCGATATAAACAGAGCTGTTTTATCCTGCACAATCCGATGAAAATCGCTGTAAATCTCGCTCTCGGCAATCGGGTCTAGTGCCGCTGTCGGCTCATCGAGAATAACAAATGGCGCATCCTTATAAATAGCGCGTGCCATCGCTGTTTTCTGTGCCTCGCCACCTGAGATTTCCATGCCAGTTTCAGAAAAATCTCTATTCAGCATAGTATTTAAACCGTCTGGCATCTTATTATATAGGCGCATCAGATCCACACGGCGAATGGCATCCATCGCACGCTCCTCATCTACCTTTTCTCCTGCCGCAATGTTCTCCCCAAATCTGAATGAAAAAATTTTAAAATCCTGAAAGACAACTGCAAACAGCTTGCGATACTGTGCCTCTTCGTACTCCCTGATATCCACTCCATTTAAGAGAATATGTCCTTTAGTTGGGTCATAAAGCCTGCATAAAAGCTTAATAAATGTAGTTTTTCCTGAGCCATTCAGCCCTACAAATGCCGTACTTTCTCTGGCACTTATCTTTACATTGACGTCGCGCAGCACATATTGTTCTGTCCCTGGATATCGAAAAGATACATCTACAAACTCAACTTCCGGATTTTCCATATCAGTCAAACTAACAGGGCGAGACGCCTTTTTCATCTTATTTTGCAGACCCATGTACTCAAGATACTCATCCATCTGCATTCTGTCATGATGCAGTCTGCTCCAGCCTGCAAACAAATCAGTCATTCCCTGAATGAACTGCTGCACAGCACCTGCATAACGCACGACATTTCCGATTGTAATCATCCCACCGTATGCACAGAACGCCACATACAGATAGATGATTCCGCCTACACACGAGGAAAGCATTCCCTGTAACCCAAAATGACACACATCATTCTTGGCATATTGAAGCGTCATGCGTCTCCAGTTTGCATTCATCTGATCACCGTAATGTTCCATCATCGGCTCCTGATGAAAAATTCGAATATCCTTTCCTGCCTTTTGGGACAATACAACTTCATTCATCATATAGCTGTTTAAACGATTCTCATCTTCATGCTCATTGTGGATTGCCAAACGGCGTTTGCCTTGCTCTAATACAGAACGACGATTCAGATACAACACAGCAAACAGTGCCGCTATTGCTATGATTCGAAACAGCGTTTCCTGTGTCCCAGCTGTCTTTGAAAACTGTTTTGCAAAAAATGGACCGATTGTAATAATTGCTGCCGCCATACGAACTGCCGATGTCAAAAGAATTTCAAGCTGTGTCAAAAAACGCTCAAACACATCCTTCTCACGCTTTCGGTACTCATCCTGGCGTGCCCGAAGAGTACGCACGCGCTCATCCCCGATCTGCTCATAATCCATCTGCATTGTTTTTGTCATGATGGGTTCTGTCATTCGATGCTGCATGCCCCACCACATAATATTTTTCTTTTTTGTGACAAGATGACGAAGAATTGCTGTGACAAAGCTCGCGCCTGTTCCTGCAAGAACAAGCAGTGCCATTTCCTGCATGGAACGTCCAGCATAGAGTGCATCTAGCAGCATTGATGAGAGAAAAATTGCAATAAATGGGAAAATGCCTTCCAGCAAGACACCAATCAGAATGATCTTCCATCCCGGATTGTATTCATTTAGAAGGTGGATCATTTGAATATACGTTACCGCATCCTCGCGAAACTGTGACTTTTTCATCTTCATGCACACGCCTCCTCTGCACCATCTTTGTTTACCCGATAATATTTTCCCTGTATCTCAAACAACTGCGCATAACGGCCATTTAAGCGAATCAGCTCATCATGTGTTCCCTGCTCAATGATCGTACCATCCTCTAACAGCAAAATACGGTCACAAAAACGCGTGCTTGCCAGTCGATGTGAAATAAATAATGATGTTCGTCCTTCCACCATCTCCATATATTTCTGATAAATCTGCTGCTCGGCTAATGGGTCGAGTGCTGCTGTCGGTTCATCTAAAAGAAGCATCGGTGCATTTTTATAGAGCGCACGTGCCATCCAAAGCTTCTGGTTTTCTCCTCCGGAAAGTGCGATTCCATCATCAAGAATACTAGCGCCAAGCGGTGTATCTTCTTTTTTAGGTAAGCTGCTAACTTTTTGCCATAGTCCGGAAAGCTTTAAACATTCGCGCACCCGCTCACGGTCAATGTTTGTTCCAACATCGGATGCCACATTCTGAGCAATAGTCATAGGCAGAAGCTTTACGTCCTGAAAGACAACGGCAAGCAATGAAAAATATTCCTCTTTACTATATTCTTCCTGTGGTCTTCCATTGATAAAAATCGTTCCCTGCGTTGGACGATACAGTCCACAAAGAAGCTTTACAAGCGTTGATTTACCAGCACCATTCAGACCGACAAGTGCGATTCGTTCACCTTGGCGCAGCGTGACATTGATATCCTTTATGGTAGGTTTTGTACTTCCCGGATAGGTGAAGCCTACGTGCTCCAGACGAATTTCAACTGCATCGCCTGCTAATTTATGCACTGCCTTGTCTTTTATTTCTGATTTTTCATTGATACTGTTGTCTTTTTTAGAAATAGTTCCACGAAAAGCTGATTTTTCCCATGAGTACAGAAACTGACGAAGACGCGAATAGTCAAAGCTTAGCCGTCCCAGTTTTTCTCTGCTGTCAAGAAGTGCGCTGCATGCCTCTTGACAGCTTGCTGCAATCGCTGTATACCAGACAAAATCTGAAACTGCCATATCGCCGTTTATAATTTTCCAAATAAAATAAAGATAAATTCCAAAATCACGTATAAAGCAAAAAACTGCATCGCAGATATTAACTGCAAAATAGCCGTTCTCCCAATGCTTCACGTAGCCGTCAGCTGTCTCCTGTTCTCTATGGAAAATGGCAGTCAGCCACCCAGCAAGATCATACATGCGAATGTCCTTGCCGCCAGCTAAATCACAGGCGCATTCCTCCACATATTTCATCTTTCGGCTTGCCTTATCTGCTTTGGGGCGAAGTTGTCTGTCATACGCTGCCGCACGCTCCTTTAAACCTAAAATCAATAGTGCAGGTACCCATACAAGAAGTACAGCCACAATGCTTTGTCTCATTAAAATCGCGCTGTATAAAACAAGTCCTGCTGCAGCAGTCAAAAAACGCTGCCAGATCATGGAGCCATCACGCAGGACGGAATTATTTCGATACAGCGAGTCAAATACTGCATGTGCGTCGTCATTAAATTTTTTGCTTTCTAACACATCATAATCTACGTACAGTCTTTTCTTTAGCATGCGGAGATTAAAGTCATCCTCAAATGGTCCCTGCATACGTTTTATGTAGGCATCGAGTGCGCTTTTTATCATGTTTCCTGCTGCCAAAATAAGAATCAATATACCTACCTGCAGCACAAGCTGCTTTAATTCAATATGCTCCTCCAACCCACAAAGCACCTGTTTGGGAAGTCTCGCATTTAAAAGTGGAAGCACCACGGCAATTATAGAGAGGGCAATCACCGAGATCACCATGCGCGGCTCACGCCTAAACTGCTCCTTCCAGTGCCATGCGGCATTAGAAGTGAATGTGTATGTGCCATTCGTTTTCATTTCAATTTTCTCTTTACTCATGTAACTCACCATCCATCCTTACGACTTCCTTTCCCTTTTCTAAGTCCCACAGCATTGCAAGTAAAATCATGCGCTTGAATGGTTTTAAATTCGTGAGGATATAGCAAAGATACTTCTGCGACTCTGACTGAAAAAGTTCATACTGCTCTTTTATAAATGTATCATTCGGATCATTTTCCTTCACTGTGTAACTATATACACGTATCATCCACATCACCAGTGCATACGCATTTTCCTGTTCTAGCTCTGGAAAATCGCGTTTCGCATCTTTATATCGCTTGATTACTGAATCCAGCTCATCTACTCTTTTTTGATGAGAATTTGTATTAACAATACTATCTTTACGAATATAATAATTATATTTACTTTCAGGCAAGTACACTAATTTTTCTATTTTTCTAATCAAATCATACATTACACTAATATCCTCGTATATTACTCCGATTGGAAAATATACACCCTGAAATAATTTTCTTTTATATAATTTATTCCACACATAGTTTTGAATTTTCCTATCAAACAGTAATTCTTTAACTGCTTGCTTCTGATTCATTACAATTAAGGATTTATCTTTTAGTTTGGCAATTTTTTCACCCATTTCTATTTCTCTATATGCTACCATGGATATATCAGCATCATATTGACATATCAAGTCATATAATAACTCAAAAAAATCCTTTTCTACTGTATCATCACTATCTACAAATCCAATATATTGTCCTGTCACCATATTTAAAGCAAAATTTCTTGCTGCAGCAGCTCCGCCATTTTCTTTATGTACCACCTTTACTCTATTGTCTTTTCGAGCGTAAAAATCACAAATATCGCCAGATTTATCAGTTGATCCATCATCCACAAGAATGATCTCCAAATTGGTATAGGTCTGACATAAAATACTTTCAATACACCTTGCAAGATACTTCTCAGTATTATATATCGGAACGATTACGCTAATTCGTTCACATATTACCTCATTTTTCCCTTCCATTAAATACCCCCTTTATAATATAACTTTACTAGTTCACCTACATACTTCTTAAAAACTTTAGTATCCACGACCTGTTCACAATATATCTGAGTATTTTGAATAATTGTATGAGCTAACCACATTTCAAATTCTCTTTTGCATTCACAATATCTTCCATCTTCAAGCAGAATTTTATATACATATATGAGTGCTATTGCTAATTCTTTTACTCTTTTTTGCTCATTAGATGTCATAATTGAATTGGGCCTTATTCTATA
>ERZ779843.4634-NODE-4634-length-10298-cov-12.220443_pt1 | contig 10298 bp, 3 predicted proteins | sample MGYA00511560_ERZ779843 | MGnify/ENA primary metagenome ERZ779843 (study PRJEB29588, sample SAMEA2158062) | human gut metagenome | biome: human gut; feature: human-associated habitat; material: faeces | place: Denmark | collected 2008/2010 ... | reverse complement strand
CGAATGTTCGGCATAGATAGCACCTCTCTTTCATACAGAAATTATATCATAATTTCTGTATGAAAACAAGTAGAAGTTTTCGTTGAACGTAACAGTCCAGCAGGTATACTGGCCCTCGGCGGTGGAGCAAAGCCAACAGGCCACGCCCATGCTCGTAAAGCTGGCGTTGATGTTCTCCTGTACAGCCCAATACGCGCTGTCGCTGGTGTCGATTTATTTACACTGTAAACCACTGTAAACCATAGAACAAGCTCATACCGACAAGGTTTATGAAAATGCTTCTATACTTTACAGTTGGTCGAATGTATAACGGAACAAGTAAAGAGGGGCTGTTGTATATGCTCGTCCGAATGCGCTCACCAGCGCGGTCAGGAATCAGCCTTGCCTGCCAGTGCCAGAAACTTCTTATCGGACTGGATACCCTGTGTCAAAAACTTCCCGTCCCGGAACAGGGCATAGGTCGTGACCGGGGCGGGCGTGTTCTGCGCAGTCTCGCGGTCGGTGATGTGGTGTACGGTCAGCGGGATGCCGTGTGCCCGGGCAGTCTCTTCCACGCGCGGCACCCAATAATAGGTAAAAGGGCATTGGTCGGTATAGTAGAGCACAAAGCCGGGCTCTGCGGCCTGTGGGTGCTTTGCACAGGGCTTGAACTTGGGCGGCGCAGCGTCAGGGGAAAGCGGCAGGTACATCAGCGTGATGCCGCAGTCGGACACATCCGCCGTGGAAAAGCCCTCATGCGCCAGAAACCTGGCGTCGGCCAGAAATTCGCGCTTGCGTCCCTCGGCAGACAGAATACACACGCCCTTACGCCCCTGCGCCCGGGCATCGTTGACGCATCGGGCCAGCAGTTCTTTCGCGTAGCCGTGGCCTTTCAGCGCCCCGGAGACCCAGAGGCAGTTGATGTGCAGACAGCCCTCCGCCTCCATGGGCAGCCAGGCGTTTTCCGCCGGGATGTATTCAATGAAGCATTTGCCGCGCTCCACGCTGCGGCAGAAAACCAGCCCTTCGTCAAAGCGCTGTTTGAGCCATTCCTTTTTTGCCAGGCACTGCTTGCCGGACATGGCACAGCAGATGTGCTCCTTGTCGATGTTTTCTTTCGTGATGCGGATATAGTCCATAGTCGATCACTTCCCTTTTAACTGGAACGGTTTGCGCTTTCATACTGGTTTTTCCTGTGCTTATTATACCTTACCTGTTCCTGAAGTTCAATGTTGCCACAAAACATCGGTTTTTTCTTGTTTTTGAGGCGATTTTGTACTATAATAATTACAGTAAGTTCAAAAGTGATGGACTTGATCGGTTGTAAGGTCGCGATTATGCAAAATCGAAATACCAATTTGAATGACATCTATATGTCGGATCGCTTGCAGGCACAGCTGCAGCAGATCGACCAATACGCAATGACCTGCGTAGTTGCTCCCATGGGGTACGGTAAAACCACCGCCGTCAACTGGTTTTTGGGGGAACGCAGCAAAGTACCCGGTACACGGGTGGTTCGCATCAGCATTTACTCCGACAGTCTGGCAATCTTCTGGCGGAGTGCACAGTCAGCCTTTGCACATGCGGGCCTTGATTTCCTGCGCCAATATGAATTGCCGTCGGATCTTCAAGGCGTCATGCTGTTGATGGATGACATGAACCGCGCGTTGGCCGGAACAGGCCCGTTCTATATTTTTTTGGATGATTACCATCTGCTGCGAGGTCCCCGCTGCGCAGATTTTCTTTGCAAATGTGCTGTCCAGCTCCCTAAAAATGTACATATCATTATAGCCAGCAGAAACCACTTCCTTTCGCAAGCTGAAATCACGAAGCTGTGCAGCAGGGTATGTGTCCTTGGCCCCAAGCAGCTGCGGCTGGACAAGGATGACCTTGCTGTCTACACCCGCCGCTGCGGTGCCGACCTGACAGAGAGTCAGCTGCAGCAGCTTCTCTACGCGACGGAGGGTTGGATCTCAGCCGTCTATCTGAATTTGCGGACCCTGGCGGACCGCGGTGCCCTGCCGGAGCGCGGTTCTGATATATACAACCTGTTTACGGCTACCATGATCGACCCGCTGCCGCCCATGCAGCAGGAATTTTTAACCGTGCTGAGTCTGGCCGATGAGTTTACCATAGAAATGGCCAAAGCTGTCACAGGGCGGGAGGATGCCGCCGAGCTGCTGGCAGATTTGACCACCCGCAATGCTTTTGTAAAGTGCTTGCCGGACAGTGACCGGTATCGCTGCCATCACGTGATGAAGCATTGCGCCATGCGGGCGTTCCATAAGCTGCCGGCGGAGAAGCAGACCGCCTGTTACGACCGATACGGCCAATGGTATGAGCAGCATGGGCACCTGCTGCACGCCATGACGGCCTACCGTGCCTGCGGCGATTATGATGCGCTGCTGCGTGTGGTTGAGAAAGACACGGGCATTCGTCTGGCTATCACGCGGCCCAAAATAACCCTGGCCGATCTGGATGCCTGCCCAAAATCAACGCTGAAGGAACACCCGGTTGCCCTGCTGGTGCTGATGCGCTGTATGTTCAACTGGCATCAGATTCCCAAAATGCTGGAATTGAAAAACCTTCTGTTGGAGACCGTTGACGAGCACCCCGCATGGCCCGAGGAAGAGCGCAGCAACCTGTTAGGGGAGTGCGACCTGATCACAAGCTTCCTTTTTTATAATGATATAGCGGCCATGAGCGTACTGCACCGCAGCGCCAGCGAAAAAATGACGCGCCCGGCTATCAGTATCCAAAAAGCGAACGGCTGGACATTTAATTCGCCCTCAGTGCTGATGATGTACCACAGCAAGCCCGGTGCGCTGGATGCCGAGCTGGCCGAGTTAGACCGCTGTATGCCGCACTACTGTAAAATTACAGATGATCACGGCATAGGGGCTGACCGCCTGATGCAGGCGGAAGCTGCTTTTACGCGCGGGCAGCTTGATGATGCAATGATTGCGCTGGAACGCACCTATGCGCAGACGGACGGCAGCGGGCAGGAGAATATTGCGCTCTGCGGTGACTTTCTCTCGCTTCGGCTTTCCCTGTTCGGGCAGAGTGCCCCGCGTTATACACCGCTGGGGCGCTATGAGCTGCTGCAGCAACAGCACAATGCCCCGTGGGTACGCTTTTGGGATGCCTGCTGTGCCTACTATTATGCGCTGCTCGGGCAGGAAGAAGCGATACCGTAGCCGTTCCGCCTGCATCGGTTGGAGCGCATAAACTTTCTTGCGCCCGGGCGTCCGATGATTCTGCTGATTGAAAATCAGGTCTATCTGACCCAAAAGGCGTGGCCGAAGGTCATAGGCCGAAGTGAAAAGCTGCTCGAGGGCGCCGCCGCTTTCCGTTACAGTCTGGTTGCGCTGTACCTGCGCATCCAGACGGCCGCCGCCTATGCGATGATGGCCAAACAGACCGAGGCTGCCGCGCTGCTGCAGGAAACCCTGCAGGAAGCAAAAATGGATGGTCTGGTGCTTCCTTTCGCGGAGAACTACCGCTATCTAAAACCGCTTTTGCAGGATATGCCGCAGGATGCTTTTACAAGCCGGATTCAGGCGCTTGGGGAGGCGCTGGAGACGCACAGCGCCGGGCTCCTGTATGCCCGTGCCTATCCGGCAGGGTTTGATGTGCTGACAGAGCGTGAGCGCGAAATCTGCACCCTGGTTGCCGCAAGGCTTTCCAACCGTGAGATCGCGGCGAGACTGTTTCTATCCGAGGGCAGCGTCAAGCAATACTGCAACCGCATTTATTCTAAGCTGAACATTGAGGGGGACACCCGCTCCAAACGCCGGCGGCTGGCCGCATGGATGGCAAATTGTTAACCTTTGGGTAATAGATATTCAGATAAATCCACTGTACTATACTAGGTATAGTGGATTTTTTGTACCCTTTTGTCTGCTTAGACTATTTTAAGGAAAAGCGATAAGGGCAATTTCAAGTAAATCCGGATATATTTATCAGGCACACCGGGGTTTGGCCCTGTTTATTTATAGATGTCCCCGCAACAAAGAGAAAGGATTGAATAGAAACTATGCACAGTAAACTTATACGGTTGCAAACCGCCCTGTTGACGCTGGCGCTGCTGTTCACGGTGTTGATCCCTGTCTCTGCCTATGCAGAGGGGGAAACCGCTGCCGCACAGGCAACTGCCGACGGTTCAACAACCATCAGCGACCCCAACACGTTAAATGCGTGGGAGCGCACGCAGGCCTATAACAACGCCACCACCGGCCGTATCTGGGCCGACAAGACGGTGGAGAAAGATGAAATCACCTTCAGCGGCAAACTGGAAAACCAGCCCGCCATCAAGGTGTCCAATATCAAAGACGCTGATTTCCTGGTCGCGCTGTCTGCGCTGTCCTCCTATGCGTCTACCACCACCACCAATACACAGGCCCTGGATATTGTCATGGTGCTGGATGCCTCCGGCAGTATGGATGACCCCATGGGCGGCGGCGATAGAACAAAGCGCATGGACGCGCTGAAAGCCGCTGTCAATAACTTTATTACAATCGCCAAACAGCAGAACGCGAAAATCACGGAAGCAGACAAGAAAATCCAACTCTCCATCGTGAAATTTGCGGGCAATAGCACGAACGCGATCGGCAATGATACCTACCGCGACGGCAGGTACACATACAACTACTCGCAGATTGTAAAGGGGCTTACCGTATGTGATGACACCGGTGCCGCTGCGCTCAAAACTGCGGTCAGTGGTATTCGACCTGCCGGTGCCACCCGTGCAGATTTGGGCTTAAAGCATGCCCAAACCGTGCTGAAGAATCCGCGCCCCAATGCCAAACAGGTCGTCATCTTCTTTACGGATGGCTCGCCTAACGCCAGCAACGGGTTTGATGATGAAGTTGCTTCCGATGCGATTGAAGCGGCCAAATCCCTCAAGGATGCGGGTGCCGTGGTTTATACGGTCGGCATCTTTGACGGTGCTAACCCGGACGCCGATGTCAGCAAAACTTCAAGTGAAAACAAGTTCATGCAGGCGGTCTCCAGCAACTACCCCCTTGCCACTTACGACTGGATTCATAGTGGTTTATTCGGGTTGGGCAGTTATTGGAGCTGGAACTTCGGCACCAAACCTGCCAAAGCCAATTACTATCTGGCGGCTTCCAGCGCTGAAGGGTTGAAGAATGTCTTTGCGGACATCTTCACGTCTGTATCTACCACACCGGCAGGCCCCACGCATGTTACGGACAAACCCGAAACAGACGGCTACGTGACTTTCGATGATCCCCTGGGCGATTATATGGAAGTCAAAGGCTTTGAGGCCGTCGCCTTTTCCGACCAGGTCTTTACGAAGCCGAGCAAAGAAACCTCCGGCAATGTGGATACCTATACCTTTACGGGCACGCATGACGACACGGTCAGCGGTGCCTACCCCGAGAAAGCCAATTTGAGCCACATCATTATCACCGTCACCCATGGCAGCGGCAGTGTCGGCGACCGCGTGCAGGTCAAGATCCCTGCCAGTATGCTGCCCCTGCGGTATTATAAGGCCACAAACACCGATGGCACCCCGAAGCTGGAAGTCAACGACGCCCAGCCCATCAGCGTCATCTACTCTGTCGGCCTTAAAAAAGATGTGCGCGACCAGATTGCGTCCGGCAGCTTTAACGACACCGACCTTGCCGCCTACGTTGCGAAGAACGCCGAAAACGGCAAAATCAGCTTCTACTCCAACAAATTTGATCCTAACAAAACCATCGGCTCGACCACTGCCACCTTTACCCCCGCAACAAGCAACAGCTTCTACTATCATACCGTGGATACCCTGCTGTACACCAAAGATGGTAAAGAGGTCACTGATTTTGTAAAGGGCGAAACCTATTACTATGAGCTGAACTATTTGCATCAAGACCCGAAAAACCGTGAAAATACGCTTGTCAAGAAAGATATGGTTCCCATGCGCATTGATAAGGAAAGTGCCATCAAGGAGTGCATAGGAACGAATGAGGATGGCTACTGCTACATCAAAGCGGGCACCAAAAAAGGCAGCTTGCCCTCCGCCATTGATAGCCAGCTGGGCGATAAGAAAGACAACACAACCGGAACCGCGAAGCGCCGCATTGACTTCCAGTGGGATCTTGACGCACACAAGGGTGTGCTGTACCTTGGCAACAACGGTAAGCTGACCATGAACGCCACAGGCAGCTTGAAGGTTACCAAGAAGGTGGAAGCCGACGAGGGTCTGCACCCGAAAGCTGACGCCGAATTTACGATGAAGTTTGAGTTGGCGGGCGCTAACGTGGCCACCGATGCCGAGTACAAGTATACCGTTACCGGCACTAATGAAACCAAAACCATCAAGAGTGGCGGAAAATTCACCCTGAAAGACGGCCAGATTGCCGAGATTGTGGGCTTGCCCGCGGGCAGCGCCTATACCATCACGGAAGAAAGTCTGCCCACCGGCTATGCCCAAACGAGCATTACGCGTGACGGCAAAGGCACGGTCACGGCAGGTACAGCCCAAGAAGTTACAGTGACAAACACCTATAACCCCGCCCCGATTACCGTGGACCCGGAGGACCCTAATTCCAATTACCCGTTCAAGGGCGAAAAGATTTTGACGGGCCGCGATTGGAAGGAGCGCGATAAATTTGAGTTCAGCCTGGTGGCTATCGATGGTGCCCCGCTGAGAGAAGGTGTGCCTGGTACATATATACCGGCAAAGGCGGAGTATACTGAAGGCGGCATCACCGACGACGGAGCGCATGTTCCCTTTAACTTCGGAAGTATCACCTTCACAAAACCCGGCAAGTATGTGTACAACATCACCGAGTATATCCCCACCAATTACCAGGATAAGATTGCAGGTGTTTCGTATGACGGCTCTTTCTACCGTGTGACGGTTACCATCACGGACGACGGCAGCGGCCAGCTGCAAATGGGAACCCCTGTTATTGAGCATATACTCGGTAATGGCACAACCGAAAATGCGGAGATTGCCACGTTTACCAACACCTTTAAGGATGACACCGAGACGCTTGTTATTGAGGCCACGAAAGTCTACAAAGATGCGGAACGCGAGCCGATGGCCTTGACCTACGGTCAGTTCCAATTCGAACTCAAACCCGCAACGGAAAACGAAGACAAAAAAGCGCTGGATAACAACTCCGACATTCCCCTGCCTAACAACGCAAAAAATGGCGTGGCGAGCACCGTCAACAATGCGAATGGTGATATTACCTTTGCACCTATCACCTACACGCTGCGTGAAAACGGTGGCAAGACCTATTATTACCTGCTTACCGAAGTGAATGACCATAAGGCCAATATTACGTACGGCCAAGAACAGTACCTGATTAAGGCTGAGGTTTCTGACAAGGGTTCGGAAACGGACCCCCTGAGCGTCACGACCACCTACTATAGGCAGGATCTGAATAACCCTAAGTGGATAGAAGTACACAAAGTGGACTTCACCAACACCTTTACAGGTGAAACCAAGGCCACGCTGGGCGTAAGCAAGAGCATTTCCGGCCGTAACTGGAACGATAACGATTCGTTCACCTTTATCCTTAAGCCGAACGACAGCAATACCCCGATGCCCGATGAGGGCGGCGAAACCGCAACGGCAAAGATAGGCGAAACGACCCCCAATTTCGGTGAAATCACCTACAAAAAGGCGGGTACTTACACCTACACCATTTCGGAAAACGACACTGATATCCCCGGCATGAAGAAGGCCGCGGATGTCACCGCCACCGTCAAGGTTACGCTGGATGCCGACAACAAACTGAATGCCGAGGTTACTTACAGCAATACCGACGACACCAACAACAAAGCCAAGTTTGAGAACACCTACAACGCAAAACCGTACAAGGTTCCCGCCAAAGAACTGTTCCTGGTCGAAAAAGCGTTGGAGGGCCGCGACTGGAACGACACGGATACCTTCTACTTTACCCTGAGCCATGATGGCAATGCCCCCATGCCGACCAGTATCACCGCTTCTGTCAACCACTTGAATAAGACTGCCACCATCGGCGGCGATCAAGAGCTGGTATTCAACGCCGCAGGTACATACACTTACTTCATTTCCGAGAACAGCGGCAGTATTCCGGGCGTCACCTACGACAAAACCCGCTATAAGGTTGTGGTAGATGTCAAGGACAACAACGGCAAGTTGGAAGGCACAACCTACTATTATAAGAGCAACGACAATGGCGAGTTCCCAGAGGGCGAAATAATTGAGGCCCAAACCAATAATGTCGCAAAATTCACCAACATCTATCACGCCGACGACGTTAATGTAACTTTGCAGGCCACCAAGATACTGAATGTCGTGGTCGGCAACCGCACACTGAACAGGGGCGAATTCTCGTTTGAATTGCGTGAAAAGCTGGCAAACGATACGGTTTCTGACACCCCCATCACCGCCGAGAACGACGAAAACGGCAACGTTACGTTTAACCTGCCTGCTTTCACGTCGGCCAACGTAGGCAAAAAGACCTATGTCATCAGCGAGGTAAATAACAACCTCGGCGGCATCGGGTATGATACCCGTACATACGAGGTCACTTTCACCGTCGAAGATAACGGCGAAGGTAAGCTTGTGGCAGACACCCCCGTTTATACGCTGAACGGCGAAACCGTTGGCGGTGCACAGTTTGTAAACACCTACACGGCAACGGCGGGCGATGACGTTACGTTTACCCCCAAAGCCACCAAGAGTTTGACCGGCCGCGATCTGAAGGCGGGCGAGTTCCACTTCATTGTGACCGATGAGAATGATAAGGAAGTTTCCACCGGCACGAACAAGGCCGACGGCACGGTGACATTCAGCCCCATTGGTTTCAGCCAAGCCCAGACAACGTATGCCGCACTGTTTGCCGACCTGATGGACGAGCAGCCCGTTGAGGATGAGCAGCCCACCGAGGACGAGCAGCCCACCGAGGACGAGCAGCCCACCGAGGACGAGCAGCCCACCGCGACCGAGCAGCCCACCGCGACCGAGCAGCCCACTGCGACCGAACAGCCCGCTGCGACCGAGCAGCCCGCTGCGACCGAGCAGCCCGCTGCGACCAAACAGCCCACCGCGACCGAGCAGCCCACCGAGGGCAACCAGCCCGATATACATCGCCAGCCCGCTTTGCTTGCGCTGACCCCCGTTGACAACAACAGTGCGGAAATCGAGCCGACCGAGGAAATGCAAGACCTGCTGACGCATTGGTATACCATCAGCGAGGTCAAGCCTGTCGATGCCGACGATGGCATTACCTATGACCCCACGGTCTACACTTTGTGCGTGAAATTGCAGGATGTGAACGGCGACGGCAAACTGACCCTCGAGAGCGCCACCTATTACCAGGCCGACATGCGCACCCCGCTGGCGACCGACGCAAAGCCGACTTTCAGCAACAGCTATGCCGCAGCGGATTCCGACGCAGTAACCATTACCCTGCAAAAGAACCTGACCGGCCGTGCTCTGGACGCAGGCGAATTCACCTTTACGCTGTCTTGCCCGGAGGACGCAGCGCACAATGGCCTGACCGCTACCAACGATGCCAGCGGCAAGGTGACATTTGCGCTGACCTATAAAGACCTTGACTCCACCAAGAGTGACGCCGCCCCCACCGCCTACACCTACACGGTATCCGAGGTTAAGGGCGACGCCGAAGGCGTAAGCTATGATGACCAGACCTACACCTTTACAGTTGAGGTGCAGGACGATGGCACCGGCAAGATGAAGGCAGCGCTTACGGAAGTGCCCGCAAGCATGACCTTTACAAATACCTACACGCCGAAGGCCACGCCTGCGCCCACCCCCACAGTCACCCCCAGCCAGGAGCCTTCTGCTGCCCCGGCACCCACAGCTACCCCCGCACCTACCGCAGCCCCGAAGCCCGTTGCTACCGCAACACCTGCCCCGATGACGCATATTCCGCAGACGTCGGACACATTCCCGCTGGCGCTGCTGATCGCTATTCTGGCTATCAGCGGCGGCGCGGTTGCCCTGCTGATCGTGGGCAAAAAGCGCAAAAAGTAATTCTCTCATAGTTCCCTAAATAGCAGACCCCCTCCCATACCGCCGGCAACAGCGGTGTGCGGCGGGGGTCTGCTTTTATCTGCCAAACAGAATCCCCCTCGACTCATAAATCAAGGGGTGAATAACCTATAGCAAAAGAATGTAAAAACATCATCTTGCCGTGCAGAACAAGATGATGTAAAATGGAAATAATGAGAAGTCCCCTCCATAAAGGCAGCCATACACCGCATCCAAAATCCGCCGGGGATGCAAAAACCAATGCGTTGGAGGTGTGCATTATGCCAAAGCCAAAATGGAATCTGAACACCATTTACAT
>ERZ779843.4633-NODE-4633-length-10300-cov-10.159492_pt1 | contig 10300 bp, 7 predicted proteins | sample MGYA00511560_ERZ779843 | MGnify/ENA primary metagenome ERZ779843 (study PRJEB29588, sample SAMEA2158062) | human gut metagenome | biome: human gut; feature: human-associated habitat; material: faeces | place: Denmark | collected 2008/2010 ... | reverse complement strand
GTCGGTACGCACGGTGGTGTGAGAGGTCGGCTCTTTAGTTAAGAGAGCCTCCTACGCGATTCTTTTAGGTAAAAAAGCAAACAAACAGAACACTTCATTCAAATGCATATAGCGACTATTTATTTCATACAGAGACAAATAGCGGCACAGAACAGATATAATAAAAGAAGCTATAAAAAGCAGGTATTCACGTGGAGGACGATATCGTTTCTACATGAACACCTGCTTTTTTATTTATTATTTACTGGTGGAATAAATAGTGGTAGCCAAGTATTCATCACTGACCCAACCATAAATCCCATTGTAATATACAACAACCCAGTCAGGCACATTGCTGCTATAGCCGCATTCCCATACGATGATACCGTAGGGGATATTATCCATTTTTTCATAATTTGTACCGGGACCTTTACGCATAACCAGCCCATGATCAGCAGTGGTGTAGGTACAAAGGCTATCAATTCGGCTAAGCGTTACATCTGGTGCAACGCATCCATCCGGCAGAATAACGTTGGCATTGTTTTCGGTATAATCCTGTACTTGCAGCAAGCCCCAAAGGCCATTCTGTTTTGCCCATACGCAGCCATCGCGCGCGGGGGCTAAATCTTCATATTGCCCAGCGGGAATTATCTCATTGCCGTAAACATCCAGAACTAGCTTTTGTCCGGATTGGGTTTTCACAACTACCATGCCGGATAAGTCCGCGTAAGGATATTCAACAGTTTCGTTCATGATGGACAAACTCATCTGCGGCTGATAAATGCAGGGGATTACTAAAGCACCGCTTTGGTCGCAATATCCCCAGTTACCGGCTGCATCCTTTACCGCGATTAAAGATTCACCGGCCATGCAGGCATCCTGGTAGTCGAAATCGGTTAAAATTGTACCGTTTTTATCCGCAACGGCAAAAGGTGCAGAATTGTCAACAAGATAACCGGCATATTCATCATCCCAAATGCCTTGCTGGATGCCAACCAAATCAGGAGCATACACCTGTTCGATGGGCGTGCCACTAAATGTATAGACACCAATAGCAGAACGGTAAATCTGGCTGTCACCTAAAATCCACTGAATGCCATACCCGCCGTGCCCGCCCAGCATGGTTGTAAAAGGCATTTGTTGGGCAACCAGCTCCTGGTTAATCTGTTCTTCCAGGGCATTCAGTTTCTGGTAATCGTATGTATCATCTACCCCAATGGAGAGCTCCTGCTCACCATACAGGTACGGGATGCTTTCTGACAAATCTTCCAGAAAAGCATTACAGTTGGCAGCATTAAACAGGCTCCAGCGTTCGCCCTTGCGCACAGCGTACAGATTTCGGGCAGCGGCGTAACCGGCAGTGTGGGTTTCGCGGGAGAAGAGAGGAATCATCTCGTCAAAATCATATTGTGGCGGTAACTTCCAGTTGGCATTGCTAGTGGATGGTATAGCTGTGGCAACAGCTTCACTGGTCGGGGAAAGAGCAGCGGAGGAAGCAGGCTTATTTTCTGGCGCTGCAGCACAAGCGGTAAGCATTATTGCGGTGATAACACTGGCGGAAAATGAGAATAACTTCCTTTTCATGGCTTTTCACTCCTTGCGTAAATGATTTTTCGGTAAGATGAAGAAGTAATATAAGAAAGTGAATTCATAAACCCTATAATATCTTATTTTATCAAAAATATCTGCTAATGGGAATAGCTAACAATTCTACATGGATAAATTTGGATAGTATGACAAAGATTGCAGAACTGGAGTGAAAGTCCGAATTATGGGATGAGTGATCTGCTATAATAGAGAAAAGCAAAACAGAAGGGAGTTTGATTATGCACCAGGAGAAAAAGATGCTGGCTCATATCAGTGAAGACGGAACCCGCGTCCAAACGGTAGCGGACCATTTGCAGGGAACGGCAGTCCTATGTAGGCAATTTGCAGCAGCCTTTGATGCCCAGCAACAGGGAACTTGGCTTGGATTACTGCATGATATTGGTAAATATAGTACAAAGTTTCAAAAGCGCCTGCAAGGTGGAGAGAAAGTGGATCACTCAACGGCTGGTGCACAGGTGGCTGCCCGATATGGTCAAATCCCACTGGCTTTTGCTATTGCGGGACACCATAGCGGCCTGCCGGATGGAGGAGGCCGAAGCGATACCGCGCAGGATGCGACAATGTTTGGGCGATTGAAAAAGAGCGTTGAACCCTATACCCAATGGACGAATGAGATTAAACTGCCGTCCATACCGCCCCAGCCGGAAATGATGAAGGAAAATCGTTTTACACAGGCATTTTATACCCGGATGTTGTATTCCTGCCTGGTCGATGCGGACTATCTGGATACGGAAAACTTTATGAGCAGCCCTAAACCGCGCGGACAAGGCCAGACAATGGATGAACTGCTGAAAAGGTTGAACCAATATACCGCAAAATGGAGCCATCCCCAGGGAACCTTGAATCAGCGCCGCAGTTCAATTTTGAGTGCCTGTACAACGGCAGGGCAAACAGGGCGACGCGGCCTTTATTCCCTGACCGTTCCTACAGGCGGGGGAAAAACGGTAGCGTCATTGGCATTTGCGCTTTCGCTAGCTGTAAAGAACCATATGGACCGGGTTATTTATGTGATCCCTTATACATCCATTATTGACCAGACCGCGGATGTGTTTTCGGAAATATTAGGAGCAGAAAATGTTTTGGAACACCATTCAGGGGTGGACTACTCTGCCAAGGAAGATGATGAGCCGGCAGCCTACCGAAAAGCATTGGCGGCGGAAAACTGGGATGCTCCGGTGGTGGTTACCACATCCGTGCAATTCTTTGAATCACTTTACGGCAACCATGCGTCACAATGCCGTAAATTACATAACATTGCAAATAGTGTGGTCATTTTTGACGAAGCACAAAACCTGCCGGTTCCTTATTTGCGCCCCTGCGTTGCGGCAATCGCGCAGCTGGTACAGCATTACCGCGCAGCAGCGGTACTGTGCACGGCCACACAACCAGCTTTGCAGCCCTTGTTTGATGAACTGGCGCCTGGGCTGCAGATGACGGAACTTTGCCCACATCCCAAAGAGCAATATCAGGCATTCCGGCGTACAACGCTAAAAATGCGCGGAGAGTTGGAACAAAGCCAGCTTGGCGCAGAACTGGCAGCGCAGGAACAAGTGCTGTGTATTGTAAACCGGAGAAAAACAGCACAGGAATTATACAATAACCTGCCCAAAGAGGGCAGCTACTGCCTGACAACATTGCTATACCCAGCCCATCGCAAACAGTTATTGCAGGAAATCCGGGAACGCTTAAAAGATGGGCTGCCCTGCCGTGTGATATCAACTTCTTTGATCGAAGCGGGTGTTGATGTGGATTTTCCGGCTGTGTACCGCGAGGAAGCAGGTCTGGATTCCATTTTGCAGGCGGCGGGGCGCTGCAATCGAGAGGGAAGACGCCCGGCGGAGCAGAGCTTGGTACAGATTTTCACATTGGAAGGGCAGCATGTACCGCGCATGCTGGAACAGAATGTATCCGCAACGCAAAGCGTCCTGAAAAAATATGCAGATCTGGCATCTCTGGAAGCAATCGAAACATACTTTCTGTTTTACCGTACCTTAAAAGGAGATAAAAGACTGGATGAACAGCAAATTCTGCAAGGGTTCGAGCAGGATATGGAAGGGCGCATTTTCCCTTTTGCAACAGCGGCAGAGAGGTTCCACTTAATTGAAACACCTGCCGTGACCGTATACATTCCCCAAGGGAAAGGGGAACATTTGCTTGCACGATTGCGTGCAGGAGAGGTAAGCAAAACTTTGTTCCGTCAACTGGGGCAATATGGTGTTCCGGTTTACCCGGATCATCTGAAAACGCTGGAGAATGCCGGGGCGGTTTGCCAAATCAGTGAAGGCATATGGGAATTAACGGACGGAAGCCTTTACGATAACAACACGGGCCTTGCTATGGAAGCTGAAACGGGAGCAGCCTGGTTTGCATAAAGCAAAAACGGCAGGGAGCCTGCCCTGCCGTTTTTGTGCGCTAAAGTAAAATCAACTATTTCTATCCACGGCATAAGCTGCCGACGCAACTTATTATAAAAGAAAACCGGATGAAAAGCAAACAAAAAGTATACATGATAAAAGGATTGACATTTGGTGCCAAGTAGCGTATATTGAAACTATAGCAAAAGTATAAATTAAAAACAACTGAAAATAGAAATGCAAAGGAGTTGATGCAGATGATCCAGCTGGAAGTATGGGGGAATTATGCTTTGCTCTCGAGGCCTGAGCTAAAAGTCGAAAGGGTTTCATATGAAGTCCTCACCCCTTCCGCGGCACGCGGCATAGTAGAAGCAATCTATTACCACCCTGGCTTACGGTGGAAAATCCGGAAAATCTATGTTATGAACCCAATTCGCTTTACCAACATCCGTCGGAACGAAGTAAAAAGCAAAATTCTTTGTTCCGATGTACGCAGCGCGATGCAGGGAACAGGGAAAGAGCTTTACCTTGCCACGCCCCAGCAGATCGTTCAGCGTGCAGCCATGGTGTTGCAGGACGTTCATTATGTGATTGAGGCAGAATTTGAGATGACTGACCGTGCGGCACCGAGCGACAATCCGGGAAAGTTCCAGGATATTGTTACCCGGCGCATGTCCAGGGGCCAGTGTTTTCATACTCCCTATCTTGGGTGCCGTGAATTTCCTGCCGCATTCCGCGCATGGCCCGGCGGGCCAATCCCGACCATTGAGGAAACACGGGATTTGGGATTCATGCTATATGACTTTAACTACACTGACCCGCAGAACATAACCCCGATGTATTTCCATGCAAAATTGGAACATGGTGTGTTGAATGTGGCAGACTGCGAGGTGTACCGATGATTTTACAGGCTTTGGTACAATACTATGAAGATTTGCTGGCCAATGGCAAAATCACGCGCCCCGGTTGGACAAGCGCAAAAGTCAGTTGGGCTTTGGAACTGGATGAAAACGGCCAACTGATGGCATTGCACCCCTTGCAGCAAGAGGAAAAGCGCGGTAAAAAAACAGTGCTTGCTCCATGTCAGCTGCAAGTTCCGGAACAGATTAAACGTTCTAGTGGTGTGGCAGCCAATTTTTTGTGTGATAACAGTGCTTACATGCTCGGCATTGACGGAAAAGGCAAACCGGAGCGTGCAATGCAGTGCTTTGCCGCTGCAAAGGAGCTGCATCTTGCCATTTTACAAAATGTTTCCGGTCAGGCGGCACAGGCAGTGCGGAACTTTTTTATAAACTGGGACCCCAAGGCGGCGGAGCAGAATCCAGCGCTGGAACAAAGTCTCAAGGAACTTTACAAGGGTGGCAATCTGGTATTTCTGATTCGGGAAAACTATGTTCAGGACGATCCGGAAATACAGGAAGCCTGGCAGCGGCAGTGTGATAAGAACACGGATGCACCGGAAATCCGATGCCTGGTTACAGGGCAAAAGGCACCGCTTGCCCGCCTGCACCCGGCGATTAAAGGCGTGACCGGGGCACAGCCTTCCGGCGCATCGATTGTTTCTTTTAATGCGGACGCTTTTTGCTCATACGGACATGAACAGGGGGGCAATGCGCCGGTTGGCAGTTATGCGGCCTTTGCCTATGCACAGGCATTAAACTATCTGCTGGCAGACAGGGAACATGTTCAGCGCGTGGGCGATACCACCATTGTCTGCTGGGCAGCAGGTGGTGAGACCGCCTACCAGCAGGTAGCAATGGATGCATTGTTTGCCATGGATGCGCCTGTCAGCGAAAGTGATGTGCGAAATGCAGTGGACAAGCTGGTCCATGGACAGAGTGTAGAGTGGCAGAACGTGACACTTGACCCACAAAGGCACTTTTATGTGCTTGGTTTGGCCCCTAATGCGGCGCGCCTCTCGGTTCGCTTTTTCTGGCAGGATACATTTCAAACGCTGCTTGATAATGTGCAGAAGCATTATGACCGCTTAGAGATTGTGCGCCCCGCTTATGATAAATTCCCGCGGCTGGGGGTGTATTGGCTGCTGCAGGAAACCGTCAACACCAATTCCCGCAACCCATCGGCAGCACCGCAGCTGGCAGGCGATGTCTTGCGTGCAATCCTGAATAATACAAGGTACCCGGCAACCCTGCTGGATGGCGTTATGATGCGTATCCGCGCAGAGCAAAAAGTAACACGCGGCCGTGCCGCTATTATAAAAGCATACTACCTGCGTAATGAAGATCCCCGTTGCCCAAAGGAGGTATTAACTGTGGAAAATAACAAGGAAACAAATTATCAACCGTATGTTATGGGTCAGCTTTTTGCTGTGCTGGAAGCAATCCAGATGGCGGTAAACCCGGATATCAATACAACCATCAAAGACCGCTATTTTAATGCGGCGGCATCCACCCCAGCTACTGTATTCCCGACAATTCTGATGCTGGCACAAAAGCATATGCAAAAAATGAGCAAGCCACAAAAGATTTATTACGATAAGCAGATCGCTGCGCTGGCGGGCGGAAAACTGGAAGGAAGCTTTCCCGCACGGCTGACCTTGCCGGAACAAGGCGCTTTTATCCTTGGCTATTACCATCAGACACAGGAACGCTATACAAAGAAAGTGGAGGAATAACAATGGCACAGGCAATCAAAAACCGGTATGATTTTGTAATTCTGTTTGACGTTGAAAACGGAAATCCGAACGGCGACCCGGATGCAGGCAACATGCCGCGTGTCGACCCGGAAACGGGATATGGCATTGTTACAGATGTCTGCTTGAAGCGTAAGATTCGCAACTATGTCGAAGTGGCCAAAGAAGATGAAGCAGGATACCAGATTTACATTAAAGATCAGGTCCCCCTGAACCGCAGCGATAAAAAAGCACTCGAATACTTGGGCATTGATGCTGATGCCAAGGATGCCCTGAAAGTCGCCAAGAAAGATGACCCGGAGTTGGACCGTAAAATCCGGGACTTTATGTGCCAGAACTTTTATGATATCCGCACATTTGGCGCCGTTATGACAACCTTTGTAAAAGGCGCACTGAACTGTGGGCAGGTGCGTGGCCCTGTTCAGTTGAGCTTTGCACGCTCGGTAGACCCTGTTCTCCCGCAGGAAGTAACCATCACTCGTATTGCCATTACAACGGAAGCTGATGCGGAGCGTAAAGGCACCGAGATGGGCCGCAAGTATGTGATCCCGTATGGCTTGTACCGTGCAGAGGGTTACATTTCTGCCAACCTTGCCCGCAAAACTACAGGATTCTCAGAGGATGACCTGCAGCTGCTGTGGCAGGCAATCCTGAATATGTTTGAAAATGACCACAGTGCAGCCCGCGGCAAAATGGCAGTTCGGGAACTGATCGTGTTCAAGCATGATTCGGAGCTGGGCAATGCGCCGTCCTATAAACTGTTTGATGCAGTGCATGTCACGCGTGCCGAAGGGGTAGCCTTCCCGCGCAGTTACCATGACTATGTGGTAACGGTGGATGAAAATCTTCCGGCAGGGGTAACGTGCGAGAGGCTGTCGTAATGGTTTCCTCAGATGATTACCTGCTGATGTCCGGTATCCAGCATTTCAGCTTTTGCCGCCGTCAGTGGGCGCTCATACACCTGGAACAACAATGGTCCGAAAACCAACGCACCGCCGAAGGCCGCCTGCAGCATACCCGCTGCCATGATGTTACCCTGACGGAAAAACGCGGCGATTTGCTGATCGCCCGCGGTATGAGGGTCGTCAGCCACCGATTGAAGCTGACCGGCGACTGCGATGTGGTAGAGTTTCACAAGAATCCAAACGGCGTGTCATTGCAGGGCCGCCGCGGCCTGTGGCAGCCCATGCCCGTGGAATATAAGCATGGCCGCAGCAAGGTAAACGATGCCGACCGTTTGCAGCTCTGCGCACAGGCTATGGCGCTGGAAGAAATGCTGGTGTGCGAGGTGCCGGAAGGGGAAATCTTTTATGAAGAAACCCGGCAGCGGGAACATGTTTCCCTGACACCGGAACTGCGCAGCACCGCGCAGACCATGGCGGATGAGATGAACCGCCTGTTTGCGCGCGGCTATACCCCAAAAAGCAAACCCGGCAAGCATTGCAATGCCTGCTCACTGAAAGAGCTTTGCCTGCCGGCGCTGTATCAGCAGGCAGACCCGGCGGCGTATCTGCGGGAGCATATTGAGGAGGGCGCGCCATGAGAAAGCTGCTCAACACCCTGTTTGTCATCAATGAGGACGCTTACCTGACATTGGATGGCGAAAACCTTGTTGTTACCCGCAATAAGCAGGAAACCCACCGCCATGCCCTGCATACGCTGGAAGGCATCGTCTGCTTTACTTACGCGGGTGCCAGCCCCGCTTTGATGGGAGCTTGTGCCCGGCGGGGCATTGACCTTTGCTTTTTTGACCCGTATGGCAGATTTCAGGCCCGCACCGTGGGGGAAGAACGCGGCAATGTGCTGCTGCGTCAGACGCAGTACCGCGTGTCGGATGACCCGGCCCAGAACTGTCGCTATGCCCGGAGCTTTATCCTTGGTAAAGTGTATAACGCACGCTGGGTGCTGGAACGCGCAACCCGCGATCATCCCCAGCGTGTCCCGGTCGAAAAACTGAAGCGCACCTCCACCCAGCTGGCCGCCGCGCTGCCGCTGATACAGACCAGCGATGATCCGGAACAGCTGCGCGGCCTGGAAGGCGAGGCAGCCCAGCGCTACTTTGACTGCCTGAATGACCTGATTCTGCAGCAAAAGCAGGATTTTGTGTTTGAGGGCCGCAGCCGCCGTCCACCGCTGGACAATGTGAATGCGCTGCTTTCGTTTGCTTACAGCATGCTGGCGCGGGAGTGTGCATCCGCCTTGACCGCTGTGGGCCTGGACCCTTATGTTGGCTTTATGCACCGCCCGCGCCCCGGCCGCAAAAGTCTGGCACTTGACCTGATGGAAGAACTGCGGGCGGTTTATGCAGACCGGCTGGTCATCAGCTGCATCAATCAAAAGATCATCACGGCAAAACACCTGCAAAAACAGGAAAATGGTGCCGTACTGCTGACGGATGATGGCCGTAAAGCTTTCCTGACCGCATGGCAGAACAAAAAGAAGGAAGAGATCACCCATCCGTTTTTGAAAGAAAAACTGCCCTGGGGGCTGGTGCCCTATGTTCAGGCGCTTTTGCTGGCCCGTGCTCTGCGCGGCGACCTGGAAGTGTACCCACCGTTTTTCTGGAAGTGAGGTGCCGTTATGTTGGTGCTTGTAACCTATGATGTCAACACCGAAACAGCCGCCGGTCGTCGCAGGCTGCGCAAAGTAGCAAAAGTCTGTGTAGACTACGGCCAGCGGGTGCAAAACTCCGTATTTGAGTGCCTGCTGGATGCCGCGCAATACACAATGTTCAAAGCAAAATTGACCGAACTGATCGATTCGGAATCGGACAGCCTGCGCTTTTATCAACTGGGAAACCATTACAAAAGCAAAGTCGAGCATGTTGGGCTGCACCCGGATTTTGATCAGGATGGAATCTTGTTTGCTTAGTGCGAGGGGAAGGCAATCATAAAATTCCCGGTTCCTTCGCACCAGAAAATATGGAAAAAACAGGGGCAGAAAGGGTAAAATACAGCCTTGCCTGTCAGCATGAAGATGCAATCTCCATAAAATTTGTTTCATATGCGCAAAAGTGCCCCACTGTTTTGTGCACTTTTGCTGTCGCTCTCCGCAAGGAGAGCGTGGATAGAAATAACCGGGAAAAGGACAGTGCACCACGCAAAGCCGGTCGCTCTCCGCAAGGAGAGCGTGGATAGAAATAGAAGTACATGGACAAGGGCGGGAAGATGAAGTCGTCGCTCTCCGCAAGGAGAGCGTGGATAGAAATACGCGTGGCATTGATGTCTTGCTGCCCGTACGAAGCGTCGCTCTCCGCAAGGAGAGCGTGGATAGAAATTTTGCACGACCCACATAGCTTAAAGTCCGTTAAGGGTCGCTCTCCGCAAGGAGAGCGTGGATAGAAATATCGTTTCCAAGGACCAGCCCGGAAATTACCTGCGTCGCTCTCCGCAAGGAGAGCGTGGATAGAAATGCCATCGCAAATGCTACAATTCCCAGTGCAATACGTCGCTCTCCGCAAGGAGAGCGTGGATAGAAATTTACGATAACGGAAACCGCAATTACGGGTACAACAGTCGCTCTCCGCAAGGAGAGCGTGGATAGAAATAATATCAGGATTCTCCTGCATGATTGCCGTCGCGTGGTCGCTCTCCGCAAGGAGAGCGTGGATAGAAATTTATAGTTTTTGTTATCAAGAGCACCTTTGTCCACGTCGCTCTCCGCAAGGAGAGCGTGGATAGAAATAATATAGTAACATTGCAATAGG
>ERZ779843.4630-NODE-4630-length-10305-cov-2.289366_pt1 | contig 10305 bp, 10 predicted proteins | sample MGYA00511560_ERZ779843 | MGnify/ENA primary metagenome ERZ779843 (study PRJEB29588, sample SAMEA2158062) | human gut metagenome | biome: human gut; feature: human-associated habitat; material: faeces | place: Denmark | collected 2008/2010 ... | reverse complement strand
ACCTCAGCCTTTGGTTCAGTTTTTGGTTTCCAGTTCTTTACGAGTACCGGTTTCTTTGTATCTCCTTTTGGACGATAACCTTCTGCAAGAGCAATTTCTCCTCCAACAGTCTCTCTGTTGTCTACGAGTAATTCTCTCATGCCATCTGCCGGTCTTGCTTTTAACAGTGTACTCTTTGTTCCACTTAAAGAACCGTTAACTGCTTCTGCCGCTTTTTTGCCTGCTGCGATTGCTGCTCTACATGCTCCGACGTTACCTTCTACCTTTACAGTACACATTCCGCCGCCCTTTGCATATTCATATCCAAGCAGTTTTACGTTAGCAGACTTTACTGCTGCATCTGCTGCTGCCACACAGGCAGCTAAACCAAAGGTTTCGATGAAACCAAGACATTTATTGTTAGACACCTTCACACCTCCTCACATTTCAGAATTAATTAATTGTAAAGCCTTAATCCAGAACTTTGAATGGCATTTTCTTTACCAGTCTTGCGGCATTCGCGCCAATCTTCCGGAACAGCTCTGTCTGATATAACTTAATCTTAAAAAGAGGGGCCGCCTTATCCAGCTTCTCATGCTGAAGAACAATGCCTTCTTTGCTGATACCAACGCCCACCCCTAATCTTGAATTCAAGCTGGCATTATGTGCAAGTTCTAATACGGAACTGCAATGCTCTGCCTGAACATCATAGGGGATGCCTTCCTCCTCGATTCCAAGAAGGACGCTGACAAAATCAGCTTCAGAAAGGTGATCACAGTCATAAAAAACTTTCACTGAAGGTCTGTTATCAATTACTGTATTGCTTCCTTCCATAATTGTCTCCTATACATCAGCACAAGACATCGCAAGTCCTGTTGCTACCGCATTACGAGGACCTTCGCATCCGCGAATGTTTCCCCGACCAGCTACTATATTATATTGTGATAATGCATCAGTTACGAGAGTCGGCACCTCGAAGTCGAGTGCAGAACCACCTACTAATACTACAAATTCGATGTCTCGTACATTACCGGTAGGACTAACCTTCGCCAATGAACGAATCGCATTTGTTACGAATACCTTTTTCTTTGCATTGGTTCTTACCATCTTAATCTTTTCCATGGAATCCTGTCCCTCAAGCGGAACTAACTCTCCATCTTCCTTGACTAAGACAACCTTTGCGAATACATTCGGATCTAATGGCTGTTCAAAGAACTGTACGGTTCCATCTTCATGACGAATATGGAAAAGACTTTCAACCTTTGCGAGAGAATACTTTTTAATATCTTCTGCTGTATTGAAATCTTCCAGTCCAAGTTCGGACTGAATCAGTAAAGTTACCATGTTTCCGGCCCCCGCCAGATGCACGAGCTTTACATTGCCGTCTCTGTCTTTAATTGAAGCATCCGTTGATCCTGCTCCCATATCTACTATGGCGAGTGGTACATTTGTACCCGGTGTAGTTAAAGCTCCTTTAATAGCCATATCTGCCTCAACACCGCCAACATATACAGGGATTTTTAATCGGTCTGTCAATTCTTCCGCGATCATCTTCATCTGAAGACGGTCTGCCTTAACCATGGCAGCAATTCCTACTGCACTTTCTAAAGAAAATTCATTTGCGAGACCACCTTTAATCTTCTGAGGATTATAAGTATCTACAGCAAGTAAATCCTGAATTTTGATATCTTTTGGATGCTGGTTTGTAAGATTTGACATAACCTGACGAACTTTTTCAAGCATACCGCCGGCATTGGTGCCAGGTTCACCTTTAATATCTTCGATGACTGGAACGCTATTTACAGCTTCCATCATCTTCTCGGCTCCCTCTTCTACGCCAACGATTACTTTTTTCTTTGCGCCTATAATCTCAATAGAACCGGCAGGGATACGTCTTTCTTTTACGTCTCCTTCCGGTGTTTTAATGACAACGGCAGAACGATTTCCGATTAACGCGCGGGCAATCGGTACAACCTGTTTTGTATCTTCCGGGGACAGTTTGAATAATGTTGCGATACCATATGGGTTAGAGAGTACTTCGACAACTCCGCCAACAGGTGCAACTTCTACTGCACATAACATTCCGAGAGGTACTTTATCAATCATACCTACCTCATCAACGATAGGAATCTTCTTTTCAAGCCTGTTGTTAATCAAAACGCCATCATCGCGCTGGACAATGGCACCTGTAATGTTAAATATTTTATTATATCGGTTAATGAGTGCAGCGGCAGCTTCAAAGGAAACTTCTGCCGGAATAACCACAATTACATCTCCGCCATCTTTGACAGTATCTAATCTGTCGATGCGCTGAGATATTCCAACACCAATCCCAACACCCCCTGGAGTATTGGGATTGTGTCCAATCATAGTAGATTCCGTGATAATAGTTTCGGTAATAGTCTCCATAGCGACATCACCGATAACGGGAGCGGCTTCATTAATACGAACTTCATCAAGATCACTGATTTCAAAACCAACTTCATCAAGGGCATTCTTCAGTGACTGAAAAACTCCGTGTATGTTCTGTTTCGTTCCTTTAATTCCAGTAGTACCTGTAATACCACTCGAAAGGAATGTCACATTTTTACCATCGATTCTGGCAATCGCAGTTTCCGTTGTTGCATTGCCAATATCAACGCCCGCAACTAATTTCACTTCTCATACCTCCGTCGAAATCAATCAACTAATTATTTTTTTAAACGGTTACGTTTTTCGTAAATGTCTGCAGCTTCTTTAACGAAGTTACCACTTACTGTAGCACCGTATTCGTTGATTAACTCATCACCGATTGCATATAATTCAGCTTTTGTTGAACGATATGGTCTAAGAGCGTTATAAATCTCAAGAAGTCTTGCATCAGGTACTGGGATTAATTCACCAGCTCTTCTTAAGTTCGTTGCGAAGAATCCACGTCCTGCAGATTCAGCAACCTGAGCCTGTAATTCCAGAGTTTCTTTTGTGATACGGAAATCTTTTGCATCTAACTTTCCATCAATAACTCCCTGTAAAGTTAAATCATTTAAAGATTTTCCAGAAGCACTCTTGATTAATTCTGGTTTTTTCTCTCCCAGTGGGTAATCCTCAACCGTAACCTTGCTTTCACATTCGCAGGCTGCGGCAGAACCCTGCATGTTTTTCATAACTTCCTGCATAATCTGTCTTACTAATAATTCCTGATCCACGATTGACACCTCCGTCTATTTAAATACAACTTTAAGAGCTTTAGGAGCCTTATCTCTGTCTGCATGCTCTGTCTCTTTGATATGCAGTACAGCGGATAAAGCCTGGAATTTCGGTCTTGCCATCTGGTCATTCTTTACAGGTACCGGATTTGGTGATTCTCCTTTAGCGTACTGAGCAGCGTTTTTACCGATTGCTCTGTATGTTTCAAGGTCGATCAGTGGGCACTGTGGGAATAACTCTAAGTTAGACAGCGGTGGAAGGTCTTTCTGATGGATTACAGTAGTACCTTTGGACTGAATTCCAATTCCGATGCCTGAACCTGATAATTCAGCAGCATCATGAGCGATGAAAGATACATCGGATGTTCTGTAAACTTTAACGATTCTACAGGAAACACCTTCTTCTTCCAGACCAGCCATAACCTCTTTTACAATATCTGCATGAGGAATACCTACGATATTTGTTGTCTGAGATTCTCCAAAAGCAGGAGCTAAACCTAAAACAACTTCGTTAGGATTTGTGCCTTTTTCTGCATCACCGATTTCAGTAATCTGCATTCCAGGGCACTCATAAGTTTCTCCCTCTACAGCAGAAGCTGCGGAAGTATCTGCAGTATTCATTTCTTTAAGAACTTCAGCGATAACACTTTTTAATAATTTTTCATCAATTGCCATTATGGTTCACCTTCCTTACTCGATTAAAGCTTAGCCGGATCTACTGCAGTACGGATATCAGAAATCTTCTCCCAAAGTTCTGGGCTGATCTGGTAACCTGTCATAGGTCCTTCATAGCAGTTAGGGCTGTTAACAGCAGAAATTACATGGAATTTATCATCAAGCATGGAAGCTGTATGTAAGTAGTCACCAACAACTTTAGCTTTCTGAATGTTGAAGATAGACTCAGCAACGTCTTCAAATCCACCCTTGTAAAGAGCTTTAACGAAGTCGATACCTGTAACTCCACGATCAAGCATATCTGTAGCAGCTTTAAGGTCAGCTACAACGTCACGGTCAGGCATATCCTGTGAACCACGAGCGTATGTGGCAGCTTCAACTTCTTCGTCTGTAATTTCAGGTAAACCTAATTCACGGAACAGTGCCTGAATAGCTTTTGCAGCTTTATTACGTGCTGCAACAACTTCTTCTTCTCTTGCAGGAAGAAGACCAGCATCAACTCTTAAGTCACGCTGAATTACGCACCAATCATCATAATCGTCTGCATCCCAGTTGGATCCTGCGAACATGTTATCATAGTTCGGTGTGGATGAATATCCGGAACAGATGTAGTCAGTTCCTGGAATAAACTGTGGAATAGAACGAGCAACTCTACGAAGATCAGAGTGTGTAAATGACTGGTCATTAGAGGAAGCGTTCTCAAGGTCAAGCATAGCGGCAATTAAGTTCTCACATGCAACGGCGCGGATACCACCAGGTACAGCGGCAGGTACACCGATACAGGATACAGAACCATTCTGTGTTCCCTGAACACCAGCACCACGAGTAACACCGAGGCATCTAGCCTCAAGGTAAAGCATAGACTTTCCTTCTGCCATACCCATCTGAACCTCTGAACCAGTACCAGATGTAAATCTCATCTTAACACCACGAGATGCGTAGCAGGATGCTAAGAAAGCTTTTGACCAAGGAGTATCATCACCATCCATGAATACGTCTTCAGTTCCGTATACGGATACTGTCTCGGCGTAAGCGGTGTAACCTCTCATACCTAAGTCAAGCTCTGTAGCTTCTTCTACAGCACACTGTGTAAGGATACCAGGACGTCCAACGTTAGCACCTAACATAATAGCGATAGCATTAAATGGAGCATAACGTACAATACCTACTGTTGTCTCCATCTCTGCAAATCCACGTACAGCAGCTTCTGCTGCATCTGCTGCGATCTGAACCATGTTATCCTTTACGTTTGTAACGTGGCACTGGTTAGCTGGTTTTAAACGACATCTCATCTTGGTAATACCCATCATAGCTTCAAGTACGCTGAGGTTACCAACGATTTCTACTAACTTAGCAGGTGTAACTGCTGTAGTATATTTTAAGCACTCCTGTCTGTTAACATTAATGTCAACTAACATACGCGCAATCTCCAGAGAGTCTGTAGCCATTGCTTCTTCTGCAAAGTCAAGATTAATGGCATATCTTGCGATGAATGCGTCAAGCATGTCGAATTCATCTTTTGTTTTTCCATCCATTTCAACAACTTCGCCGTTGACGATCTTGATAGATGGAGTTGGGTCGAATGGGCTGTTCATGGCAATAAAGCCTACTTCTGGCCATTCCTTTGCATAACCATCCTGATTAACAGGTCTTTGATCTAAATACTCAAAACGTTTACTTCTCACGGTCTCAACACCTCTCAAATTCCAATTAGACTATCTTTTACCTTCAATATATATATTCAAAATAAAAGTATTACAATATCCAACTGCAGGCTCTCACCCCCGCTTTGTGGATATCTCTTACTCTAATTCCCTATATGGCTCTCACCCCATATAAAGAACTTTAAAAATCAGATTGTTAATCTTAGATATATGGAACTGTACCGGATTCCAGTGGTTCGTTTGGCTCTAAAGCTTTAAGTAACTGCTTACCAACTTCTCTTGCACCAATGATAGCCTGTCTAACTGCTCCTGAATCTCCTGTGAAGAAGAAGTTAACCTCGTTAGAGAAGGATGTTCCACCATTACCAGGTGTAGCGATAGAAATAGGATCGATTGTAGCTGTCTTAGAAGCTGTATCGGCTAATACGATACCAATACCTGAAGGAGCTCCTACAGTGATACCAAATGCTTTACCAACAACTGCGCCGAATGCTTTCTCTAAGCAGTAAGAAGCACGTGCTGTGTACTGGAACTCAAGATGTCCAGCGGAGTTTCCGTATACATCACCAAAGTGTTTTCCAACGAAGCTTAATGCAACTTCTACAGCTCTTCTAGCATCGGATACGTCTTCTGCACCAAATACAACTAAGCATCCATGTCCAGCGCCGCCTTCTGTATCACGTGGGCACTCGATTAAGCAAACTTCTGTGTTTGTAGCTTTAACAGCTTCATCACAAGCGAAGATCTGAGGACCTGCACCTGTACGGTCTGCGATGATACCGATTGAACGGTACTTAGGATCAATCTTTAATAATTCATGAACACTGTAGTCAAGGTTAGCGATTACTAAACCAATTGTATGTCCCATTGCTGTTCCAACATACTCTGTTAAACCGCAAAGGTCTTCATTGATTCCCTGAGGAGCTTCGCAAAAGCCATGCTCTGTGCAGGAGCTTCTGTGCCACCCATCTTTTTCATAACTTCGTCCATGATTTTAGCCATCATTTCATCTTTCATTGAATTATACCTCCATTAATAATTGATCAGACAAGGACTAACTCTATTGTGGTAAGATCTTTTCTACGTCTGTATGTGGTCTTGGGATTACGTGGCTGGAAACTACTGTACCAACTTTATCTGCAGCAACTGTACCTGCGTCTACAGATGCCTTAACAGCTCCTACCTCACCTCTTACCATAACTGTAACTAAACCGGAACCGATCTTTTCGTATCCTACTAATGTTACGTTTGCTGATTTAACCATGGCATCGGCTGCTTCGATTGCGCCAACTAAACCTTTGGTTTCAATCATTCCTAAAGCTTCTTTCTGCATAATTGACCTCCTTATAAAATTCTTATCTGCCCTGTGGTTGATTTGTTCAGGCAGAATATATTTTGGTTGATTTACAGGATAGTATCATTATATAGCAATTTTCACAAAATTACTTGGCTAGTGCCTATAAATTTTAGCTTTTAAGCACATATAAACTCATGTATTTATTTATTTTCATGATACTTTGTTGCCATTTTTACCACAGGGTAGCAAATGATTCTGTATACAAACGCTACTATTTTGCAATATGATCAAGAATTTTATTAATATCTTCTGCTGTAACCTTTCTAGGGTTAGCCTGTGTACATGCATCAGCCAATGCACGACGCACAATTTCTTCTCTGTGTTTATTAAATTCTTCTACACTGACGCCACATTCGGACATACACTGTGGACGATCCATATATTTTAACAGACGCTGGATCTCTGCAATCAGATTAGCCACACCAACTTTAGGTGTAGGAGCTGGCAGGCCAACGATTCTTGCCATCTTCTGATACTTCTTTGCTGCGTCATTGCTGTGTTTTGCGCCTTCTCTTGCCATATCGGCATTAAATTCAATAACATAAGGAAGCACTAACGCATTGGCTCTTCCGTGTGGAATGTGGAAGATAGCTCCTAAAGCATGGGCAATACCGTGGTTTACACCAAGATTTACAAGGTTAAATGCCATACCTGCAAGACAGGATGCTCTGTGCATCTTATCTCTTGCCTTAATATCATAACCATTGCGGTAAGCGCGTGGAAGAAATTCAAAAGCAAGCTCTGCAGCTTTCTCTGCTAAACAGTCAGAGCAATCGCTCGCTGTCTCAGAAACATAAGCCTCAAGAGCGTGGGTAATAACATCCAGTCCTGTATCCGCTGTAATAAACGGTGGCGCTGACTTAACAAGTTCCGGATCAAGGATAGCAATATCAGGCATAAGGCTCTCATCGATCAATGGAATCTTAACCCCCGTCTTACTGTCTGTTACTACAGCAAACTGTGTAACTTCGGAACCTGTACCACTTGTTGTCGGCAGGGCAATCAGTTTGATCTTCTTCTGATTATCAGGATTCTGCTTCTCTTCAATCTTCTTAGCCATATATACAATAGCTTTCGCCGCGTCAATGGAAGAACCTCCTCCAAGAGCAACTACGATATCACAGTCCTTATCCTGCAAAAATGCGATACCCCTTTCAATCAGATCCATTGGTGGATCAGGGACTACTTCGCTGAAAACGGAAACTTCTTTGCAATTAGACAATTTTTTCAAAATCATGTCTGCCATTCCTGAATCTACCATGAACTTGTCAGTAATCAGGACCGCATTCTCGTCTTTTTCTTCAAGAAGTGCGTCGATGGCATCCTCACTGAATAAAACTTCAGTGGAAAGTTTAAACCGTTTCATTTTCCTCCTCCTTTCTGTTTCTGTACTTTTCTCTATACTCAGATGGCGTTAATCCAGTCTTCTTTTTGAAGGCCTTACTGAAGTATTGTACGCCAGATCCAAGGCAATATTAAGCACCGGAATATCTGTGTTGACCAGCATTTCTTTTGCCAGGTCCATCTTCCGGTCTGTCACATAGGTGATGAAATTCACACCCATTTCTTTTTTGAATATCTTACTTAAATAATAAGTACTGATATTCACATGGTTTGCAACATCCTCTAAACTGATACCCTTCTTTAAGTTTCTCTCTATGTAATCAATAACGGCCTTCATGCCGCCTTCTGAAAGCTTACCTTTGATATTCATCTTATCAAAGAGAATGTCTACCATCTTGATAATTTCATTATAGGCATCATGCTTATTATTATAGAGAAGATACTTAATCTTAAGCTTCTCCATCTGAACTACAAGTTCGTTCGTATCTGTGATTCCAAGTTCCTCACTAATACGCACAACTGCCTTTGCAACCTCCTGTAGTCTCTTTGATATAATATTAACATCATGCTCCTCTAAGTATAACTGGTCTATGTACTCTCTTAAAATGTCTACAGAAGCTTTGTAAGAGCATTTTTTTAATTCCATTTCGAACTTTGAAAGCAATTTATTACTCTTTCCGGTCTGTCGTCCCTCTCCTAAACGGCTTGCAAATGACTTCACAGACTCAAGTAAAACCTCTTTTCTGATAGGTTTGAGCAGGAAATCATCAACCTTCAACTTTATTGCTCTGTGTGCAATATTAAAATCATCATATGCCGTTGTTATAATAATAACAGCCTTTGGAAGTTTTTTCCTTGCATATTTGATAACTTCCATACCATCCATTCCAGGTATGTTAATATCTACCAGCATGAGATTGATATCTTTTGAATCAATCATCTCTACTGCCTCGAAGCCGCTTTTCGCTTCTCCGACAATTTCTACATCCAGAAGATTCTCCTCAAGAAAAATCTTCATGGAGGTTCTTTCTAATTCTTCATCCTCAACAATTAATATCTTATACAAGTCAACTCTGCCTTTCTATTCCTGTACCAATGGCACTTTTATTGTCACCTTCGTTCCAAGAGAAGGTTTATTTTCACTTTCAATGGATAACGCATATTCATTTCCAAAATAATGAATCAGTCGGGAATTGATATTATAAAGTCCTACAGATCCCTTTTCATTATCTTTATACGCATCCCCGCGTAAAACGCTGACTATTTTTGACTGGGACATGCCATCACCATTATCAATAATGTCAATGCATAAATCTCCATCTTTCTCGATTCCATTCACTTCGACCATTCCACCGGATGCCTTATTCTCAACTGCATATTTAATGGAATTCTCCACAAGTGTTGTCAGAGATAAAAACGGAAGCTTCACACTGTAATATGCCTCCGATATATTAATGGAATACTGCAGCCTGCTTCCCAGGCGAATCTTCTGAATCTTAAGATAATTCTGCACATGGGTCAGTTCCTCTCTGAGTGGGCTTAATGGATCTCTGCTCTTTCTCAAAATGTAGCGCATCATATCCGCAAACGCATAGACAACATCCTCCGTCATCTTCGCATTCTCAAAGAAAGCAAGTCTTCCTATTGTATTCAATACATTAAAAAGAAAATGCGGATTGATCTGATAATGTAAAGCTTTCAACTCAATATCACGAAGAGACTTCTCCATCTCAATACGAAGCTTCTCTTCCTTCATGAGCTTATAATCCTTTTCGCGAAGCTCTGCATTTACCTTATTCGCATATTCTCTCTCCACAGAATAATTATAGCTGTCACAGATAATCTGTGCCACAGCCTCAATCTTCTCCACAGACACCTCTTTTACCTGGCTGTAGAGCTCAACCAGTTCCTGATTGTCCTTCCAATCCTCGCTTTGTGTCGTAATCTTCTTTAAATCTGCAAAATCTGTGCTGGTAACCTGACCTGCCAGAAACGCTCCAACATACTGTCCCTTTATCATAATCGGAATCGCAAAATCAATTAGCCCAGCATGACATATGTACACATAAGCTTTCCCAATTCTTCTTGCCTTCCGTCCTCC
>ERZ779843.4629-NODE-4629-length-10306-cov-4.103795_pt1 | contig 10306 bp, 10 predicted proteins | sample MGYA00511560_ERZ779843 | MGnify/ENA primary metagenome ERZ779843 (study PRJEB29588, sample SAMEA2158062) | human gut metagenome | biome: human gut; feature: human-associated habitat; material: faeces | place: Denmark | collected 2008/2010 ... | reverse complement strand
AAGGCGCTAATTGTTGCGATTTCCATTTTATCCGCGGAAAGTAAAAAAATACAAATCATCAAAGAGCCAGACGCAAAGACGCAGAGCCGATAATTTGTAAGTTATTGTAACTTATAGATTGTCGGCTCTTATTTGTTACCTGCGGAGCAGATCAACAAATAAATGTTGAAGAATCTGTATAGAAAAACAGAGAAAATAAGAAGCAAATCACTTCTTATCCTCTCTGCTGTTCAAGATACCGTCAATCGTACCTTGAATGATTTTTAATTCATTATCACTCAATAAATCAAGTGACGAATCTATCTGACGGCGGGCTGTATTTTTTTCAACATTCTTCGCTGGATAGAAATACTCGTCAACAGATATATTGAACATGGTAACTAAATCATGGAATAACTGAAAGCTAGGGTGTTTTCCGATATTTTCAATATCTGCGATATGACGTTCTCCGTAAAAGACTTTATCGCCTAAATCATTTCTGGAAAGCCCTGCTTTTTCTCTGGCTTCTCTGATTGCCAGTCCTAAAGGACGAAAATCAAAGCTGTGTGTATCTTTCTTTTTTCTCATTTTTAATCACCTAGCATGAGTTTATACTTCATGTTATGTGATTAGAATGTGTTAAAAACTCATATTATATGCACTGTAAATTCAAGTAAAAAAATTACCTCGTTCGGTAAATAAAAAAAACCGTTCTGTGGGTAATCTCTTTTATAATGTCCAAAAATATAGGGACGGTTTTGGTATAACCAGAGCTGTCCTTTTTCTATTTTCACAGGCTTGCTCTGGTCAAGGAGCAATTTGTGATTCTAAGTAAAACAGGCAGTCTATACCGACAACCGAATTTATTCCGTCTTTTTCTTAGTACATCATCAGTCCTTGAACATGAATTAAAAACTCATATATCAGATGTTTTAAAAACAGTCTATTTGTTATTGATGCAAATAGGCTGTTTTCATATTTACAAAAATTTTTTTCAATCCTGCAACAAATCACACCTTGCCGTACAGATATGGTGCGGAAAGAGGGATACATACTTTTCACTTCATAACGAAAGGGGGGTGTGATTTTGAAACCATCAGACTTCCAAAAGACAATACAATGTCAGTTTGACTGTAAGCTCAAAAAGGTTGTGAAAGGCATTGTCCGTAACTACCGCAAGGAATTAGCCAGACGACAGGCAAAGGAAGTATCCTTTTGTGAGCTTCCAGAGATTGTTGTTGAGAAATTGATTGTATGGGACGATTACGAAAGTGAATATACAACGTTCGATGTGTGCGGTACAGAAATCCGTGTACTTGATGAAGAACTTGCAGAAGCACTGAAACAGTTGCCGGAGCAAAGCCGGAACATTGTATTGATGTTTTTCTTCTTGGATATGAGCGATTCGGAGATAGGCGAAAAGCTGAATATCAACCGAAGCACATCATATAGGCACAGAAGAAATTCACTTGAAGAAATCAGAAAGCAGTTAAAGGAGAAGAAAACAAATGAAGAATAAGCAACACACACTTCCATCATTTTTTCTCATATCATCAGCCGTGGACGGTAACGAAAACGCCATAGAAAAGCTGTTGCTGTTCTATGAAGCCTATATATCAAAATGCTGTTTACGCCCGTTTTACGATGAATACGGCAACGTATACATTGTGGTTGATATGGAATTAAAGGGACGTATCAGAGAAGCCCTTTTGAAAATGATATGTGAATTTGAAATAGACGAACATTAAGTAATATTTGAGCGGAGCATGATTTAATAAACTCCCCTCTTTCCTGTTCCGCTTTTTCTTATCATTCTGTATCAGTCCATTTGTAAAAATGAATTGATACAGGCTGACAAGAGCCTAACAGTTCTTTGACAAGTGAATAAAGCAGTCAGATACGTTTGTGCTTGCAGTGAGCCATCAGAGGTTGTACGCCGTGACTTTTCCAATCGGGAGATAGCGATTCATGCAATGATCTGGGAGCGACCGTTGGAAAAGTCGTTCTGCCATGACCTGCAACACAGGATAATGATACACCCGTATGACACGGTTCAGCCCACAGGAATGGGAATGGTTGAGATACCAGCGGAGCTTGCCGAAGCCGTCTGATTGCTTGTAAAACTATCTAACAACGATTTTGCAAGAAAAAATCATCTTAATAGAGCTTTTTTGCTCATCATTTGATATACTGATAGACAAGATATTGAGATTTCCTTATCTGGTCTATGGAAAGGAGGATTATGATTACCGTAACAAAAAAAGACCTCATAGCACTAGGTTATGGAACTTCTTTCTCGGCAGACATCATAAGAAAAGCAAAAAAACTTATGATTGAAAAAGGGCATACTTATTACCAATCCCGTAAATTGGACAGAGTACCCAAAGAAGCCGTGGAAGAATTATTAGGGATTACATTATCAGACACAAACGATTGATTGTACTTCTTGCATATCATGTAAGGAGTGAAATCATGGCAAAAGACCCTATTAAGAAAGCAGATAACGGAACTTATTATTTCAGAGCTAATTTAGGCTACAATCCCATTACCGGAAAACAGATACAGAAATACCGAAGTGGATTCAGAACGAAAAAAGAAGCAAAGGAAGAATATTCAAAACTGGTGTTAGCTTCTACCGAAGAATTAACAACAAAAAAAGATGGCGTTTCTTTTCAGCAATTTATAGAAGAAACCTACCTGCCATGGTATAAAACACAGGTAAAAGAAAGCACTTATCTTAATCGTGCTACTACCATCAAGAAACATTTTTCCTATTTCTACAAAATGGAAACAAACGAAATCGAACCTATCCATGTTCAAAACTGGCAGTTGAAACTTGCAAAAGATTTTAGCCCTAATTACATTCGTATCGTACAGGGAATGCTTTCTATCGCATTCGACAGAGCTATTGTTCTTGGAATTGCGAAGAAAAATCCCTCTCGTATGATAGGCAATATCAAAAGCAAGAAAACCAAAGTTGATTTCTGGACATTAGAAGAATTTCAAAAGGTTATTTCCTTACTCTGTAAGAAAGACTATTATGAACATTATCTGTTTATATCGTTCTGGTTATTATTTATGACTGGTATGCGAATTGGCGAAGCGTCAGCATTACATTGGTCAGACATAGATTTTGAAACAGGCTTGCTTAGCATTACCAAAACATTATATTACCGAACAATGACGGACTATAAATTCGTTGAGCCGAAAACACAGGCAAGTATCCGTACTATTTATATTGATTCAGATACACTCAATGAGCTAAAGGCTTGGCAAAGTGTTCAGCAACAGGTTCTTCCCGATTGTCCACTTGTACTAAGTTATAACGGAACTCCAACCAGTAAAACAACGCTTCCCAGAGCTTTGGAAAAGTTGTCAAATTTAGCAGGTGTTCATCGTATTAAAATTCATGCCTTGCGACATTCACACGCTTCATTGCTTATCAGCATGGGCGAAAATCCTTTACTTATCAAGGAACGTTTAGGACATGAAAAAATACAGACAACACTCGGCACTTATGGTCATCTGTATCCAAATACGAATCTTGAAGTTGCTAAAAAGCTGACTGGAATATTACAAGTACAATCTGCTACTGAAAGCATTGCTAATTATACCAGCAATCAACATACAGCAATCTATCACAGAACAGTTGAAGAAAAATAATGCAATGAAAATGCAATCCTATAAAGGAAAAGCTGTAAAACCCTTGTAAACAAAGGCTTTACAGCTTAGCTCCAACTATTCAAACTCAATCGTTCCCGGTGGCTTACTCGTCAAATCATACATTACCCGATTGACGCCCTTCACCTCATTAATAATTCTGCTCATAACTCTCTGGAGCACCTCAAACGGGATCTCTGCTGACTCAGCGGTCATGAAATCGACCGTATTAACAGCACGCAGTGCCACGGCATAGTCGTAGGTGCGCTCGTCGCCCATGACACCGACGGAACGCATGTTGGTCAGTGCTGCAAAGTACTGGTTCGGCATCCAGGATGGTGCCTTTCCGTTTGCTTTGGTGTATTCCTCCACTGCCTTGTCCACTTCCTCGCGGTAGATGGCATCGGCATCCTGCACGATCTTGACTTTCTCGGCATTTACTTCTCCGATGATACGGATACCGAGTCCCGGTCCCGGGAATGGCTGACGGAAAACAAGTTTTTCCGGGATGCCAAGTTCAAGTCCGGCTTTTCTTACCTCATCCTTGAAAAGGTTGCGGAGCGGCTCAATGATTTCTTTGAAATCAACGAAGTCCGGCAGACCGCCTACGTTGTGGTGGGATTTGATGACGGCTGACTCTCCGCCAAGTCCGCTCTCAACGACATCCGGATAAATGGTTCCCTGTGCAAGGAAATCAACGGCACCGATCTTCTTTGCCTCTTCCTCAAAGACACGGATGAACTCCTCACCAATGATCTTACGTTTATGCTCCGGCTCTGTCACACCGGCTAATTTTCCATAATAACGGTTCTGTGCGTTGACACGGATAAAGTTCAGATCAAACTGTCCGTTTGGTCCGAATACTTCTTCGACCTCGTCGCCCTCATTTTTGCGGAGAAGACCATGGTCTACGAACACACAGGTAAGCTGTTTTCCGATTGCACGGGATAACAGACCTGCTGCAACGGAAGAATCCACACCGCCGGATAAGGCAAGCAGTACTTTTCCGTTACCGACTTTTTCACGGATCTCTTTTACCGTATTCTCAACAAAAGAATCCATTCTCCAGGTTCCCTCACAACCGCAGATGCCGCGTACAAAGTTGTGAAGCATCTTTGTGCCTTCCTGTGTGTGAAGCACTTCCGGGTGGAACTGGATTGCAAATAATCCTTTCTCCTGGTTCTCTGCTGCGGCAACCGGACAATCCGCCGTATGTGCAACGATGTTAAATCCCGGTGCAACCTTTGAAATATAATCGAAATGACTCATCCAGCAGATCGTATTTTCTGATACGCCGGTAAATAACGGGGATGACGTATCGACCATAACCTCGGTCTTACCATATTCACGGACAGGTGCCTTTTCCACCTTTCCTCCAAGTACGTGCATCATCAACTGCGCACCATAGCAGAGTCCTAAAACCGGCACGCCGAGTTCAAATAATTCTTTTGAACAGGTCGGTGAATCAGCTTCATAGCAGCTGTTCGGACCGCCGGTAAGAATGATTCCCTTTGGATTCATTGCCTTGATCTGCGCGATATCCGTCTTGTAGGAATATATTTCACAGTAAACATTGCATTCTCTGACACGTCTTGCAACCAGCTGATTGTACTGACCGCCAAAATCAATGACAATAACTAATTCTCTTTTCAAGGCTTTCCTCCTGTTTTTTATAACATCTTTAGAATCTGTTACTCATTATAAATGAGTGTATGCACTTTTACAATGCTAATTTTATCTCACGCCGGAATTTTTATTTTCTGCAAAAAAATTTCACTGTTTTTTCGCCCGCTCATCCCAGTAGACACAGTCATTTCTTCCAATTACTTCTGATGTAAACGGAGTGCCGTCATTCTTTTTGTAATGTTTTGTGGCACGGAAAACATATTTTGCGCCGACATAAACGATCGGTACGTTAAAGAACACGATCAGAATATTTCCAAGGTCAGAAAACGCCCAGAGATTTCCAAGTTCCAGTCCTGCAATATTGCAGAGGATTCCAAATGCGGCAACAAAAAGGCCGATACAACGTACAATATTGATGCAGATCTTATCCTTGCGGATACGATTTGCCGCGATTTCCGAAAAACTGATCATTCCCAGAAGGCAGGTAAACGCAAAGAGACAGAAACACAATGTCACAAGAAATGTAACGATTCCGTTCATTGCAGTTCCCGGAGTCAGCACAGCGATAGATTCCGTATATTTCGGAAGTTTATCAAGAGCCTGCCAGTTTTCCGCATCCGCACCGGTCCAGCAATGAGCCATAACTACCACAAATCCGGTAAGTGTGCAGATCACAATGGTATCCAGAAAAACTCCCAGGGAGGCGATCACACCCTGCTCACATGGGTGTTTTGCATCTGCTGCCGCCGCTGACATTGTAATAGTTCCCTGACCTGCCTCATTGGACATCAGGCCTCGTTTTACACCCTGTGCAAGAACCGTTCCAAAAACACCGCCAAAGAATGCGTCCGGCTTAAATGCTCCTGCAAAAACGCTTCCGAAGAAATATGGAATGCGGGTAAAGTTTAATATTATAAGAAGTAATACTACTACCATATAGAGCACCGCCATCACCGGCACCATCATATCTGTCCATTTGGAAACTTTTTTGATTCCGCCAAATGCGATGGCTGCTGTGAGAACTACGATCAGTGCTCCTACTATATAATAGAAGGCAGATCCGCTTGCGATGGTTGTTCCGGTTACAATCTCTGCCATACGTCCCACTGAGGAAACAACATTAAATCCCTGTGCAGGCAGACAGCAAAGGGCGTACAGAATATACAATACGGAAAGAAAAACTCCGATCCAAACTTTGTTTCCCAGAAGTTTTCTTCCATAGAAAGGAAGACCTCCTACAAATTCGTCGTCTTTTTTTTCTTTAAAAATCTGGGCAAGGACACCTTCCATATATGCCACTGCCATTCCGAAAAATGCGGAAATCCACATCCAGAACAAAGCTCCCGGGCCGCCCACTGCAATAGCACCTGTTACACCCAGAATATTTCCCGGTCCTACACGCATGGCCGAACTTAAGAAAAACGATGCCAGTGGTGAAATTCCTGTTTCAACGACACGTTTCTCGGTCATAGTCCGGATTCCTTTTTTAAAATAGGTCACCTGCATGAACCCAATCCTGAAACTGAAAAAAATTCCGGATCCAAGAAGCAGTATGATCGCAAAAGATATGTTTCCCAGAATGGGAATGCTGCTGTACCAGTCAAAATTTGTAGGAAAATCCCACAGAAAATCAGACAGTGGACCGATAAAGCTGAACACTCCGTTGATCGCCTCAAACACTCTCTCCATAGCTATTTCCTCCCTTTTTATCTGAAGGTCTCAGAATTGAATACAGACAGGCATTCCCATCCGTCACCTTTCATTTCCGCTTCAGATTTTTATGCTATGGTTTATTATACCGTATCGCCTTGCAAAAGTCCTCTTAATTTTTAGTATTTTTGAGTAAATTCCAGAATTTTCCATCCTTATAGCCTTTTTCACATCCGCTTGCAGATTAGTCTGAACAAACAGTCGAGAAGTTTCGCAGGATTTTATAAGACTTTATGAGATATTTAGATTTTAATCACAGATTTTTAAAATGCTTCTCACAGTTCCATCACATTTTGACGGTATATTATTAAGCAAATAAAGCACAAAGCTTTTTCATCTTATAGATCATTACTTATTTTTCTTTTCATACTCTGCCGGGTCCGTTCCAAGACCCGGCCCTCCTTTTTTTCTGAGATATTCTCCCATACATTCCGCTCCTGATCATCCTTCCTTTTTATCTTCTTACAAACTCCCATCGTATACCATCCTTTCTTTATTCAAAAGGATCTATACCTATAATCATGGTGTCTAAATCGGACACTCTGATCACATCTGATGATCGGCATTTTACTGTTTCCCGATTTTACCCCGATTTCGTTTCATTTCACTCCGTCCAGACAAAACCTCAAAAATTCCGTAACACGCATAAACACTGATTTTAAGCACAAAAAAACACCGTCCCCGCAGCTCCCATGTCTGCAAAAACAGTGCTTTTAGTGCGTCTTCAGGGGTTCGAACCCTGGACACCCTGATTAAGAGTCAGGTGCTCTACCAACTGAGCTAAAAACGCATATTTAATTGTTTGTCTTTCGTTTGTTTCGTTCCTCAAGACATGTTGTATTATACGTTATGGTTCGGTGAAAGTCAACACCTTTTTTTAATTTTTTTTATTTTTATCTTTTTTATTTTTTGTATCTTCATTTGATGCAATTTTGTTCAGTGTTTTTTCTATTTCTGACAGCGAATTTCTGATCTGGGCTGCCTGATTGTTGATGCTGCGGTTTACACTGTTGAGATTTCGTCGGAATGAACCGGATTTTCTTTTTTTCAAGTTTTCTTTCTCCCCTTTCCCATATTCGGCAGATTCCTGGTAAGATCATGAGCCTGCACCTGAACAAACCAAACATTTACATACCACTTTACGTTCCTCTTTTCCTTATTTATTATATGAAAACAGGCCGATCAGTTTCCCGATCAGCCTGAAAAAAATCTTATTCACAATAAATGTCGCAACCCCGCAGGGGACTTACTTGATTTGGTTAAAACTCCACAGACTTCCACCATCGGACAACCAACACCACTGCAAGCAGTGCAGTCAACAGATCGGAAACCACCTGAGACGCAAGCACCCCCTGATATCCGGCAACCCGAAGCGCCACATTCAGCACAATGGCAAAGATCACACCCTGTCTGCTGACGGACAGGAGAAACGCTCCCACTGCCTGTCCTGCTGACTGGAAAGTACAGGTACTGATCAGCACAATTCCCATAAACACCATACCCGCCAGCTGCAGGCGAAGCATCAGTGCGCCGTTTTTCACAACCGAAGGATCACTCATAAAGATCCGCACCAGCTGCGGGGCAAAAAATCCAAGTACAGCCATCAGGACAAGAGCCAGCCCGCCCTCAAACAGATAGGCAAATTTCAGCGTTCCCTTCAGTCTCTCGCGGTTTTTCGCACCATAATTGTACCCGATCAGCGGCTGCCCGCCAAAAGCAAAGCCAACAAGCACCAGCGCCGCGATCATATTGATCTTCATGACGATACCCATAGCCGCAACTTTATCATCACCGAATCCCAACAACGCACGGTTGGTAAGAGCAATCCCGATACTCTGCATCAGATTTGTCACCGACGCCGGAATCCCAATTGCAAAAACCGCTCCGATTTCCGCCCCTGAAATATGAAATCCCTTAGGGTTCACAGAGAGATTTCTGCTCTTCTTAATAAGAAACCACACGAAAAAAATATCCGTACATACATTTCCGATCACCGTAGCTGTGGCAGCACCTGCCGCACCCCAGCCAAGCCCGAAGATCATCACCGGGTCCAGAATGATATTCACAACCGCACCAAGCACAGAACCGATCATAGATGCTGTGGCAAAACCCTCTGTACGCAGCTGATTGGACGGCGTCAACGCCACAATGATAAACGGAGCGCCCAGTGCGATACAGGTATAATACTGAGAAGCATACTCCCAGGTTGCCTCACTTGCACCCAGCAACCCCAGAATAGGGCTTCGCAAAAGCATCAGAACAACGGTAACCACCACACCGCAGACAATGGCCCCATAAAAACTGAACACACTGATCCTCTTCGCATCCTCGAATTTCTTTTCCCCGAAAAGCCTGGAAATAAAAGAACTTCCGCCCAGGCCAAAAATATCTCCAAGGGCGATCATCAGCGTAAAGATCGGTGTACCCAGAGCAACACCCGCCACCAGATCCGTATTCCCGGTTCCCGCAATAAAATAAGTATCTACCATATTATAGATCAGCGAAATCACCATACTGAACACAACCGGAAGCGCCAGCTTAAAATACGCCTTCGGAATCGGATACTTTTCAAAAATCTCTTCCTGCATTTTATCGCCTCTATTTCTGTCTGATCACCATCTTGCAGATCGGATTACCCATGGAAGAAAACTTCTCCTCATACTCTGTCATCACATTTCCCTTAACCAGTTCCTCATCATGATGCAGATCAAATGTACAAACCTCCAGATTCCAGTCGGACTCCTTCACCTCTTCCAGAGAAAACTCAAATAACCCACGGTTATCCGTCTTAAATTCCACAGCCCCCTCTTTCTTCAGGACCTGCTCATATCTCTTCAGAAACTCCCTGGAAGTCAGCCTTCTCTTGGCATGACGGGCCTTAGGCCACGGGTCGGAAAAATTCAGATAAATCCCGTCAACCTCATCCTTCTCAAAAATCTCCGGTAAGAGCCTTGCATCCACACGGATAAACACAAGATTGGAAAACTTTTCCCCGGCTTCCTCAAGCTCCTCCCTCTTCTGCAGTGCCCGGAGCAGCACGCTGTCATACATCTCAATTCCAACAAAATTCCTCTCAGGATGCAGGCGCGCCATATCCATCAGAAAACGCCCTTTTCCCATGCCAACCTCAAGAAAAAGCGGTCTCTTCTCCCCAAAAACACTCTCCCACTTCCCCTTAAACCTCTCCGGCTCATCAATCACCCAGTCACACTCCAAAATAGCATCCTTAGCCCCAGGAATATTACGTAATCTCATAAACAACCTCCAATTAATCTTCTTATAATATACAACTCAACTCATTACATCTCGCAGCCAGCAAGCTCAATCAGTC
>ERZ779843.4627-NODE-4627-length-10312-cov-3.087452_pt1 | contig 10312 bp, 8 predicted proteins | sample MGYA00511560_ERZ779843 | MGnify/ENA primary metagenome ERZ779843 (study PRJEB29588, sample SAMEA2158062) | human gut metagenome | biome: human gut; feature: human-associated habitat; material: faeces | place: Denmark | collected 2008/2010 ... | reverse complement strand
CCCGGAATCGGAATAGAAAGAAAAAATATACCTGCCATAAAATTAAAGAAAGGGAGAATTGAAGGTTACTCTTCTTTTCTCCCTTTTTCAGATTATAGGACGTTTTAATTATACACTCAGCTTTTAGAACTGTAACAGCATTGCTCCGCAGGAGTAGCCCCCGCCGAAAACGGTAAGGCCGACCAGGTCTCCGGGTTTCACTTTATGCAGGTTTTCGGAGAGAGAGATGGCACAGCTCGGGCTGCCGGTGTTACCTCGTTGTTCGATATTCATCAGAAAACGTTCCTCCGGGATATCGGTTTGCCTGGCTATCGTTTTGATAATGCGCTGGTTGGCCTGATGCGAAGAAATCCAATTCAAATCCTGGACAGTCTTACCATAACTTTGGGTTACCTTTTCTAAAGCTTCGACCATATAATGACAGGCATTGATAAATACATCGCGTCCTTCAGGCATTCCGATGCCACCGTTCTGTGGGCGGAGATACACCGCTTCGGCTGCTTTGCCGATGTGTCCCAGACCTTGGGTATAGATATCGATAATTCGGGGATCATGCCCGCTATAATTCCCGGCAGAGACAAAAAACGCTACAGCACCGTCTCCCCATAGGTGGCCGCTTTGCGGATCGTTTTCGTTGGCATAAGCTGTGTTGTGTTCTGCTCCGATGATCAGGGCTTTGGTCGCTTTCCCCAGAGCAAAATAGCCTTGTGCAATTTCCATCGCATTGATAAAAGAAGAACAGGCTGAGGAAACACTCACACATTTGGCATGCTCGATGTGATAACGGCGTTGCACCATATGGGCCGGGGTGGCAACGGTATCGTAGGGGGAATAGGTTGCTGCGATGATTAAATCGATTTCCTCCATGGGATAAGGCAAATCGGTGGTGGCAAGATCCACTGCTTTTATCCCCATCGTATTGGTGTTTTCATTTGCAGCTGCTTTACTGCGGTTTTTGATACCGGTCCGGGAATAAATCCATTCGTCGTCCAGACCGTTTACTTCCTTGAAGTAAGAATTAGGAACCACAGAGTCCGGTAAATAGTGGGAAATTTTGTTGATAAACAATTCCATAGATTTAGCATTATGTTTCTGTTAGCTGTGATTTTGACATCAAACCTTCGTGCTAACAAGAAGTATGCCATATCCTCAGCCTTTGTTTAATATTCCATTAAATAGTAAGTCGACATATTCACGCAGCGACTGATAATTCCTTTTCCGGTGCCCGATGATAATAAAGGGTTGCTCCAGACTTTTGAACATAATCAGCAGCGTTTTTGCGAATGAGGAAGGATTATTGATATTGAAGAGGCCTTGCTCTTTACCGTTCTGCAAGATACGGGTTAGCAATTGCCGTTCTTTCATATCGATACCCTTACGCAACTGTTCAACTCGCAAATTGTTGAAAATAAAATCATAACGGATGTATTTGTTCTGACGGACCAGATTGTCGATCACATTGAACCGCGCTAAAATATATAATTTTAATTTGCGGTCGGGAGGAAGTGCAGAGTCTGCGGCCTTCTGCAATTTCTCATTAATGTCTTTGACATGATCCTCGACTACATAGTGATAAATCTCTTCTTTACTCTTAAAATGCATATATAAAGTCCGCCGACTCATGTTTGCTGCCTGAGCAATATCATTCATCGTTGCTTTATAAACGCTCATTTCTGAGAAAAGAGACTTGGCAACATGTATGATTTTATTCTTTGTCTTACTTAATTTTGTTCTCATAAATCTTGCGGTTGTGACTTTAAATTGCACAAAACACAAAATTTTGTGCAATTATAGCTATTTTCTATGACATTTATGGGCAAAGATAGTTTTTTTAACGGAAGAAAATGAGGTTTTGAGGATTGTTAAGTGTTCCAACGATTGCATAACCCCGGTATTTTATGTTTTATCCCTCTCCGATTCGTGTAAAAGGATGACAAATGTCATGTTTTATTGTTGAAGCGGGTGGTATCTTTGCGCGCGAATTGGGAGAGGTGGTGGAGGTGGCGATCGTTTTTTACAGCGTGTAATTTAATTGTCTGATTATGAATGTTACAAAAGTTTCCTTCTACAAGGAAAAAATTTTTTCGGCCCGGTGGTTTCAAACTTGGGGAACTCTTTTATTGGGATCTATGGTGATAGCGACCGGTTACACTTTTTTCATGACTCCCTACCAGATCGTTCCGGGAGGAATTTATGGTATTTCTACCATTTTGAACTGGAAACTGGGATTCCCGATCGGTATGGCGGCATTGTGTTTTAACCTGCCGTTGAGTTTGATCGGTTTTAAAATATTAGGCCGTGATTTCGGTTTGAGGACTTTTATCTGCTTTTGGTTGGTAGCTTTGTTTGCCGACGGTTTTCCGTGGGCTCTGGAACATTGGTGTGGCTATACGGCAGAATTTGCACATGATCCCCTGCAATTGGTCAAAGGAGGTATCGACAATCCCGATGCAACGAAGGAAGGGGTATTGTTGGCCAGTATCTTCGGAGGTGTGGTTATCGGAGTCGGAGCCGGATTGATTTTCAAGACCCGTTCTTCGAGTGCCGGTACGGATGTTTTGGCTGCCGTATTACATAAATTGACCCGCAGGCCTTTGGGGATGATGCAGATGACTGTCGACCTGATTATCGTGGTATTGGGTTTTGTGGCTTTCCCGGATTGGAAAACTCCGTTTTATTCCCTGATCACTATTTTTATTATGGGGAAAGTAATCGATATTGTCATCGGTGGGTATTCCAGCGATAAAACTTTTTTCATCATATCCGAAAAAACAGAAGAATTACGTCGGTTTATACTTTCGGAATTACACCGGGGCGGCTCTATCGTACCGGTCAACGGGATGTGGAACCGTTCGGAGAAAGAAATGATTATGACGGTCGTCAACCGTAAAGAGGTGACTACTTTGCAACGGGCCATCCAGCATATCGATCCTCATGCTTTTACCATGATCCTGAATGCTCAGGAGATTATGGGGCAAGGATTTAAACGGATGGATTGGGACGATAACAAGTAAATACCTGAGTTGCACGGTCGAAAATGCCCTGGAGCCAGGCGATAGTCATGCCGTAGTTGCTGACCGGAATCCGGGCATCGATGGCCGGTTGCAGACGGTGGCGCAATTGGGTGGCTGTGATCATACAGCCTCCGCATTGAATGATCAGGGCATAATCCGTTATCGGACGTTCGATCCGGTCTAAGCCGGCGATATGGTCGAATTCCAGCTGCTTTCCGGTATACTTGCGAAGAAGGGCGGGGATTTTGACCCGGCCGATATCTTCACAGGAAACATGATGGGAACAGGATTCGAGCAGAAGAATCCGGTCGCCGTCTTTCAGTTCCGGGATGCGGGAGGTCCCGGCCAGATATCGGTCGAAATTGCCTTTATGGTGTGCCAGAATAATGCTGAAACTGGTGAAAGGAATATCCTGGGGAATCCAGGGGGCTATTTTGCCGAATACCTGACTATCTGTGATTACCAGGTCCGGTCGTAACGAATTCCGCTGAAAATAAGTCGTGATTTCTTCGGGTTGGACGACAATACCGATACCATGCCGGTCCAATATCTCTCTTAACATTTGTACCTGAGGCAAGATCATCCGGCCTGTCGGAGCTTCCGAATCGATGGGGGTGACCAGCATAACCACTTGGCCGGGACAAACCAGATCCCCTAACAGAGAGGAAGAATTTTGCCGGTTTACCAAAGTGCCGATTTTTTGAATCAGCATTTCTCTTTTAGCCTGGCAAGTGGAGAAACCGATAACCGGGGTACCGTATTTTTGCAAGAGTTTTTCCCGAAGTTGCTCCTGTAAAGGTTCCAGGTCCGATTTATTGTGTACGATCAAAAAAGGAAGTTTTAACTTTTGAAATTCTTCGGTCAGTATTTCTTCGAAATGACCGAATCGGTTGCCGGTGATCACCAGTAAGGCTGCATCGGCTTTCGAACGTTTTTTTTACCCTTAATTCCCCGAGTTCACCTTCGTCATCCGTTCCGGCAGTGTCGATTAAAACGACCGATGCAATTCCCGGGATTTCATAACTTTTCTTTACCGGGTCTGTTGTCGTGCCGGCAATGGGGGAGACAACGGCTTTGTCCTGTTGTAAAATCGTGTTGACGATAGAACTTTTTCCGGTATTTCTCCGGCCGGTGATGACGAGATGAAATTTATCCATGAATCGGGGTTATTTATACATGCTGACTTCTTCTGCTGTGATTGTCGGGCTTCCGAGAATAATCAAACGTTCGACGACGTTGCGGAGTTCACGGATATTTCCGGTCCATTCGTAACTTTTCAGCGCTTGTAAAGCTTCCGGTGTAATATTTTTTTGTGCTATCCCCATTTCGTTGCAAATGGTTTCCAGAAAATAGGTCACTAACTCGTCGATATCTTCCGGACGGTCTTTCAAAGGGGGGACTTCGATAATTATAACACTCAGACGGTGGTATAAATCTTCCCGAAACCGTCCTTTGGCAATCTCTTCTTTCAGATTTTTATTGGTTGCTGCGATGACCCGCACATCTATCTGAATATCCGTGTCGCTTCCGATCCGGCTGATTTTATTTTCCTGTAAGGCCCGGAGTACTTTAGCCTGTGCTTCCAGGCTCATATCCCCGATTTCGTCGAGGAATAAAGTCCCTCCCGAGGCTAGTTCGAATTTCCCTTTCTTCTGTTTGATCGCCGAAGTGAACGATCCTTTTTCGTGTCCGAACAGTTCGCTTTCGATCAGCTCCGAAGGAATAGCTGCACAGTTGACTTCTATAAAAGCTCTGTCGTTACGGTGACTTTTTTCGTGCAACTGATGGGCTACCAATTCTTTACCACAACCGTTCGGTCCAGTGATGAGTACCCGGGCATCGGAAACCGCCACTTTATCGATCATGATACGGATATGATTCAATGCATCCGAATGGCCGATCATCTCGTATTTCTTACTGACTTTGGTTTTTAGCTTTTGGGTCTCCTCGATAAGCTGGTTTTTGTCCGTTGCGTTTTTGATCGTAATCAGAATCCGGTTCAGGTCCAGCGGTTTCTCGATGAAATCGTAAGCTCCTTTTTTGATGGCTTCGATAGCTGTATCTATGGTGCCGTGTCCCGATATCATGATGACCGGCACATCGGAAGTAAATTCTTTGATTCGTTCCAGTACCTCGATTCCTTCCATTTTAGGCATTTTGATATCACAGAACACCACCTCCGGTTTTTCAGTTTTCACCGACACCAATCCCTCCATGCCGTTTTCAGCTAATACGACTTCGTGTCCTTCGAAAGAGAGAATGTCTTTCATCGAATTACGGATGCTACGTTCGTCGTCGATTACAAGTATTTTTGCCATGGTCATTTTTTTTACACGGATAGCAAAATTAGGAATAATTTCGAAATCCTCAAATTTCCGAATCTTCAAATGTTTTCATAGCTTTGTAGCTAGGATGATTGTCAAATTATTTGGAATACGCTTATGAGATATATTTTATCTGTTCTGATTGTTTTTTGTTTGATTTGTCCCGATACGCTGGGACAGCGTAAAAAAGTAGGAGTCGTGCTGAGTGGTGGGGGGGCGAAAGGAGTTGCTCATATCGGTGTGCTGAAAGTGCTCGAGGAAGCGGGGATTCCGATCGATTATATTTCCGGGACGAGTATGGGGGCTATTGTCGGAGGGTTGTATGCCGTCGGATATAATGCCAAGGCGCTGGATAGTTTGGTCAGGATGCAGAACTGGCCTTTCTTGCTGAGCGATAAGGTATATCGTTTCAACCAGCCTTTTACCGAGAAAGAATCCAATGAGAAATACCTCATTTCCCTTTCTTTTTCCCAGGAAAAAGGTCTTTCGGTACCGGCAGGTTTCGTGAGCGGACAGAATATTTATAACCTGTTTTCCGAATTGACCATCGGTTTTCACGATTCGATTCCGTTCCGGGATTTACCGATTCCGTTCGCTTGTGTGTCGGCCAATATGATCGATGGGAAAGAAGTGGTGATGGACAAGGGGATACTGCCTTTGGCGATGCGGGCGAGTATGGCTATCCCGGGAGTCTTCGCTCCCGTAACTATCGATAGTATGGTATTGGTAGACGGAGGTATCTCGAATAATTTTCCCGTGGATGTGGCTAAAAATATGGGAGCCGAAATTACCATCGGGGTGGATCTCAGCACAGGGTTGAAAGATGAGAAAGGACTGGATAATATCATGGGGATCGTCGATCAGCTGACGGCTTTTATGGGCATGAAGAGTTATGAGAATAATAAAGCGATGGTGGATTTGTATATGAATCCGGATCTGAAAGGATTTACTGCGGCCAGTTTTACTGCGGAGGCTATCGATACGATGATTCAAAGAGGAGAACGGGTAGCCCGGGCCAATTGGGATAAAATTATGGCTTTGAAGAAACAGATCGGTCTTGAACCGGACGAAGATGCTGCTCCCCATCTCGAAAACAGGTTTTTGGAAACAGACACTCTTATTATAGGAAAAATTTCTATCGAAGGAGTGAAGGAAAAAGATGAAAAATGGATACAACGGCAAATCGGGATCAAAGAATTTTCTGTCATCACCATGGATGATTTACACAAAGCGATTTCTTTTTTATACGGTACCGGGGCTTTTGCCAATGTAAACTATGCCCTCAACGGGGATCAGATTTATGACCTGACGCTACGGCTGAAAGAAAAACCGGCCAGTTCACTGAATCTGGGATTCCGTTTCGACTCGGAAGAAATGGCTTCGATCCTGTTGAATACAACCCTTAGCCATAGGGCGTTGAGGGGGTCCAGACTGTCGATTACCGGACGTTTGAATAAAAACCCTTACGTATTGGTGGATTATTCTTTCGGCAGTAATATGCTGAGAAAATTGGGCGTATCCTATATGTTCAAATACAACGATATCAATCTGTACGATAAAAAAGACAAAGTCGATAATATTACTTTCTCTTATCATCGCGGAGACCTGAATTTATCGGATATTTATTTCCGGAATTTCAAATTTCAATTGGGGTTACGGTATGAATATTTCAATTATAAATCCGTCCTGTACAATACCGATTATATAGCGGAAAATCTGAAGTCACAAGGATTTGCCAGCTACTATGCTTTAGCTCATTTCGATACTTACGATAAGAAATATTTTCCGGACAAGGGGATGAGTTTCCGGGCTGATTATTCACTTTACACCGATAATATGGTCAATTATGACGGGCATGCTCCTTTTTCGGCCTTATCGGCCGATTTCGAACCGACCGTCCGGCTGACCCGTAGGGTATATCTGTTGCCGGCTTTGTACGGGAGGGTATTGATCGGACGCGATATAGCCATTCCTTATCTGAATTATGTCGGTGGAGAAGTAGCCGGAAGGTATATGAATCAGCAATTGCCTTTTTACGGTATCCATAATCTGCAGGTGTTCGATAATTCGGTGGTCGTGGGGCGTTTACAGTTGAGATATCGCTTGGGAATGAGGCATTACATCACTTTAACCGGGAATTATGCCAAACAGTCGGAAAGCTTTTTCGATATTCTGAAAGGAGACGATGTTTGGGGTGGAGGTGCCGGTTATGCTTATAATTCCATTATCGGACCGATCAGTGTCACCTTCGATATGTCCAATTGGGACCAGAAATTAGGGGTGTATTTCAATCTCGGCTATTATTTTTAAATTGGAGTAATTGTAATAAAAACGGAAATAAATGGGAAAATATTGGATTTGCATCTGTTTGGCCTGGGGGTTAGGGATCGGAGGTTGTACACCGGTACAGCAATATCGGTATACCGAAGGAAAGATTTACGGTACATTTTATCATATATCCTATGCTTCTGACGAGGATTTGAAAGAGGAAATCCTCCGGCAAATGGAGTCGGTAAACGCTTCTCTTTCCATGTTTAATCCCGAATCGGTTATTGCCCGTCTGAACCGCAACGAGACGGATAGTACAGATGCCCTGTTTCAGAAAATGTATGCGATGGCTTTGCAAGTAAACCGGAAAACCGAAGGAGCTTTCGATATTACGGTCGGACCTTTGGTCAATGCCTGGGGATTCGGTTTTAAACAAAATTCTTTCCCGGATTCTGCCCGTATAGATACATTACGGCAATTTGTAGGTATGGATTTACTGACTTTGACGGAGGGGAAATTGCAGAAAAAATACCCGGAAATTACGCTGGATGCCAGTTCTATTGCTAAAGGACTTGGAGTAGATTTGGTGGCCGAATACTTCGAGCGTAAAGGCTTGAACGATTATATGGTAGAGATCGGAGGAGAGGTCAGGGCCAAAGGACAAAGCAGTAAAAAACGGCCCTGGCGGATAGGAATCGACCGTCCCGAGGAAGATGTGACCGCTCGGAACCGCCGGTTACAAATGATTGCCGGACTGAGTCAGGGGGCTTTGGCTACTTCGGGCAACTACCGGAATTTTTATGTGCACGACGGTAAAAAGTATGCCCATACGATAAATCCCAAGACAGGTTATCCTGTTCAGACCGAAGTGCTCAGTGCATCGGTTTATGCTCCTACCTGTATGGAAGCCGATGCTTATGCCACTGCTTTTATGGTATTGGGATTGCAAAAAGCCCGGCAGATTGTTTTGGCCGATTCTGAACTGGAAGGCGCTTTTATTTATCTGGAAGAGGGAAAAATGAAAAACTGGATTTCACCTGGCTTCGAAAAATTGATTGTAGAAAAATAGAGAGGAGTGAGGGAAAATGATGAAGAGAATCGTATTTATACTCATCATTTGTTTTTGGGTTGGAAGGGTACTGGCTATAGACCATAGGATTCCGGCAGTACAAGATTCTGTGCGCCTGGATACCGTTAAGAAAAGTTTACAGGCACAGTCTTTACAACATCTTTTGGAGCGGGATTCCTTGCCACTGATGACCTTACCGGTTGATGCACAGATGAAGATGTCTCCGGTGTATTTACCGGATAGTCTGATCCGGGATACCCTGCGGTATGAATATACCAAAATTAAAGACTTTGCCTATAAGGCGAAATGGACGAAAGAACTTTATAAAATGGTCTTCGTCAATCCCCATCGTGGATATCTGAATGTCATGCGTACGCAGAACAGTGAGGAACGATTTAAAGCTTATTCCGGGAAAGTGATTCATGATATTTCTATTGTTGTTCTGCCTCCTTATGGGACTAGTGTTTACGATACCACTTACTTCGAGGAAGATATGGGATGGCTGAAAAACTTAGCCAACAAAACCCATATGAAAACGGCCGAAAAAGTAATCCGCAGGCAGTTGACGATAAAACCCGGCATGTTATTGGTACCTTTTGAGTTGGTGCAAAATGAAATTTTGTTGAGAAGATTGGATTATATCGATGATGCGAATATGATCGTTACGGAAGATCCGGACAACCCTGCTCAGGTGAATGTTACCCTCATTTGTAAAGATCAGCTTTCGTGGGGAGCGACGGTCGAATCGAATTTCTTGAATTCTTTCGATATCGGACTCGAAAATAAAAACTTTATGAAATTGGGACATGTCCTGAATTATGAGTTCAGTTACCGGGGAACCAAAGACAAAAAATGGGGAAACGAGTTGGAATATAAGGTGAACAGTCTTTGGGGGACTCATATCAACATCCGGGGATATTACCGCAATGATTACCGTGAAAAAGAAGTTTTCGTAGATGTCGAAAGGCAATTCCTGACCAACCGGATGAAATGGGCCGGAGGGATGGGAGTAGGACGTGTTTTTTATTCGGATGATTTACCGGACCGGAATGTAAACCGGTTGGAAGAGTTGTTCAATTATCATTATCAGGACGTATGGTTAGGTAAATCTTTTTTGTTGCCTTACCGGTATAGCTATAACCAGAATATGTTTCTGACGGGTCGTTTTTTCACGACCCTTTTCAACAATCGTCCTTTGGTTACAGACGATACCAACCATTTGTATTATAACCGGAGGGATTATTTTGCCGCTTTTACTTACATCAAAATGAAGTATTATAAGGCCAATCTGATCTATGATTTCGGGCGTACGGAAGATATTCCTACGGGATTGATGCTTAGTCTGACCACGGGGTATGAAAAGAGTGAATTCGATAATTATGGCTATATCGCCGGAGAGTGTCACTATTCCCATTTTAATAAATACGACGAGCGTTATTACGCCCTGGAAGCAGCCTTGGGGTCTTATGTCAACGAAGACGGTTTCACCCGGGGGACGCTGAAATTGGGAGCCAGTCATATCAGTAATTTGTGTAGCTGGGGCAGTTTTAAATTCCGTTTCTATAACGACGTACATTATGTGAAAGGAATCCGGCGTTATCCGGGCGATTTTTTGTATATGGAAGATCGGAATATTC
>ERZ779843.4624-NODE-4624-length-10314-cov-6.254411_pt1 | contig 10314 bp, 4 predicted proteins | sample MGYA00511560_ERZ779843 | MGnify/ENA primary metagenome ERZ779843 (study PRJEB29588, sample SAMEA2158062) | human gut metagenome | biome: human gut; feature: human-associated habitat; material: faeces | place: Denmark | collected 2008/2010 ... | reverse complement strand
TCGGCATGAAACACTGGTCGGTTTGTTTCTCTTGGTATTTAGGGCTGATGACGTGCCACAGTTTCACCTCGTCGCCGATCTGTTGTTCTGCGATCCTTCTCAAGCAAGTGGTGACTTTGGAGCTGTCTTGTTTCATACAGAACAGATAGGAGGCGGGGATGTCAGAAGCATCGATTTTTATATATTATATTAATGTATTATAGTTGTTTGATCCGTCTGTAACGGACGTTGATGTAAAGATACATAATAATGTAAGGTTTTGCAAGTCTTGAAACCGTTATTGAGCAAGCAATCGATATCTCCGTATTTTGTATATCTTTAACAAAAGGGGACGCTTCTCCAAGAGGAAATTACGAAACCAGTTGTTTTTGCCATTTTTTCTTCCGATGCGAGTAAAGGATGTTTGTCTTGTATGTGGCTGATAATCTTTGTTTTAATGAAGATGTAAAGAGGTTTGGCGAATGATTGAAAACAGTTACTTTTATATATGGCTTTAGCTACTTTTGGGTGCTATAAATTGTTGTTAATAAGAAGTATAGGTGTATGAGAAGAAAAATGGTGAAAAAACGTACGTTTTTGTTCGCCATTTTCACTGCACAAAAATACAACTACTTTTTAAACCTGCAATCCTTTCTCCCAATTATTTTCCCTTTTCTATATTCTTTCTTATCAATCAGATAACTTAACAAGTACGAAAAACCGACTTTCCAACACAAACCCTCCAGAAAGCCCCTCAAAAATGACTAAAAAAAACGTACGTTTTATCTCGTCAAAATACAGGAATTTGGTAAAAACCTGTTAAACAGGAAGTAAGAACGATATTCAATATACATATTATTATTAATTAAACATTTTAGATTATGAACAAGAAGTTTTCTACTCTTTTGACCGGTATTTTGCTAGCCGGTTCTTTTGGTTCGACTTACGCGCAGTTGGATGCTACGCGTGCGGTTGAATTGAAAGATGCACAGCCTGGTCGTGCTTACTATTTGGCAGGCACGCACTATGGCACTGATGAAGCTCTTCAGGCTTTTACATTGAATGGCTATGAACAGGGTGCTTCTATAACTGCAGATAAAACTGCAGAGGAAGCACAGTGGATTGTTGAAACGAAAAAAGAAGCTGGTATTGTTTACTATTCATTCAAAAGCATTGAAGGTGGACAGTATTTAGCTTTTGTAAAGGACAACGAGAAAGATGCTTATGTCGTTGCTGGAAAAGATGATGCAAATAATGCAGAAAAATCATTCCGTTGGTTTACTTTAGATGGAAGCGGGATTTTAAAACCTGCTGGATTGGATCTTAATTTGGGATTGCAATCTTTTGATAATGGTACAAATTGGGTGCCTGCATTGGTTAAAGGTCATAATCTAACTGAATTTTACCTGACAAAACAATCAATTAAACTTTACGAAATCTACAACAACCATGTTACTGCTGCTGATTTGAACAGTAAATTCGGTGAAGACTACACTTTGGAATTCCCGGAAACGTTGGACGATATGGAGGTATTTGAAGGCGTTAACGCTGTGGCTGTGGGTACAGGTTTCTATTTTGTAGATAACCAAGGTACTGAAGATAAAGATGACGACGAATATGTTGTCTTGTCTAACACTCGTGTTGCTAATTCAGAGTTGAAAGACAATGCTATCGGTTATCGTTACGAACGCATGACTCAGAAAGAATTTGATGCAGCAAAGAAGGACACGAAGATTGACGAAGCTAATCGTGTGTTTTATGCAGAAAGCTCTTACAATTTGCCGGAAAATGCTTATGCTATTGTTCAGAAAGATGTGAAGGTAAAGAAAGGTGCTGTAACTGGTGGCTTTGTTACTTTCGGCAAAGTAACAAACGATGAAACTGTTCGTCAGCTGGCATCTGTTGAATATGACATTCATTCTACTTTGATGGGTATCACCATTGGTAAGGGAACACGTGTTGCTAATACAGAAGTTGCTAACGCAAAAAGATTGATTGTAAATGTAACTGCTAAAAAAGCCAACGATAAGAAGACTTATGCTTTGGGCTTGATGACTACTTTTGCTGGTGCACATTGGTATGATAAAGTTTCTTCAGCAGACTTTGATCAACCGCAAGGACAGTGGTTGGTTGCCAAAGGTACTGAAGATAATACTATCAAACTGATCAATGTACAGAAGACTGAATTTGTTGAAGATAATATTAAGTTGTATGAAGCTGAAGGTGAAAACACTTACAAAGTGCTGGCTGACGATTGGGATTTTGAAACCATCACTTTGACAAAGGTTGAAGATTATGACTACTTGGGTGCAAATGGATATTACAACGCAAAATCTGATGTTGGTCAGAAGTTTGCATTCGTAACAAACGGTATATATGTAAACGAAGGTGCTGCTGATGTCGATCTGTATTTAAAAGCAGGTACTGCTGGTGGTAATGTAACAGTCGTTCCTCACGAAGGCTCTGAATGGGAATTGCTTCGTAACGAAGAAGCAGATGCGGTTACTGCTGAATACAAATATTATGATGGTGAAGACTGGGTTGAATTTAAAGGAACGGGTGATGCGTCAAAAGGCATTCTTCCTGCCGATACAGTCCGTTTGGCTTATGCTTATGAAATCAAATCCGCAGATTTGAGCTTGTCTGGTTCTTGGAAAATGGCTGCTAATGGTTTGAGCTTCTATCTGAAAGAAAATGAAGATATGTATTCAATTGTGTATGGAGCCAATTCTTCAGCTTATATCAATGATTTCGCTTGTGTTAAGGATTTGATTTCTCCTACAGCTACTGCTAAAACTTTGGAAGGCAATAGTGACTTTGCTAAGGCTACTCCGTTCGAAATCATCGACTTGGATGCTGTTCCTTCTTTGGTCGCAGACAGCAAGCACATGACATTCGAAGCTACTAACAGCATCGGTTTCATCGCTTCTGACGAAAACAACAGCGCAGTGTTGGCTAAAGAAGCAGCTGCTTTGTGGGTTGACTCTGTAAATGCTGAAGGTTATGCAACTCCGAAGTTCTTCATTTCTTACGCTGGCAAGATGATGACAACTGCTGAGAAGTTTAAAAAAATTGTTGATGAGGCTTATGCTAATGATGAAATCAGCAAGAAAGAATATGCAGAACTTACTGCTAATGAAAATCTTTCCTACAAGAATGTAAAACGTATCAAATTTGTAGACGCTGAACGTCTGTCTGGTGAAGATACTTTGGTTATCGCCGATGAAAAGTATACTGGCAAGGATATCGAAGACTTCAAGTTCAAAGTTACTGAAAACGAAGACGGTGACTATGTACTGAAAGCTAATGGTAACTATGTATATGTAATCAACGGTAACTTGGTTTACGGTACAGATGCTAAGGAAGCTGAAGCATTTGTAATCGAAGTAACTTCTACTCCGACAGCCAACGAAGGCATCGCAACATCTGAAGTGAAAGTGATCGCTGGTGAAGGTAACGTAACAATCGCAGGCGCTGCCGGTAAGAAAGTTGTTATCAGCAACATCTTAGGCCAGGTAGTAGCTAACACAGTAATCTCTTCTGACAACGCTGTAATCGCTGCTCCGGTAGGCGTAGTAGTTGTAGCTGTTGAAGGCGAAGCTGCTGTAAAAGCTATCGTTAAGTAACGATTGATACTAAAAAAACAATACTGTCTATCGTAAGGGTGGTTAGCGAACCACCCTTACACAGGCACAATGACATTTTATAATCAAATAATTCTAGACAACCTGCGTGAAACCGTATGTAAGAGGTTTTCTTGATCTACGGTTTCAATTACCCTGCGACAGGCGAACGAGCGGTTGGATTTAATATTAATAATACTAAAGTAATGAAATTAAAAGTTCTACTGCTTTTCCCTCTGTGAAGACCGGACGGCAGACAAAAAACAGGCCCCGGCGGTATTCGTACTGCCGGGGCTTCGTTTTTATTTCCCTTATCCCTATTTGTAGGTATTTTCCCCAGTTTAACATCCCTCGTCCTTTACGATCCTTTTCAGATAGGGGGAAAAGACGTATCTTTGCACGCCTAAACCGAAATAGACAAGATAAGCTTATGAAGTTTGAAAACGAGAACTGGGCGCAGTTCAAAGGAGAAACCTGGAAAAAGGAGATCAATGTAAGAGACTTTATCCAGAACAATTACAAACCTTATAACGGAGACGATACGTTCCTCGTACCCTCTTCGGAGAAAACGAAAAAAGTGTGGAACAAACTAACCGAGATGTTTAAGGTTGAAAGGGAGAAAGGAGTATATGATGCCGAAACGAAGCTTCCCCAGGGGATTGACACATACGGACCCGGTTACATCGATAAGGAAAACGAAGTAATCGTCGGCTTGCAGACAGATGCCCCGTTGAAACGCGGTATCTTCCCGAAAGGCGGTATCCGTATGGTCGAAAACAGTCTGGAAGCCTATGGCTATCATCTGGACCCGATGACAAAAGAGATCTTCACCAAATACAGAAAGACGCACAACGAAGGTGTTTTTTCAGCCTATACAGACGAGATGATTGCGGCACGTCGTTCCGCCATCATTACCGGGTTGCCTGATGCCTACGGACGCGGACGTATCATCGGTGATTACCGTCGTGTACCTCTGTACGGAACCCAGATCCTGATCGAAGAAAAGAAACGTTTCCAGAAACGTCTCGATATACAGGAACTGACAGAAGAAATCATTCAGAGCCGTGAGGAGATAACGGAGCAGATCAAAGCGCTGAAAGCATTTGAGAGAATGTGTGCCGGTTATGGTTTCGATGTGACACGTCCGGCAAAGGATGCCCGCGAAGCCGTGCAGTTCTTGTATCTGGCTTACCTGGCAGCCGTAAAGGATCAGGATGGAGCAGCCATGTCTCTCGGACGTACTTCTACTTTCCTCGATATCTATATCGAAAAAGATATTTGCGAAGGCAAGCTGACGGAAGAAGAGGCACAGGAATTGATCGACCAGTTTATTATCAAACTGCGTATTGTCCGTTTCCTGCGTACTCCGGAATACAACGACCTGTTCTCCGGCGACCCTGTTTGGGTGACTGAATCGCTGGGCGGACAAGGTGTTGACGGCCGTTCGCTGGTGACAAAGACATCTTACCGTTATCTGCATACCTTGTATAACCTCGGCCCGGCACCCGAACCCAACCTGACGGTGCTTTGGTTCAACAATGCTCCGGATAACTGGAAAAACTTCTGCGCAAAAGTATCGATCGATACCTCTGCCATCCAGTACGAGAACGACGATCTGATGCGTCCGGACTATGGTGACGATTACGGTATCGCCTGCTGTGTGTCTCCGATGAAGATCGGTAAGCAGATGCAGTATTTCGGAGCTCGTGCCAACCTGGCAAAGTGCTTGTTGTATGCGATCAATGGCGGACGTGACGAGAAATCGGGTGTGCAGGTGGCTCCCCGTTTCGAACCGATCACCAGCGAGTATCTGGATTACAACGAAGTGATGGAGAAATACGAGCAGATGATGCGCTGGTTGGCGAAAGTCTATGTCAATGCTCTGAAGATCATCCACTACATGCACGACAAATATGCGTATGAAGCTTTTGAGATGGGGCTTCATGACGGAGATGTGGAACGTATTCGCGCAACCGGTATCGCCGGCCTTTCTATCGTTGCCGACTCGCTGGCTGCCATCCGTGACACGAAAGTGAAAGTGATCCGTGACGAACGTGGTTTGGCTATCGACTTCGAACGCGAAGGCGAATATGTACCTTTCGGAAACAATGACGACCGCACGGACAGTATTGCTGTCGACATTACCGAGAAGTTCATGGAATATCTGCGCCAGCATCAGACATACCGCAAGGCAACTCCGACACAATCTATCCTGACGATCACTTCAAACGTGGTTTACGGAAAGAAAACCGGAACGACTCCTGACGGCCGTCCGGGTGGTACGCCGTTCGCTCCGGGAGCCAACCCGATGAACGGACGCGACACGAAAGGAGCTGTTGCCGCTTTGGCTTCTGTTGCCAAACTGCCTTTCCAGCATGCGCATGACGGTATTTCCTATACATTTGCCGTTTCACCGGCTACATTGGGTAAGGAGCGCGATATTCAGATAAATAATTTGGTGAGCCTGTTGGATGGCTATTTTACGCCTGACGGTGGCCAGCATCTGAATGTGAACGTGTTCGATAGGGACTTGTTGTTAGATGCAATGGAGCATCCGGAGAAATACCCGCAGCTTACGATCCGCGTTTCGGGCTATGCCGTCAACTTCGTGAAGCTGACACGCGAACAGCAGCTTGACGTCATCTCGCGCACCATCAACAGCAGTTTATAATTGTCCATTGATTAATATGTTGGGGCGTATACATTCTTTAGAGAGTTTCGGGACCGTTGACGGTCCCGGAATTCGCTTTGTTGTTTTCATGCAGGGATGTCCGCTTCGTTGTCTGTATTGCCACAATCCGGATACTTGGGAGGTAAAGCGTGAAACGCCTTATCTGCTGGAACCTGAAGCGTTGCTTGCCGAAGTGCTACGCTATAAGAATTTTATCGCTAAAGGTGGTGTTACCGTGACCGGTGGCGAGCCTTTGTTACAACCTGAATTCCTTAAAGAGTTTTTCCGCCTTTGCCGTGAGAACGGTATTCATACGGCGTTGGACACTTCCGGCTATATCTGTTCCGGTAAAGCATTGGAGGTGCTCGAACAGGTCGATCTGGTTCTGTTAGATATCAAGACGATCGACGCCGGTCTTCATCCCCGTTTGACGGCCGTAAAACTCGATAATACTTTACGCTTTCTTGATGAACTGGAGAAACGCGGCATCCCTGTATGGATTCGCCACGTGATCGTGCCCGGCCTGACGGACGATGATGAAGCCTTGAGCAAGCTGGCCGAATATATCAGTTCATATAACGTGGTCCAGAAAGCCGAACTTCTGCCTTATCATACAATGGGAGCTTACAAATATGAGGCACAAGGCCTGGACTATAAGCTGAAAGGTGTGGAACCGCTTTCGGCAGAACGTCTGGCCAATGCGAAAGCGATCTTTATGAAACACGGAATAACCGTATAAGCCTAATCGAGTGTCTGCTCTTTGATGATGATCGGTTTACGGCTGATCCGGTTGACTGTGCGGACGCTGTCGCTTTCAATACTGGTAACATCTCCCTCGCAGTTGGTGAAATAGATGTAATGTCCCATATCCATGAAACGATAGACCTTACACCCTTCGTGTTCGAACAGATATTCGACTTGATAAGTGGAATTGTTTACCGGTTTTTCCTTTGTAAGGGGTATTTGTGAGACACATGAAGAAAGACATGCGTTGCAAACGAGCAATAGACTTGCTGAAAATGTATTATACAAACTAGCTCTTCTCTTCTTCGAATATTTTTAAGTTAACATCCAAAGTTAACAATTAAAGAATCACATGGTATGATCGAAAGGTATTTTACCTACAATTAGGTATATTTTTATTGTTCCGGAAAACATTACTTTGCTTCCTATTGTCATAGTAGATAAGTATGCTTGCAGATAGAAATCCGTCTATCGGCAGATAAAAATTATCAATTTGAAAAATTCTTTCAATCAGTATCTTACGATTTACCTTTGTAGGGTAAACAAAAATAGTAGTAACAAATTAAATAGTAAAAATCATGGAACCAATTATCAATTCACAAGTACCCGAATTCAAAGTTCAAGCTTTTCAGAATGGTAGTTTCAAGACAGTAAGTAGCGAAGATATCAAGGGCAAATGGGCCATCTTTTTCTTCTATCCTGCCGACTTTACGTTCGTATGTCCGACCGAATTGGTCGATATGGCTGACAAGTACGGCAAATTTCAGGAGATGGGTGTCGAAGTATATTCCGTAAGTACAGACTCGCACTTTGTACACAAAGCATGGCATGATGCTTCCGAAACGATCCGTAAGATCAAATATCCGATGCTGGCAGACCCGACAGGGGCTTTAAGCCGTGCATTCGGTGTGATGATTGAAGAAGAGGGTATGGCTTATCGCGGTACGTTCCTGGTAAATCCCGAGGGAAAGATCAAGATTGCCGAAATCCACGATAACGGTATCGGCCGTAATGCAGACGAATTGCTTCGTAAAGTTGAAGCTGCCCAGTTCGTTGCTTCTCACCCGAACGAAGTTTGTCCTGCAAAGTGGAAAAAAGGCGAAGCAACCTTGAAGCCGAGCATCGACTTGGTTGGTAAGATCTAAAAAGAATGATGTGCCAATTGATTAATGTGCCAATATGCCAATTATTTATGAGGCAATACATCGCTTTAGTCGATTGGTACATTCTTTAATTGGCACGTTAATAAATTGACATATTATTTTTATGTTAGACTCAGCAATGAAAGACCAGCTTTCGGGTATTTTCTCCGGACTGGTATCCCAATATGTATTTGATATACAAGTCGCTCCCGATCACGAAAGCCGTCAGGAGCTAATAGACCTGCTTGGTGATGTGGCATCATGCTCGGATCATTTGTCATGCAGCGTTGCGGATGGTGAAGGACTTCAGTTTACAATTGTAAAAGACGGTATGCCTACCGGTATCCGGTTTCGTGCAGTACCTAACGGACATGAGTTTACATCCTTGTTGTTAGCTGTCCTGAATAGTGATGGAAAAGGCAAAAATATACCGGACGAAAGTATCTGTGCTCGTGTCAGAGCCTTGAATGGTCCGATCAAGCTGACGACTTATGTTTCTCTTACTTGCACCAATTGTCCGGATGTAGTGCAGGCACTCAATGTCATGGCTACTCTCAATAGCCGGATCACCCACGAAACGGTGGATGGCGCTATCAACCAAAAAGAAGTTGAGGCAATGAAAGTACAGGGAGTCCCTTCTGTTTTTGCAGATGGCAGGCTGATCAATGTGGGGCGTAGTGATTTGGGAGAATTGCTTTCCAAACTCGAAGCCCAATACGGAATTAATGAAGGGGGTGTTGATAACTCTGTTGAAAAACCTGTTAAGAACTATGATGTGTTAATAGTGGGGGGTGGACCTGCCGGTGCTGCTTCTGCCATCTACTCGGCACGTAAAGGCTTGAATGTCGCAGTGATAGCCGAACGTATCGGAGGACAGGTCAAAGAAACGGTCGGTATCGAGAACCTGATTTCCGTTCTTCAGACTACTGGAAAGCAGTTGGCGAACGACCTTTTGACACATATCAACGACTATCCGGTCGATATACTGGAGCATCGCCGTGTGGATAAAGTCGAACTGGATGGATCGGCGAAACTTCTGACCACTTCTACCGGTGAACGTTTTTCTGCTCCTGCCCTTATCGTGGCGACAGGTGCAAGCTGGCGCAAGTTGAATGTTCCGGGCGAAGCGGACTATATCGGAAAAGGTGTCGCTTTTTGCCCTCACTGCGATGGTCCGTTCTATAAAGGTAAGCACGTAGCGGTTGTCGGCGGTGGAAATTCGGGTATCGAAGCGGCTATAGATTTGGCAGGCATTTGTTCGAAAGTGACGGTTCTGGAATTTATGGACGAACTGAAAGCCGACCAAGTGTTGCAGGAAAAAGCAAAGAGCTTGCCGAATGTGGAAGTTTTCTTGCATTCCCAATCTTTGGAAGTGGTTGGTGACGGTGATAAGGTAACAGGTCTTCGTGTAAAAGACCGTAAGACGGATGCGGAGCGGGTGATCGACCTGGACGGAATCTTTGTCCAAATCGGCTTGGCAGCCAATAGTGGCGTTTTCCGCGACGTTGTCGAAACGAACAAACCGGGTGAGATTGTAATCGATGCGCATTGTCGGACGAATGTTCCCGGCATCTATGCGGCGGGCGACGTCTCGACCGTACCCTATAAACAGATAATCATAGCAATGGGAGAAGGGGCAAAAGCGGCTCTATCTGCTTTTGAAGACCGCATGAGAGGTTCAGTCGGTTAATATTTAGTATTTGCTATGAACGACGAAGGTGTGCAAATTGAACTACACGAATGTGTGTTCAAAATTGCACACCTTTTCTTTTTTACGCACAAAGCCCCGACTTTCACAACAGGGCAACCGCATCAAAATTTTCCAAGGTTGTGATCTCCATACGAAGTTTCTACAAATCCTCTATCACTCTATCACTACGAAGGTTGTAGCTATTAATATTCAAGCGTTAGATGAGTGATAGAGGAAAACATCCTGTATCACTGCCTCTATCACTCCTCTAACAGGACGTTTTTATCATATGATTGGAAACCAATATATTGCCTTCTTTTGCCTTTGAAAAAGCATATAAAATAATCGAATAAACAAATGTAAAAACGAATGCAATAGGTGTTAAATTGACGAAATACGGTTCTTCATTCCACAAAAGCCCTCTCTTTTTTTAGCAGAAACAAGCAGATAATTCCGTAAACACCC
>ERZ779843.4621-NODE-4621-length-10319-cov-5.624318_pt1 | contig 10319 bp, 8 predicted proteins | sample MGYA00511560_ERZ779843 | MGnify/ENA primary metagenome ERZ779843 (study PRJEB29588, sample SAMEA2158062) | human gut metagenome | biome: human gut; feature: human-associated habitat; material: faeces | place: Denmark | collected 2008/2010 ... | reverse complement strand
TTGGTAAGGATGAGGTCCCCAGTTCAAATCTGGGTAGCAGCTCCAAAAATCCTCGAAAACTGCGGCTTTCGGGGATTTTTTGTTGCGAAAATTAACTTTTTTGTGTGGGTCAAAATGTGGGTCAGCGGTTTGACCCACACCGTGACCCACACGCGGAAATGACTCAACGGACACAAGAGTGCCGGGCAGGAGGTTTACGACTCCTGCCCGGCTTTTTTCTCTCTGTCTTACATGACCTGTTCCATGAAGTTCCCCATGGTTTGGGCGGCTTCGTCCTGCTTCTGCCGGGTGGCGTGGGTATAGGTGCGCAGAGTGAACCCGGCATCGAAGTGCCCCAGCATGGCGGACACCGTCTTTACATCCACGCCGTTCTGCAGGGCAGTGGTGGCGAACGTGTGCCGGAGATCGTGAAACCTGAGATGCTCCAGTCCGGCGTCCTGCAGGATCTTTTTGTGGAGGTTGACTACGCTGTCCGGGTGGTACATCTCCCCGGTGAGGGGTGAGGGAAACAGGTAGGGGCTATCCGGGTGCTTGTCGTGCTCCTGGATCAGCAGATCTACCGCAGTCTGGGGGATAGACACCAGCCGCACCGAGTTTTCCGTCTTGGGCCGGGTCAGTTCCAGAGAGCCGTCTGGGTTGCGGACATACTGCTTGCTCACGGAGATCGTCCGCTGTCGGATGTCCACATCGTCCCACCGCAGGGCCACCAGTTCCCCCTTCCGCAGGCCGCTGACCAGTTCCAGGTAGAACATGGGGAGCAGGCCCCGCCGATCCGCCGCCTCCAGGTAGGCTTTCATGTGCTCCGGCGTGAGGATTTTCATATCCAGCTTCCGAGGTTTTGGCACGATGCAGTCCTCGCAGGGATTCCGGGAAATGAGCCGCTCCTTCACCGCCCGCTCCAGGGCGCAGTGGAGCATTAGGTGGACGCTGTGGACGGTGGTGGTGCTCAGGCCGTTGTCTTGACCTTTGCCAACGTGAATTCTGCCGCTCTCTAACAACTCTTTGTAGAGCTTTTGCAGGTGCTGGGTGGTTAACTTTTTCAGCTTGATGTTCCCGATGCGGGGAACTGTGTACTGCTCGATGATGAGTTCATATCGATTGGCCGTGGCGGTGCGCACATTGGGCTTGGCGTAGAGCTCGTACCAGGTGCGCAGCCAGCTTGCCACGGTGTATTCGTCAGCTGCTCTGCTGACGTCCAGACCATTGGTCTCCTCCAGCGCCCTCTTGAGTTTTTCCTTGACCTCCGCCTGGGTTTTGCCCAGCACGTTTTTGATAAGCCGTTTCCCGGTCTTTGGGTCATACCCGGCGGTGTACCGGCCCTCCCACCGGCCATCCTTCCGCTTGCGGATATTGCCTTCTCCGTTGGCCCGTTTCTTTGCCATACGCTCGCCTCCTTTGCAACGACACAACATACCGCAGAAAGAGAGAAATAGCCAGGGGTAGGGCGCAGAGTTATCAAACAATTCACAATTCTTTGCCCCAATGTCCTGCGGAAAAAATCACTTATTTTGTTTCATTGCGGCGCAAATTTTGAGGGGGAGTCCGGCGCAGATGGCTCTGAGGGAGAGAAGTGGAGGCGGTTTTCTCTTTCCTGCCTATCAACTGCTCCTTTCCAGGTCGTGACCCCTATTTTTTTGTTATGGCAGTAGGAGTTCGGGGATTGTGACCACAAACGTGATCCCCGCTGGCTGGTTTTGACCCCACTTCAGGTACCCGCGAGATTTCTTGAAACGACCCGCACTGCGGGGCGAAGTGACCGGCCGGAGGAGCCACCGGCGACCCCGGTCTTTATCCTGCTTTTCTTTTCATCCCTCGCAAAGCGGTTAGGGGGCGGCACATGCCCCGAATAGGCATTTCTCCGAAACGGCGGGACAGCGGCCCAAATCCGGCCTGTATCCGCCGGGAGGGGCAGGGGACTCTGCCCCTTCCCAAAGGAGGCCACACAGCCCCTCACACGGCCAAACAGGGGGAGAACGTACAGGGGGGACATCGGCAGAGAGAAAAATTTGCTCTTTCTTTGTATTGTGTAGCAGGATTTGACAAGCGGCGAGAGCAGAGTCTGGGACCACGCCATACCTCCACCCTGCAGAACATGCCGGCTTTGCCTTGAGGCCTTGCTCCGCCGAAGAAAGGCTGCTAAGTTATGTAGGTTTGCTTTTAGTCTTAAACGTCCGGGCCTGAAGATTGTAATAGTTTAAATAGCGGTATAGAGTGGCGCGGCTGACACCAAGCTGCTGACAGGCCCTTTTTGTATCCCCGTTGCATTGAGCAAGGACTCGCTCAATTTTTTCCTTTTGCGCAGAATCTTCTCCGAAATACTGTTTTAGTTGTAGTTCCTGCGTATTTGACAAAGGATGAAGCAAGTTATCTGGAAGGTGTTCCGGCAAGATTGTTTCGCTCTTTCCACTACAATAGTAAGCGCGCAGAATCACGTTTTGTAATTCCCGTACATTTCCCGGCCAGGTATGTTGCTCCAAAATGTGCATACACTCTGGGGATATGATTTTGGAATGTTGCTCTCCTCTGCGGTTGATCTCTTCTATAAAATAGTTTGCTAAAATCGGGACATCTCCGACTCGTTCCCGCAATGGGGCGATGTGGAAAGAAAGCACATTGATGCGATAATACAAATCTTCGCGAAAATTAAAGTTTCTTACTTCTCTTTGCAGATCGCGGTTCGTCGCCGCGATGACTCTGATATCAAGATGCTTCTCTGTCTTACCCCCGATACGAAAAATTCGGTGGGTATCCAAAACGCGCAGAAGTTTACTTTGGATTTCTAACGGAAGTTCTCCGATTTCATCCAGAAAAATTGTTCCCCCGTCGGCCAGTTCAAATTTTCCTGGATTTCCTTGTCCAAGAGCGCCGGTAAAGGCTCCCTTTTCATAACCAAAGAGTTCGCTCTCCACAAGAGAATGCGGCAAAGAGGCACAGTTAACTGCAATAAATGGACCGTTTTTTCGATTGCTTGCGCTATGAATGGCATGAGCAAACAGCTCTTTCCCTGTCCCGCTCTCCCCCTCTAACAGTACCGTACAATTCGTAGCCGCTATATCTTCCATGGTCCGGATCGTATGCAGAATCTGTGGCGCTTGGGTAATAATAGAATCAAATACATACCGGGCCTGATTCCCCATTACTTGATTTGCCAGAGCGTTGATCGACCGGCTGCGGCGAAGGAGAAGGACTGCTCCCTCCGGATGCTGTTCAACCACGATTGGGAAAATAGAGATGTTGCAAGAAATATGATGCTCCCCCACAATCAGTTCTTCCTCTGCAAATGAGAAAGGTGTAATCTCTTTCTGTAAACGGAGTTGCAATTCTTCATGCCGGGATCCAAACCAGATTGAAATCGAATGACCCAACAAATTTTCTTTCTTCGCACGCAAAATTTGCTCTCCGCCCTGGTTGATTCGCTGGATGCATAACTCCTGATCCACAACCACAATTCCTTCTGAGATACTGGAAATTGCCGTATCTACCAACTTGTAGGAATGCAACAGCGTAAGCTGATTTTCAATGGAAAAGGCCGCCAAAGCCACAAGTCCCAGAGTATGAAGGGTTCCCGACCAGTCTTTTCCGGCCATATTCAATACACCGATTATTTTCCCGTCTCGATCATGAATGGGGGCTGCAGAACAAGTTCCATCATGCTGAGCCGCACAATAATGCTCGGCACCATAGACCTGGACGGGAGAATCCTCCAGTACTGCCAGGGTAATGCCATTTGTTCCGATGTAGCGCTCCTGCCAACAGACTCCCAGAGAAAATGAACTTTCGGTCTCCATCTCAGCATAATATTCATCCCCGCAGGAATAGAGCATATAGCCGTCTGGGTTATGGAGAGAGATCAGATTCTTCGTTTTTCCCACTAAGGAATGCATTTTTTCCATGATTGGTTTCGCAATATCAATCAGAGTTTGATTGGTCGCCTGCAAAGAGCGGAGCTCGGGCCGGGATAAAATCGGAGCCCGAAGTGGCTTCGTCATATTCACATGAAAATTCCTGCTTCTCATCCAAGATGAAGCAATCATAGGCCGCACATCCGGTGAGATTTCGCCAGTTTCTCGAAAATGCGTCCATAGGCGTTTTAAATTCTGAAAATACTGCCGGTCCGTTATATCCAACATGACAAAACACCCCCTCACAACATTATAGAATGTTTGATCTACTTTGCAAGCGGTTTCTGTTTTCGAAAGAAAGCGGGCGGGACTAACTGGCCCACCCGCATTCTTACATTTTTTACAGAATAGATCTCAGATAATCGACTACTTCTGCCTTAGGTGACGGGCGGAAGGAGTTCCCCTGTGTTCCGCCCTCATGTACCGCATACTCCGCCATAGAGTCCAGCTGCTCCTCTGTGACCCCGTAGTCGGAGAGCCTTTTGATGCCAATCGATCGGTTAAACGACTGCAGGGCATCGCTGACGATGAGGCCGATCTCCCGCGGGGTAGCCTGTGCCGGAATTTTAGCTCCCAGAATTTCACCAACCTTAGCGATACGGTCTGGAATCGCCTCACTCACCGATGAAAGGGCATAGGGCAAGACCAAAGCACACGCAGTTCCATGATGAACATGACCATATACACCTACGCCATGGGCTATGGCATGCCCCAGATGCAGTCCGACCTGAGTAAAAGCCTGTCCAGCCATGCAGGAAGCAATCAACAATTGCTCCAGTTCATCCAGATCTCCGGGAGCTTTCATTGCGGCAGGAAGATGCTTTACAATCATCTCCATCGAAGACAGGGCCAGCGGCTCCATCATAACATTGGCGGCTTTACAGGTATATGCCTCTGCACTGTGGGAAAAGGCATCCATGGCTGTGGCTGCTATCATAGCGGGCGAGAGTGCGGTCAACAGTACAGGGTCCAAAATTGCCACATCGGGGCCTGCAAAGGGATTGGAAAAAATATACTTGTAGTTTTCTTCCTGGTCCAGTACGACTCCAATATCGGTGCTCTCTGACCCGGTGCCACAGGTGGTGGGGATTGCAAACAGCAGTTTACTGCGGCGGGTTGGCTTAATTAAACCTTTGCAATATGCTATGATATCTCCCTCCACATCCAGCATGCAGGCAATTGCTTTGGCCGTGTCCATGGCACTGCCTCCGCCAAAGGCGACAATAGCGGATACGTTATGCTCTTTCGCATAAGCTACGCCGCTGCGCACAGTCTCCACCGGTGCGTCAGGCAAAGAGCCATGAAAGACATAAGGCGTAAAGCCTTCGTTGCGGATGCTGTCCAACAGTGGCTCTAATAACCCAAGTGAATAGGTCTTGCTGCCGCACACCACCATGATATTTTGGCCTGCACCCCACTGGCTCAGCAGTTCTCCGCTTCGGCGAACGCTGTTCCTTCCTGCCACTACGAAAGACGGAGCATGAAAATTAAATTCGGTTAACATGGGAATTCCTCCTTCACAATATTTGGGGCCGCTACAAAATACATAGCATAAAAGCTGCCAATTTTTTGCTTTGTGCAAAGATGGGCAAAACAAACAAAAACACAGGAGCAGGGAAGGAGATTGTGGCGCATTAAGCCAAAAGATTATGATGTGCTCAACTAAGTATCTCAGCGCCTGTGAGAATTTTGAGAATTTTATCGTCTCATAATTGAGAATTTATTCCAAGAGATTGATTCTGCTCCAGAAAACCACCTTTTTTAGAGCGCCTCATTGCGTAAAAATATTTTTGCATTGTCAAATTTGTCAAGTTTAAAAAATTTTTTTGTTTGATATTCCAAATTTTTTTGCTCTGCAAATGTTTTATCAACAGAGAACGGTTTTGGCAAAACGATTGCTTGTATTTTGGCAGGCACGCATAGCGTGACAAAATCAAAGGAGTGTGGATTTATGCTGACACAAGCAAAAGAGCGGGAATTGCAGAATTTCGCCCGCGAAATTCGGATCCAAACCATCCGGCAGATTGGAATACGGGGATTTGGCCACATCGGCGGATGTATGTCGATTGCAGATCTGCTGAGCGTTCTATATGGGGAGGATATGAAATACGATCCCCAAAATCCCGCCTGGGAAGAGCGGGACTGGTTGGTTTGTTCCAAGGGGCATGCGGGACCAGCCATCTATGCGGCATTGGCGCTGAAGGGTTTTTTCCCGATGGAGTGGATGGAAACATTGAACCAGCCCGGAACGAATTTGCCCAGCCATTGTGACCGCCGGAAGACACCGGGCATCGACATGACCACAGGTTCTCTGGGTCAAGGGCTCTCAATTGCAGCCGGCATTGCGCAGGCCCACCTTTTAAACGGAAAAACGAATACTGTCTATTGCATCATGGGAGACGGGGAGTCTCAGGAGGGTCAAAACTGGGAGGCAATCCTATACGCAGCCCAACAGAAGCTCGGCAATCTTATCCTCTTTGTGGATGACAATAAAGCTCAGATTGACGGCTATGTCAGTCAGATTAACGAGATGGAAAGCTATGTGGACAAATTCAAGAGCTTCCATTGGGATGCTGTCGAAATCAATGGCCACGACTATAACGCCATTCACGAGGCGATTTCCCATGCCAAAGAAGTGAAAGATAAACCCAGCGCCATTATTTTACATACGGTCAAAGGGAAAGGCTGCACGTTTGCCGAGCGCACTTGGTGTCATCACATTTCTGTATCCAAAGAGGATATGGAAGAAGCGCTTCAGGCACTTGAAGCTTGATTTTAAGACAAAAAAGGAGGAAAATTTATGGGCTATCAAGTGGTAAACAAGGTTGAAATGGAGCCTGCCGGCTTGTCGGAGACCTATTTCCATACCATGATGCGTCTGATGGGAGAAAATCACGATGTGATGGAGCTGGAAGCTGATTTGGGGGTATGCATCCTTGGCGGCGGATATAAGGAGATGGAGCAAACCTATCCTAAGCAGATGTTCAACTGCGGGATTCAAGAGGCTAATATGGTCGGAGTCGCATGTGGTTTATCCGCAGTTGGAAAGATTCCCTTCTGCCACACGTTTGCTCCGTTCCTAGCCCGCCGCGCTAACGACCAGATTTTTATTTCTGCCTGCTACGCCGGATCCAATATTCGTTTGGTTGGATCCGATCCTGGTGTAATGGCAGCCTTCAACGGCGGCACGCACATGCCATTTGAAGATGTTGCCGCACTGCGTGCCTTTCCTGAGTTAACGATTGTAGAGCCCACCGACAGCGCGATGCTGATCAATCTGATGGAGCAGCTTGTAAAGCTTCAGGGGGTTTATTATATCCGAATGGCCCGGAAACCCATGGCTAAGATTTATCAGGATGGCTCCACGTTTACCATCGGAAAAGGCTGCATAATCCGTCAGGGCACGGATGTTACCATCGTTGCTACTGGAATAATGGTGGCCGAAGCAATAGAGGCCGCAGAGTTGTTAGCGGCTGAGGGGATTTCCGCCCAAGTAGTGGACATGTTCACAATCAAGCCCATTGATGAAGCGCTTCTGACCGCCTGCGCTCAGGAGACCGGCGCTATCGTCACCGCCGAAAACCACAACATTATCGGTGGACTGGGGGGCGCTGTCTGTGAGGTGCTGTGCAGCCGCTGCCCTGTTCCCGTAGAGCGCGTGGGGGTCAAAGACAGGTTTGGCGAGGTCGGCCCCATTGACTATTTAAAGCAGGTCATGGGTCTTACCGCCCAGGATATCTCTCTGGCGGCGAAAAAAGCAATTTCCAGGAAATAAAGTTAAACGAGGAGGAATCATACCATGAAGAGAACAAGAGCCGTTCTGGTCGCGCCCAAGCAGTTCGATTTTGTTCAGGAGGAAATTCCAAAACTGAAAGAGAATGAAGTGCTGTATAAAACGATCAGCGTGGGGCTGTGTCATTCCGATATCCCTGCGTACCGTGGAACCAGCGCAATGGGATTCGGCAATAAACATGGTTATGATGCAATGATCAAAAGCCCCCAATTTCCTATGGGAATCGGCCATGAGCCAGTATGTGTTGTCGAGGATGTAGGCAGCGCGGTTACATGTTTCCGGCCCGGCGATTTGGTGACGGGCGTGCTCAGCACCTGCATTGCTGATTACAATGTAGCCGCCAATGCACAAATGATCAAGATCCCAGAGACCTCGAAGCCAATCGATGCCTGCTTAGGTGAGCCCATGATGTGCGTGGCCAACATCGTACGAGCCGTAGAGCCGAAAATGGGTGACCGGATTGCAGTGATCGGCTGCGGCTTTATGGGGCTTATGGTTATCGCGGGCCTGAAGAGTCAAGCTCTGGGCGATATCGTCGCCATCGACTTAGACGAAAAGCGTCTGGAAATGGCTGTTCAATACGGGGCGACAAAGACTCTAAATCCCAAAAATGTAGATGTTGAGGATGCCTCGTTTGAGTTGACCCATGGGAGAATGTATGACTGTATTGTAGAGATTACTGGAAGCCTGCGCGGGCTGCAGACTGCTCTTTCTGTGGCAAAAATTTCTGGACGCGGCAAAATCCTGGCGCCTTCCGTATACTCAAAAAATGAAACATGGACAGAGGAGATGGCCTACAATATGATGTACCGTTCTCCTATTATCCATGTGGTTCATCCTTATTATACAAATGAATATATGTACACTCTGGGAATTGGAGTAGACGCTTATGTCAAGGGTGTGTTCCCAACAGAGGAATTCATTACCCACCGCATTCCCTTCGAACGGGTTTCCGAAGGCTTTCAGTTACTGGATACAAATCCGCCCGGTTACATTAAGGGAATTATCACTTTTTAATGGCCGAAGGATCAATTACAAAAGGAATGGAGAGGAATGCCCATGAAAGAAGCTGAATCCAAACACGTTGTGGATACAAATATTAAGATCCCTTTTTGGAAGGCATCCTGCTTTGGCTTAGGAGACTTCGGCAATAATTTTGTCTGGACATTTGTGGGATCCTATCTGATGATTTTCTACACAGATGTGTTTGGAATCCCCATGGCAGCCGTCTCTTTGCTGATGCTGATTGCTCGGGCGTGGGACGCCATCAATGACCCAATTATTGGAGGCCTGTCCGACCGCACCAGAACTCGCTGGGGCCGTTACCGGCCTTGGGTGCTGCTGATGTCCTTCCCAACAGCCATTATCACGGTTCTGACCTTCTGGGCGCATCCTGACTGGTCTGATACATCCAAGATAGTTTATATGTATGTGACATACGCTCTGCTGGTACTATGCTATACCGGAGTGAATATCCCATACAGCGCAATGACCAGCGTCTTGACTCAAAATACAGATGAGCGCGCGAAGTTGTCCACCATGCGAATCACCCTGGCCAACGTCTCTATCGCGGGGATCGGAATTATCGTCGTCCCAATGGTTTCGGCCTTGGGCGGGGGGAACGACGCAATCGGGTACCGTTTGACCGCAATCATTTTTGTGATTGTCTTTATGATCTGCGCCTCGGTTGTGTTTGCGACGCAGAGAGAGGTTGTTCCTCCCCCGGTCAAACATAAATATCCCCTGGGGATACAGTTTAAATCAATGCTGGTAAACCGCCCGTTTTTGATTGCATTCTGCGGCCAACTGCTGTGGGGTTTCTTTATCCACGGCAGAGGGTCCATGTACACTTACTATTTTAAGTATGTTCAGGGCGACGAAGGGTTGATGTCTCTATACAATCTTGTAGGACTTGTACCTCTGGTTGCGGGCTGCTATCTTTTTAAAGCATGGTACAATTTTGATGGCAACAAAGGGCGCGTCACCGCTTACGGCTGTATTGGAGCAGGTATCGCTATGATTCTTATGCGGTTTACTTCGCCTATAGGATCGCCCATCCCATTTTACGCTCTATGCGCGATCTCAAAGTTCTTTGAAGGGGTTTTGGCCTCTGGTATTTATGGCGTAATTCCCGACACCGTAGAATACGGGCAGCTGAAAACAGGGGTTCGAAACGACGGCTTTTTATCTGCATTTATCTCGCTGGGAAATAAGTTCGGCATCGCATTGGGCAGTTCCGGTGTGGCAGCTATTTTGGCGGTTCTGGGATTCCAGGCAAATGTAACCCAAACCCCTCTGGTCAACAACACCATTAACAATTTCTTTACCGTAATCCCGGGAGTCCTGTCCGTTCTTTGTGGAATTGTTTTCTTGTTCTACAAAATTGACAGAAAGACCTTCAATGACATTTTGTCAAAACTAAATGATAAAGTGTCATCCGATGAATCCGGCACCAATTAAACCTACTTTTTGTAATTCAGTGCTCTAATTCCATAGCCACCAGTCCGGCTCAGATTCTGCCAATTATTCTGGTAAGATCAGAGCCGGACTGTTTGCGTAAAACTATAATTTGGTTGATTGTAAAATCAAGTTGGACACTTGAGTAAAAAATCCATAGTGATTTT
>ERZ779843.4616-NODE-4616-length-10324-cov-2.698121_pt1 | contig 10324 bp, 6 predicted proteins | sample MGYA00511560_ERZ779843 | MGnify/ENA primary metagenome ERZ779843 (study PRJEB29588, sample SAMEA2158062) | human gut metagenome | biome: human gut; feature: human-associated habitat; material: faeces | place: Denmark | collected 2008/2010 ... | reverse complement strand
CCGGCTCCGCACCTGCGCCTGCCGCTGCGGGTGAACGCGGTCCTGCCGGTGCGGTCGGGAAGGAACAGACCGTTGCCGGACGCGAGCTGGCGCCTGAAACGGGCGGAAAGCCTGCTGCCGGATCGGAGGTTGCCGCAATTGTTTCGGATCCTGCTGCCGAAGGCAATCCCGCCGATACTGTTAAAAAAGGGCAGCCTACCGCAGCCGAACGTGAACGGGCCGCCGAAGCGAGCGAAAAGCCTGCCGCCGAATCGGGGGCTGCCGTCCCCGGTGAAACCCCGACCGGAGAGAAGACTCCCGATAACGGCGATCCTGCCCCTGCGGCCCTTTCGCCGCAGGCGGACGAACCGCAAACCGACGCGTAGCGATGACCGTATCCGTTATCCTGATCCTCGTGATGCTGCTCCTCTCGGCCTTCTTTTCGGGCATGGAGATCGCCTTCGTGAGCAAGAACCGCCTCAAACTGGAGATCGACCGCAAGCAGAGCGGCCTGCTCGATTTCGTGGCGAAGGTCTTCGAGCGGCATCCGGGGCAGTACATCACGTCGATTCTGGTGGGCAACAACATCGCGCTGGTCGTCTATTCGCTCTACATGTCGTCGCTGCTGCGCGCGCTCGCTGCGCTGGCCGGCTGGGACGCCGTGGCGCAGGGCGGGTCGGTGCTGGCCGAAACGCTCATCTCGACGGTCGTCATCATCTTCGTGGCGGAATATCTGCCCAAGTCGATCGTCAAGGGAAATCCCAATTTCTATTACCGAGCCTTCGCGCCGCTGCTCTTCGTCTTTTACATCCTGCTCTATCCGATCGTATGGCTTACGACCGTCGTTTCGTATGTCATCCTGCGGCTGTTCGGCCGGATGAAGAGGCAGGCGCCGGCGGCCGACTTCAACCGCACCGATCTCGAAAGTCTGATCGAGGGGTCGACGGAGGTGCAGCACGACGAGGAGAACGAGATCAAACTGTTTCAGAACGCGCTGGACTTCGCCGATCTGCGCGTGCGCGACTGCATGGTGCCGCGCATCGATGTCGAGGCCGTCGAGCTGTCGACGAGCGTCGAAGAGCTGACGCGCCGCTTCGTCGAGAGCAAATATTCGCGCATCTTCGTCTGGGAGGGCAGTATCGATAATATCGTGGGATACGTCAACTCCAAGAGCCTGTTCCGCCAGCCGGCCGATCTGAGGAAGGTACTGATGACGGCCTATTTCGTGCCGGAGACCATGCCGTTGCAGGCGTTGCTGGAACACTTCATCAAGCACCGCTCCTACATCGCCGTGGTGATCGACGAGTTCGGCGGCACGGCGGGCATCATCTCGCTCGAAGACGTGCTGGAACAGATTTTCGGCGAGATCGAGGACGAGCACGACGAGCAGGATATGATCGAGAAGCAGGTCGACGAGAACGAGTACGTCTTTTCGTGCCGGCTCGAAGTGAAATACCTCAACGAACGCTACGGGCTCGGCATCGAGGAGAGCCGCGAATATGACACGCTGGCGGGTTATATCATCTCGCATCTGGACGGGATTCCTTCTGCCGGTCAGTCGCTTACGGTCGACGGCCTCGAAATCCGTGTGTTGCGCACGACCCGTTCGCGCATCGAGCTGGCGCGGGTCAGACGGTTGTGAGCTTTTTTTCGGCCGATCAGCGGGTTAATTACGAATAATTTACTATCTTTGGAGGCCCGAAAAAAGGACGTTTTCGATAAGCCGGATGCAGAGCCGCACCCGTTCGGGCTGTGCCGAGGCGAAAAAACGTCCGCAGGAAAGCAAACTAATGAAAAAATAAATACAGTTTTATGGCAAGTTTGAACACTTTACGGACCAAGTTCGGCGCGCTTCTGTCGGTGATTATCGCACTCGCCCTCTTGGCATTCATTCTGTCGTTGAAGACCGACATGGGTTTCTCGGACAACGATCCGAAGGTCGGCGTGATCGACGGCGACAAGATCCGCTACTCCGAGTATCTGAATCAGTACGACGCCATCAAGAACCGCAACGGCGGCGTAGAGGCTTCGACCGATCAGGAGTCCGACCAGCTGGCCGCCGCGACGTGGCAGGCGCTTTTCGCCGACCACGTGCTCGTCCCCGGCTTCGAGCGGATGGGTATCGAGGTTCCCGAGCAGGAGCGTCTGGACATGGTCAGCGGCAAGATCCCTTCGCAGGCCTTCTATTCGGCTTTCGGCGATCCGCGTACGGGGGCTTACAACGCTGCCGCCGTGTCGCAGTTCCTGTCGCAGGCCGCTTCCGACGCCCGCGCGCAACAGGCGTGGAACGACCTGAACGAGCAGGCCCGGCTGGAACGCGCCGTGCAGAAATACGCCACGCTGATCGGCAAGGGCGCCTATGTCAACAAACTCGAAATCGAGGACGGTGTCGATGCGGCCAACCAGGTCTTCGGCGGGAAGTATGTCGCCAAGCGTTATTCGTCGGTGCCCGATTCGCTGGTGAGCGTCTCGTCGGGCGAGATCAAGTCGTTCTACAACGCCCATAAGGAGATGTTCAAGCAGTCGCCGTCGCGCACGCTGTCGTACGTGGTCTTCGAGGTGAACGCTACGGACGACGATATGCTGAACCTCGAAAAGGAGGTGCGCGCCGTCGGCGAGAAGTTCGACGCCGCGGAGGACGTGAAACTCTTCGTGCGTCAGGATCGCCACGGCGAGATCGCCGACCGTTATGTGACGGCGGCGCAGCTGGGCGAACAGGCCGAGGCGCTCGTCGCGGGCAAGATGTTCGGCCCTGAGTTGAAGAACAACGTCTGGACGATGGCCCGTGTGGTGGAGAGCCGCATGGCTCCCGATACGCTCGGTCTGAAAATGATCGTGCTTCCGTATACCGCCGAGAAACTGGCCGACAGTCTCAAAACGGTGGCGACGAGTGAGAATTTCGCCGACCTGTCGCGTCAGTATTCGGCCAACGAGGAGTTGGCCGCCGCAGGCGGCGAGGTGGGCGTCTACCCCTTCTCGGCCTTCAATACCGTAATGGCCGAAGCGCTTTCGGACGCCAGAAAGGGCGACGTGGTGAAGGTGATGAGCGGCGACGCCATCCAGCTCGTCAACGTTTACCGTGCCGACAAACCCTCGAAACATTACAAGGTGGCGACGGTAAGCTATCCCGTGGAGGCTTCGGCCGCAACACTGCGCGACGTTCACAATCAGGCCAGCACCTTCGCCGTGAACGCCAAAGGTTCCGCCGCCGCGTTCAACGAGGCCGCCTCGAAGGCTGCCGTGACGCCGCGCATAGCGACGCTCAACATGGGTGACCGCTCGGTTCGCGGTCTGGAAGGTTCGCGTGAAGTGGCCCGCTGGGCCTACGGCGCGGACAAGGGCGACCTGTCGGAGATTTTCAAGGTCGGCAAGGACTATGTCGTGGCGCTGCTCACGGAGATCGACGACGACGAGTACGCTTCGGTGAAGAAGGCTGCCCCGCAGATTCAAAACCGCCTGTTGCGCGACAAGAAATACGACTATATCGTGAAGAACCTCTCCGATGCGTCGCTGGCAGGCGCCGCCGAGAGCTTCGGCAGCGAGGTGACCGATTTCAAGGACGTGACCTTCGGGTCGTTCTACATCGACGGTGCGGGTGTCGAGCCGGCGCTCGTGGGTGCGATCACCGAGACGACCGAGAAAGGCAAGGTTTCGGCTCCGGTCAAGGGCATTTCGGGCGTTTACCTCTTCGAGGTGACTGCGATCGATCCGGCCGAGCGGCAGCAGACGGCCGAGGACGAGAAGGTGCGTGCCGAAGCGATGGCCGAGGGAATGATGCAGCAGCGCCTCCTGCCGGCTTTGCAGGAGATGGCCGAGATGAAGGATTTGAGCGGCCGTTATTTCTGACGAAAATACCCGATTCGTAAAGTGGTCGGACTCACGTCGTGAGTCCGACCACTTGCGTTTCGGAGGTAAAAGCGGCCGGATTTTCATAAATACATAGGTAAACGTTTTTAATTTGTAGGAAAGCGTTATCTTTGCAGCAGATTTATGTTACGGATCGATCCGAAAAGACTACGGGTAACGGGTGGCATGGCGACTCTGTTTTTCGGAGCCGGATGCCGTAGACGAATGGAAATCTCCCTTTTTATTAATCTAAACTTATACTTATGAGGAAACTTGCCTTTTTATTTTTGTCGCTGTTCGCATTCTGTACGGCTTCGGCACAGGTGACGACGTCGAGCATGAGCGGTCGCGTCGCCGACACCGACGGCCAGCCGATCATCGGTGCGACGATCGTCGCCGTGCATACGCCGACGGGTACGCAGTATGCTACGGCATCGACACGCAACGGCCAGTTCAACTTGGGCGGTATGCGTGTGGGAGGTCCTTACGATGTGGAGGTCAGCTTTATCGGCTGCAATACGGAAAAGATCGGGGGAATCTATCTGACCATCGGCGAGGAGGCTACGTTGGACTTCGTGTTGCGCGAAGACTCGCAGTCGATCGGCGAAGTGGTGGTCGTAGGCAAGGCCAATCCGGTCTTCAATGCCAACCGCACGGGCGCGCAGGAGGTCGTGACGCTCGAAATGATGGAGAAACTGCCTACGACGAGCCGTTCGCTCGATGAATTCGTCAAACTGACGCCCATGTCGAGCGGTAAGAATTTCGCCGGTACGTCGTATCGTTTCAACAACGTGACCGTCGACGGTGCGTCGTTCAACAACTCGTTCGGCCTGTCGTCGGCGCTGGGCGCCCAGGGTACGGAGCCCATCTCGCTCGAATCGATCGAGCAGGTGCAGGTGATGATCGCTCCCTACGACGTGCGCAACGGCGGCTTCACGGGCGGCGGTATCAACTCGGTGACCAAGTCGGGTACCAACGAGTGGCACGCTTCGGTCTATATGTATACCAAGAGTCCCGAGTTGCAGGGCCGCCGCGTGCGCGACTATGTCGGTCAGGTGTCGGAGTTCTCCAATCGTCAGTACGGTGTGAGCCTGAGCGGTCCGATCGTGAAGAACAAGCTCTTCTTCTTCGTCAACGGCGAGCTGGACCGTCAGGACGAACCGATCTCGAACCGTCTGGCCGATTCGCGTGTCTCGGCCGCCGATCTGGACGATCTGGCCAAGTTTCTCGGCGATCAGTTCAACTACAATCCGGGCGGTTACGATCTGTCGAAGACCGAGACGCGGGCCGATCGTCTTACGGCGCGTATCGACTGGAATATCAACGATCGGAATACCTTCTCGTTGAAGTACTACTACCTGAAATCCTATAATACGAACGCTCCTTCGACGTCGGGCGCTCCTGCCAACGGACGCGGCCCCAACGCCTATGCCATGCCCTTCTCGTCGAGCTACTACCGCACGAACAACGATTTCAACATCGTCATGGCCGACTGGAACTCGACGATCAACGACCACATGTCCAACACGTTGAAGGTGGGGTACTCGCGTCTGCGCGACTATCGCGACATGGACGGCGGTTTCTTCCCGCAGGTCGACATCCTCAAAGACGGATCGAGCTATACGGTCTTCGGTACCGAGGCCAACTCCTACAACAACCAGCTCGATACCGACATCTTCCAGATTCAGGACAACTTCACGATGAACTACGGCCGTCACCAGATCACCGTCGGCACGCAGTCGGACTATCGCAGTTTCAGCAACGGCTTCGCGCAGAACTATCCGGGTTCGTGGGTCTTCTCGTCGATCGATGACTTCAAGTTCAACGTGCTGGCCGCGAAGGATTACATGGCTTCGCACGGCAATATGACGGGCTTCGACATTACCAAGTACAAACCCTCGGATTTCGGTCTGACGGGCGTGGTCAACGGCGGTCTTGCCAACAGCGCCGGTACGGGGCAGACGCACTACTTGCAGAAGTATTCGCTTATGGAGGGCTTCCCCTTCGCCGAGATCGACGTGCTGCAACTCGGCTTCTACGTGCAGGACAAGTGGACGCCCAGCAACCGTTTCTCGCTGACGTTCGGTCTGCGTGTCGATATGCCGATCTTCATGACCGACCTGCCCGAGAATCCGCGCGTGGCGGCCGAGACCTATCGTGACGGCATCAAGGTCGACGTTTCGAAATATCCGGGCGTACACCCGCAGTTCTCGCCGCGCGTGGGCTTCAACTGGAAACCGCTCGAAGACGGTTCGTTGCAGTTGCGTGGCGGTACGGGACTCTTCACGGGTACGCCTCCCTATGTCTGGATTTCGAATCAGGCGGGCAACAACGGCGTGCTTTTCGGGTCGATCGACATGGAAGGCGAGGCGCTGAAAAATCTCGGTTTCCTGGGCAGCATCGATCAGAACGCCAATATGTACAAACCCGCCGAGGCGGCCTATTCCCGTGCCGAGATCGCCGTGACGGATCCCGATTTCAAGTATCCGAGCCTGTGGAAGAGCAATCTTGCGCTCGACTACAAGTGGCGCGGCTGGGTATTCACGCTCGAAGCCCTCTACACGAAGGATGTCAATGCGATCTACCATGACAACATCGGTATCGAGGTCGCCGAAGGCAAATACGTGAACGACGGCGGTCAAGGACAGCGCACGGCCTTCACGGGGAGATATTACGCCGAGAACAAGACGCTCAACCCGATGAACGGAGAAAACGGCGCCGCTTCGCACGTCGTGATGCTTCGCAATACGAACAAGGGCTACTCGTTCTACACCACGCTCCAAATTCAGAAGGAGTTCGTGCAGGGGCCGCTGCGCGGTCTCTACCTCAATGGATCGTATACGATGGGTACGGCGCGCAGCGTGACCGACGGTACGTCGTCGGTGGCTACGTCGGCCTGGAAATATACGCAGAAGGTGGCTGTCAACAGCGAGGAGCTGGGCTATTCGGCCGGCTCGTTCGACGGGCGGCTGTTGTTGAGCGCCTTCTACACGGCACGCTGGGGCAAGCACGGTGCGACCAACTTCGGTCTGGTCTACCAGCGTTACCGTCCTTTCCGCTTCTCCTACTGCTACGGCGGCGACGCCAACGGCGACGGTCAGACGGCCAACGACCTGATCTACGTGCCGGCCAACCGCGACGAAGCGGTCGGCCATCTGGTTTCCGACGGTTTCGCCGACAACAACGGCAACATGGCCGGTGACAAGGATTTCGACGAGGCGCAGGCCTGGGAGAATGCCTGGCAGGCGATGGACAAGTTCATCGAGCAGGACGCCTATCTGAGCAAGCACCGCGGCGAGTACACTAAGCGCAACGGCGCCGTGGCACCCTTCGCCAATCAGCTCGACCTGAGCATTTCGCACGACATCATCGTTCCGCAGCGCAACGGTCGCGAGCACAAGTTGCGATTCAGTTTCAACATTGACAACTTCCTCAACCTGCTCAACCGCAACTGGGGTGTAAGCTACTCGCAGTATCTGGGGACGAACGGTCAGCAGTATCAGTTCTTGTCCGTCACGCAGAAGCCGACGGCGGCCAACGACTATACGCTTCAATACAAGATGACCAACGGATTGAAGGACATCTACGGCAACGACATTTCGCTGGATCGTACCTACAAACCCGATATCGGCTCCTATTGGACGATGCAGTTCGGTATCAAATATATGTTCTAAGCGGAGGAATCCGTCTGCAAACACGAAGGGGCGTCACATCAGTGACGCCCCTTCGTTGTCGTTTCGCTGCGGGATCAGGACTCGGCGGCGGGGAGTTTGAGCAGCAGCTCGCCGATGGCTTCGCGCAGCGTCTCCTTGGGCAATGCCCCGGTAGCCATCTGCGGCATTCCCCGGGCGGGGATGAAGAGCAGCGTGGGGACGGAGCGCACGCCGAAGGCTGCGGCCAGCTCCTGTTCGCAGTCGATGTCGACCTTGTAGATATCCACTTCGCCGGCGTACTCCTCGGAGAGCTCTTCCAGGATCGGTGCGAGCGTGCGGCAGGGGCCGCACCAGGTCGCATAGAAGTCGACGATGGCCGGTCGCGAGCCCAGATAGTGCCATTCGGAGATGGCGGAGTCGAGGTTGGCGATTTTTTCCGAGAATTCGGTTTTGGTCAGTTGCGTGATTGCCATGATTGCGGTTGTTTTGCGGTTATTGTACGGGAACTTCTTCGAGCTCTTCCTGCGGCAGCGGCCGCGTGCAGAAGAACCAGTCGTAACACTGCGTCCCTTCGTCGGGACGGGTCATGCGCTCTTCGGCAGCGGCCGACGATGAGGCGGTGGGTACGATCGCTTCGTCGCCCGGATGCCAGTCGGCGGGCAGCGCCACGTTGAAGCGGTCGACGGTTTGCAGGCCGACGAGCACGCGTTTGATCTCGTCGAAGTTGCGGCCCAGCGCCAGCGGATAGTAGATCACGGCGCGGATCGTGGCGTCGGGGTCGATGAAGAAGACGGCTCGGACGGCCGACGTCGAACTTTCGCCCGGCTGGATCATGCCGTAGAGGTTGGCGACTTTCATCCGCAGATCGGCGATCAGCGGGAAGCGCACCTCGACGTGCTGCATTCCGCGGTAGACGATCTTGTCGCGGATCGTGCGCAGCCATGCGATGTGGCTGTACAGTCCGTCGACCGAGAGTCCGACGAGCTGGCAGTTGAGCGCTTCGAATTCGTCGCTGCGTGCCGCGAAGGTCATGAATTCGGAGGTACAGACGGGCGTGAAGTCCGACGGGTGGCTGAAAAGGATGATCCAGCGTCCGGCATAATCTTCCGGAAAGCGGATCGGGCCTTGCGTAGTGACGGCCTCGAACGACGGGGCCTTGTCGCCGATGCGCGGCAGGGGAGTGGTGTTCAGATTTTCCATATCGTCTCTTTTTTTAACGGTGTGACACGGCGGTCGACCGGAAGAAACTCTCTGGAAGTAGCGAGGAGACCTCAGAAGCGGCGGGTGTAGGCGTGGCAGTAGGGGAGCGTTCCCCGGCGGCGGTAGTAGTCCTGGTGACAGGTTTCGGCGGGCCAGAAGGGGCCGGCCGGCGTCACGCGCGTGGCGACGCGGTAACCTTTGCTGCGGAGCAGGGCGATGAGCCGTTCGGCCACGGCGCGTTGTTCGGGCGAGGTGTAGAAGATTTCGGAGCGGTACTGGTCGCCGATGTCGGGCCCTTGGCGGTCGATCTGCGTAGGGTCGTGGATCTCGAAGAAGAGGCGTGCGAGCGTTTCGTAGGAGACCTTCGACGTATCGAAGGTCACGCGCACCGCTTCGGCGTGTCCCGTGGTATGGCTGCACACCTCCTCGTAGGTAGGGCGGTCGGTGCGGCCGCCGGTGTAACCCGCTTCGACCGAGAGGACGCCGGGCTGTTGTTCCAGCAGGTATTCCACGCCCCAGAAACAACCGCCGAAGATCGCCGTTTCGGTCGTGGCGGCCGCCTCGGAGGAGGTTCGGTCGGACGGCTCCGCGGCCGGCACGAAGTCGAGCGAGAGGGAGTTGACGCAGTGGCGCGTATTTTTGGGCGTAAAGCCTTCGCCCGTAAAGACATGCCCCAGGTGTCCGCCGCAGCGGGCACAAGTGATCTCCGTCCGTCGTCCGTCGGCATCCGTCGTGCGCCTCACGGCACCGGGGATTTCGTCGTCGAAACTCGGCCAGCCGCACCCGGCATCGAACTTGTCCTGCGAACGGTACAGCGGCGCACCGCACTGGCGGCAACGGTAAACCCCCTCTCCGCGATGCTTGTAATAACGGCCCGAAAAAGGCGCTTCGGTACCCTTGTCGACGATCACACGTCTTTCTTCCGGTGTCAACGGCTTCATATCCTGTGCTTTTACGGCCCCGGCAAGCGCCAGGCCAATGATCAGAACCAACAATCTCATACGGCTCTCCCGTCAAATATTACGCCACGACCTCCTCGCCGCGCAGGAATATGCGGCTGATGAGCGGCGTGGTATAGGCATAGGGCATGAACGCCACCGAAGGCATCGGCACCGTGAGGAAGAAATTGGCGACCTTGCCGACCGTGACGGAGCCGTAGTCACGGCTAAGCCCCATGGCGTAGGCCCCGTTGAGCGTCGCGGCATTGATGGCCTCGGCAGGGGTCATCCGCATACGGATGCATGCCAGCGACACGACCATGCGCATGTTGCCCGAGGGCGACGAACCGGGATTGTAGTCCGAAGCCAGCGCCACGCCCAGCCCGGCATTTATCATTTCGCGGGCCGGCGGATAGCTCATCCCGAGGAAGAATGCCGCGCCGGGCAGCATCGTCGGCGAGGTCACCGTACCGTGCAGGGCTCCGATCTCGGCAGCCCCCATGCGTTCGAGGTGGTCGACCGACAGGGCATCGTACTCCACGCCCACCTGCACACCGCCCGAGACGGCGAGTTCGTTGGCGTGGATCTTGGCGCGCATGCCCAGCTTGCGCCCGGCCTTCATGATGCGTGCCGTCTGCTCCACGGTGAAGAACCCTTCGTCGCAGAACACGTCGACGAAATCGGCCAGTCCTTCGGCCGCCACCGCAG
>ERZ779843.4613-NODE-4613-length-10326-cov-7.251679_pt1 | contig 10326 bp, 7 predicted proteins | sample MGYA00511560_ERZ779843 | MGnify/ENA primary metagenome ERZ779843 (study PRJEB29588, sample SAMEA2158062) | human gut metagenome | biome: human gut; feature: human-associated habitat; material: faeces | place: Denmark | collected 2008/2010 ... | reverse complement strand
TAGATAAAATAAAAAACTAGAATTATTACTTGAATAACTTCTAGTTCTATAATACGAAAGAGATTCAATGCTTGAAGAACATTTTGGAGAGAGAAGGAATTTCTTATCAGGAAGAATTGAATCAATTAAAGAATTCTATAAATACAGAAACTTTTGAAACGAATCAAGGCAGTCGTATTGTTTTTCCAAATGAAATCACAAAAGATATGGCAAATCGTTTTTTTGCACGTTTTTGGGGTCGTACAGATGTATACGCAAAAAGAGTAGAAAACAAGAAAACAAATAAAGCGGGATACTATCCACAATGTATTAATTTTTGGTCGGATGGTTGTGGCAAGAAGTGGAATGCAGGGTTTCGTTGCCAAGATTGTCATTACCAAAAGTATAAAGCTTTGACAATTGATAGTATTAAGTCACATTTAAAAGGAAATGAAATCATTGGCGTTTATCCATTGCATAAAGATAATACGTGTCGTTTTTTAGTCTTTGATTTTGATAATCATGATAAAGATGCAGGAAATGATTTTGCGAATATAGATGATAGTTGGAAAGAAGAAGTTAATGCGATGCGTGAGATTTGTCAATTAAATGGAATTGATCCATTGATTGAGCGTTCTAGATCAGGTAAAGGAGCACATATTTGGATTTTCTTTGATAAACCGATTTCATCTATCTTGGCAAGAAATTTTGGAAATGCTTTGTTGGATAAAGGGGCAGAACAAGTGAATTTAAAATCATTTAAATATTATGATCGTATGATACCAGCACAAGATAGTATGCCAAAGGGTGGTCTGGGAAATTTAATCGCATTGCCATTACAAGGACGAGCATTGAAAGATGGCAACAGTGCATTTATTGATGAAAATTGGAATGCCTATTCAAATCAATGGAATATATTGTGGTCTAAGCCTAAGCTTTCACAGGTGTTTATAGAAGAAAAAATAAAAGAATGGCATGGAAATTCAGATGATAAGCCATGGGATTCAATGAGTGAATTTGAAAAGAATGAAGTAAATGGAAAAATGCATATCACTTTATCAAATGGTATTTATGTGGATACTTCAAATTTAAGTGTGTCTATTCAAAATAAAATCCGTAAATTGGCTAGAATTAGTAATCCTATTTATTATAAAAATCAAGGTATGGGAATTTCTACTTTTGGCATGTATAAATATATTTATCTTGGTGAAGATCACAATAGTGGATATATACAAATTCCTAGAGGATGTTATGATGCTTTAATTTCGTATAATAAGAATGCTGAGATTCAAATGATGATTGATGATAAAAGGCAACAAGGAAGAAGTATTGATGTTACTTTTAAGGGAGAGTTAAAACCTGAACAAAATGTAGCTCTAAATAAAATGATTGAGCATGATAATGGTATTTTATTAGCGGCTACAGCTTTTGGTAAGACTGTTCTTTGTGCAGATTTAATTGCGACAAAGAAAGTGAATACATTAATTTTGTTGGAGAGTTCATCTTTATTAGAACAATGGAAAGATAAGCTGCAGAAATTTTTGGATATAAATGAAGAGTTACCTGAATATACGACACCAAAGGGGTTGATCAAAAAGAGAAAATCATTGATAGGTACTTTACAGGGATCTCATGATTCTATGACAGGTATAATTGATATCGCAATGGCTGGTTCTATATGTAAAAAGGGAAAATTTCATAAACTGTTGAATGAGTATGGCATGATCATTGTGGATGAATGTCATCATGCGGCTTCAAATACAGAAAGTGCTGTTTTAAAAGAAATTAAAGCTAAGTATGTGTATGGTGTTACAGCCGTTGATCGAACGGACCAATTGGATAAGATGAATTTTATGCTTATTGGTCCAATACGACATAAATATTCCGCAAAAGAACAAGCAAAACAACAAGGGATTCCTCGTTTGTTATATCCTCGGTTTACACATGTGGTTGCACCAAGAGGAATAATGAAAGATGAAAAGAATCCCAATGAAGCATACTCAATATTACGAGATAATGATTTGCGAGATCAAATGACTGTTCAGGATATAAAAGATTGTATTCAAAAAAATCGTACGCCTGTGGTTTTGTCTAAATATGTAAATCATTGTAAGAAGCTATATCAACAATTAGAAGGTGTGGCAGATTTTGTTTTCTTGTTGATAGGAAGTCAATCAAAAAAAGAAAATAATCGTATTATTGAATTAATGAAAAGCGTACCTGAAGATAAAACTATGATATTAATTGCGACAGGATCGCTCGTTGGAGAAGGATTTGACCTTGATAGGTTGGATACTTTGTTTCTAGCAATGCCTGTAGCTAGTAGTAGTGTTATAGAACAATTTACAGGAAGAATTCATCGATTATATGATAAAAAAGATACAATACTTGTATATGATTATGTAGATGTCCATATTCCGATGTTTGATCGAATGTACGGAAAAAGATTAAAGGCCTATAAAAAATCAGGTTATGAATTAATTTCAGATACTAACGGCATAAAAAGTGAATCGCAAATTTCTCAATCTATATTTGATGCAAGTAATTATTATGATATGTATAGTCAAGATTTATTGTGTGCTAATAAGAATATTATTGTATCCAGTCCTTCATTATCTGGCGATAGAGTTGTAGAATTTACTAAATTGATCAAAGAAAAGATGGAAAGTGGAGTTGAAGTAACTATAGTTTCTTGGATGCCAGATAAAATCAGGTTTGGAAGTTCAAATTATAGAATGCAGTTGTTAGAGGAAATGAGACAATCTGGTTTTTATCTAAAATCGGCAGAAGATAATTGTGAACATTTTGCGATTATTGATCAGGAAATTGTATGGTATGGAAATATAAATTTATTAGGTAAACAAGATGTAGAAGATCATATTATGCGGATTCAAAGTAAAGAAATCGCAAGTGAACTTATGGAAATGACTTTTGGGAATAGTTTATATAATTATTTGAATAACTTCTAGAAATTTTCCTAGAAGTTTTTCTATTTGTGATAAAATAATGGGCAGGTGATATTTGATGAGTGAAAAAAGAGAAGGTTACCAATTTGTTGGTTGGTATATAGATAAAGAGTGTACAAAAAGATTAAATCCAGGTGGGGTGCTTCCTCATTCTGTGACTTTATATGATAAATGGATTCCTATTTGGTATCCCATTGAATATGATGTGGACGGCGGAGTTATGTCGCGTCGTAATCCAAGATATACATGCATTGAATCGGAAGAATTATTGTTGTATCCGGCATTTAAGAAGGGCGTTATGTTTGTAGGTTGGCAGTTGAATGGTGAAATTATAACGAGTGTACCAGCAGGCATTCATGAACCTGTTATATTGACAGCTATTTATAAAGAATGTCCAGTTATCCACTTTGAAACGTGTGGTGGAGCCAATTATATGGATGTATGTACGGATGAACATGGTTTATTGGAGGATTTAAAGCCGCCAGTTCGAGTTGGATATACCTTTGATGGATGGTTCTGGGATTGTGATTATCGTTGGCGTTATAACTTGGATGAACCCATTCATGAGTCTTGTACTTTATATGCTCATTGGCAAGTAAGTCAATATAAGATTACATATGATTTAAATGGTGGACTAAGTAGTCGAAGAAATCCAAAGTCATATACGTATTTTTCGGATACGATTCATTTGTTGCCGGCAACAAAGCCAGGATATGAATTTGTGGGTTGGTTTGATGAAAGAGGAAATGAGTTAAATGTCATTCGTGAGCATTCAATGGGGAATAAGCATTTAATTGCACAGTTTAGAAAGAGGGAATTGAATTAGTATGCAAAATCCATTAGGGTATGAAAAAGAGTCATCATTATTAAAAAAGTTTGCGATACCAAGTATTATCTCAATGCTTGTATCGTCACTATATAACATTGTGGATCAAATCTTTATTGGTCAAGGTGTTGGTTTTCTAGGAAATGCGGCAACCAATGTAGCTTTTCCATTGACAACAATTGCACTTGCGATTGCATTGTTGATTGGGATTGGTTCAGCAAGTTTATTTAGTTTATATCTAGGTGAAAAGAAGCCAGAACGATCAAGTAGTATTGCTGGGAATGGTATTAGTATGTCTGTTCTTTGCTCAGTAATCTATGTTGTTTTAGTACTTGTATTTCTTGAACCACTATTAAAATCGTTCGGGGCTACAAGTACAATTATGCCTTTGGCACTTGAATATACACGAATTACAACTTTGGGTGTTCCGTTTTTGATTACGACAAATGTGATTAGTAACTTGATTCGTGCAGACGGGTCACCAAAATATTCAATGATATGTATGGTTGCGGGTGCTGTTGTGAATACTATATTAGATCCTTTGTTTATTTTTGTGTTTCATATGGGTGTCGCTGGAGCTGCCATTGCTACAGTAGCTGGTCAAGTGATTTCATTTTTTATTGCTGCCTGGTATATTAAGAGTTTTCAACACATTGAATTTAATAAAAAGAGTTTACGTATTTCTTTGAAGGATACAAAGGAAATGGCAACCATTGGAATGAGTGCTTCACTAAATCAGATCGCGATTTTGTTTGTGCAAATCGTATTAAATAATTCATTGACGTATTATGGACAGTTTACTAAGTTTGGTAGTGATATTCCTTTAGCTGCATGTGGCATTGTGATGAAAACCAATGCGATATTATTAGCTATCATCATTGGTATTTCGCAAGGTATGCAGCCAATCATTGGATTTAATTATGGAGCGCAAAAATATGAGCGTGTTAAAAAGACGTTCAAGCTTGCGATAAGTGCAAATTTGGTTGTTTCATTTATTGGTTGGGCCTTATTTCAATTCTGCACAAGTACTGTATTATCAATATTTGGATCAGGGGATGCGAACTATTTTGAATTTGCGACAATGTTTATGCGAATCTATCTAATGCTAGTATGTATTGATGGAGTACAGATGTTATCGTCTAGCTTCTTTTCGTCAATTAAAAAAGCATATTTAGGAATGTTTTTGTCTATGACTAGACAAGTATTATTTTTGATTCCACTTGTTTTGATTTTACCTAAATTTTTTGGGTTGAATGGAATCTTATACGCGGCTCCCATTGCGGATTTTGTAGCCTTTGTAGTATCGGTTATTTGTATTTTAGCTGAATTCAAGAAGTTAAATGTATTAGAAAAAAGTAGGAAAACAAATTCTCTGTAAAAGGAGAGTTTTTTTCTTTAAATGACATTCTACGGATTCTGTATTTTAGAAATGCGTAGAATTGATTATTATCGATATTTATGGTAGAATACTAATGTTTCGCATGGAGGTATAAGTGAACGCATATTATCATTCTTTAATCGAAGAAATAAAAAAAGAGATAGATGAAAAAAGTTATGCCCAGGCGTACGAATTGATTTGTCAGGAACTGAACATGCCTTATGTTCCAAAGGATGCATTGGAGTTATTGGAATATTATAAGTCTGAATGTAAACCTTATTTGAAACAAAAGAGTAAGAGTATGGATTTCAGTAAGTTACAGGATTATGTTCATGGTACTCTAGAACAAAAAATCTATGCGATTTCTATTTTAGAAAACATGAATCTAAGAATGTGTCATGATGAAGTTCAGGAATTACTAGATTCAGATTTACCTGATGAATATAAGGGTACATTGATTGAAGCTTTAATGGAGCAGAAAATTGATGATCCGTTTGATTTGATAAAATCCGGGTTGAACATTACGTTTATACCAAGTGCTATTTTACCTATGGAGCAAGATCAGTCAATCAGTGAGGCTAGCTCATTATTCGAAAGTTGGTTTACGAATGAGGATCCTACTATGATTCAATTTTGTATGTCACTTTTGATGCAGTTAGTTTTATATGAAAGACCATTCGATCAAGAAGACAAAGATCCTTACCAGCTTGCGAAAGGTATTTGTAGACTTGTGTATGATGCAATGCAGAAATCCGATGAATGGCCTGGTTTTGTCAAAAAACAAGGTCTTGAAAGAATTGAGGATATTGAGTTATCCATTGAAAAGCGAGGAGAAAACAATGACTAGTACTTGGACTTTGAAAGAAAATTCTACTGGTGAATTAGAAGTAACAGTAGAAGGTGAAGCTTGGAAAAAAGCACAGAAAAAAGCATTAAACTATGCTAAATCTCACATGAATTTGAAAGGATTCCGTCAAGGACAAATTCCTGATGCTTTAGTTAAAAAACAACTTTCTTCAAAAGCATTATATGATATGGCTAGTGAAGAAGTAGCTAATGAAGCATTATCAGAAGGAATCAAAGAACACAACATCGATTTAGTAGCTCGTCCTACTTTAGATGTTAAAGAAGCTGATGATGAAAAAGCCGTATTAGTATTTACATGTACAGTACTTCCTGAAGTAACTTTAGGTGAATACAAAGGATTAGATATCAAAAAAGCGGATGTAGAAGTTACAGAAGAAGATGTTGAAAACGAAGTTAAACGTGTTCAAGATCGTTATGCTGACTGGGTTGTTCGTGAAGATGACGATGCTGCTCAATTAGGTGATCAAGTAGTTATCGATTTTGTTGGAACAAAAGATGGTGTAGCATTTGAAGGTGGATCTGGAGAAAACTATCCATTAGAACTTGGTTCAGGATCATTCATTCCAGGTTTTGAAGAACAATTAGTTGGAGTTAAGAAAGGTGAAGAAAAAGACGTTGAAGTTACTTTCCCTGAAAACTACCAAGCAGCTGAACTTGCTGGTCAACCTGCAACTTTCCACTGCACAGTTCACGAAGTAAAATATAAAGATCTTCCTGAATTAAATGATGAATTAATCAAAAAATTAAAAATTGAAAATATTGAAACAGTAGATGCTTACAAAGAAAAAGTAAAAACTGATTTAACTGCTCAAAAAGAAAGAGAAGCTGAAGAAAATTTCACAAATGAATTGTTAGGAAAAGTTTGTGACAACGCTAATGTTGAAATCCCTGCAGTAATGATCGATGCTGAAGTTGATCGTATGTACAAAGAATTCGAAGGTCGTATGCAACAATCTGGATTCACTGCTAAACAGTTCTTAGAAGCAACTCACCAAACTGAAGAAGCAATCCGTGTTCAAATGAGTCCAGAAGCTGCTGCTCGTGTTAAAACTCAGTTAGTATTAGAAGCTATCGTTAAAGCTGAAAGCATTGAAGCTAGTGATGAAGATGTAGAAAAAGAATTTACTACAATGTCTGAAATGTATAACATGGAAGTAGAAAAAATCAAATCATTGATTTCTCCAGAAAGTATTAAAGCAGATTTAGCAAATCAAAAAGCATTAGACTTCATTAAAACTTCTGTAAAGTAGTATAATGTAAAAGAAAAAAGACGCTTAGCGTCTTTTTCCATATTTAATATAAGGAGGTTTTCGTATGGAATTAAATACCTATCCTTTAGTTTGTACCAGAGGGGTTGTCCTATATCCAAATCAAGAAATTGTGATTGATGTAGGAAGGGATACTTCTGTACATGCTGTTGAAAATGCGCAGGATAATTATGATAAAAAGATTTGTTTATTTTCTCAAAAAGAACTTGAAAAAGAAAATCCTGGAAAAGAAGATATATATCCTGTAGGAACTTTATGCGAAGTTCGTCATATTCGTCGTTTTGATAACTTTTTACGTGTAAAGTTTCGTGGAATTAAGCGTGTTAAGCTAAATAATTGGATCAATGGAAGCCTAAGTGATTTAGCCGAAGTTGAAATTCTTGAAAGCGAAAAGCAGGACGCTGTCGAAGAAGAAGCTTTGATTCGTATGATTGCAGATGAACTTGATCGTATGCAAGGACAAGATCGTTTTGTGACTAAAGAAATTGTTATGGAAATTTCAAAGGGTATGGGCGGTGAATTCTTAAGTGATAAAGCTGTTCAAGGATTGCCTTTAGATATTGAAAGAAAACAACAGTATCTTGAAACATTAGGGGTGAATGATCGTCTAATGATGTTGCTTCAAGATATGGCTAAAGAGAAAAAGATGAGTGAAGTTGAACAACAAATCAACGAAACTGTCAAAGAAAGAATTGATCAAGGACAAAAAGATTACTATCTTCGTGAAAAGATGAATGTCATTCGTGAAGAATTAGGGGATACAGTTGCCCAAGATGAAGATGCGGCTAAGATTCGTAAGCGTTTAGCTGAAAATCCATACCCAGACTACATTAAGAAAAAGGTATCGGACGAAGTGAGTCGTTATGAAATGCTACCTATGGCAAGTGGAGAAACAGGTGTCATTAAATCTTATATTGATTGGTTAATGGATCTTCCTTGGTGGCAAGAAACGAAGGACAATGAAGATTTAAATGAAGCTGAAGCTATTTTAAACGCAGATCACTATGGTCTAGAAAAAGTAAAAGAACGTATTCTAGAGTATTTGGCTGTTAAACAAATGACAAATTCATTGAATGCACCAATTATTTGTTTGGTAGGTCCTCCAGGAGTTGGTAAAACGTCTTTGGTAAAAAGTGTTGCTAGAGCTTTAGATCGTAAATTTGTGAAAATGTCACTTGGTGGTGTTCGCGATGAAGCAGAGATTCGTGGTCACAGAAGAACATATTTAGGAGCTTTACCTGGACGTATCATTCAAGGTATGAAAAAGGCAGGCGTTACGAATCCAGTATTCTTGATTGATGAAATTGATAAAATGGCAAGTGATTATAAGGGAGATCCATCAAGTGCAATGCTTGAAGTATTGGATCCTGAACAAAATTCAGTATTCTCAGATCACTATATTGAAGAGCCTTATGATTTATCAAAAGTGTTGTTTATCGCGACGGCAAACTATTTAGAAAATATTCCACCTGCATTAAGAGATCGTTTGGAAATTATCGAATTATCAAGCTATACAGATGCAGAAAAGGTTCATATTGCCAAGGATCACTTAGTTCCTAAACAAATAGAATTAAATGGTTTAAAAGCGTCTCAGTTAAAAATTGATGATGATATGTTACTATATTTAATTCGTTACTATACTCGTGAAGCGGGAGTTCGTTCTTTAGAGCGTACAATTGCGACAATTTGCCGTAAAACAGTATTGGCTATCTTAAAAAACAACAAACGTAGCATTAAATTGACTAAAAAATTAGTTCATGAGTGGTTGGGTAATGAAAAAGTTGATTATGGTAAAAAAGAAAAGAAAGATCAAGTTGGAACTGTAACAGGACTTGCCTATACAAGTTTTGGTGGGGATATCCTTCAAATCGAGGCAACTCGCTTTACAGGTAAAGGAAGACTTGTTCTTACTGGACAATTAGGTGATGTCATGAAGGAAAGTGCTAGTATTGCGCTAGACTATGTTCGTACGCATGCAAATGAATTCAAAATTGATCCTAAATTGTTTGAAGAAAATGATGTACATATTCACGTACCAGAAGGTGCGGTTCCTAAAGATGGACCAAGTGCTGGTGTTACAATGACAACGGCATTGGTATCTTGTTTCTCTAATATTCCAGTTAAGGCGAATTTAGCTATGACTGGTGAAGTTACACTTAGAGGAAATGTTCTTCCTATTGGTGGATTGAAAGAAAAATCATTGGCAGCACATCGTTCTGGAATTGATACGATCTTGATTCCAAAAGAAAATGTAAAAGACTTAGATGATATACCTCAAGAAGTAAAAGATGCAGTTACTTTTATTCCTTGTTCAAATGTATCTCAAGTGTTACATAACGCATTGGTAAAATAGTATGATCAGTGAATTTGTGATTAGTGCTGTTGAAAAAGAACAATGGCCAGAATCTGATTTACCAGAAGTTGTAGTCGTTGGACGTAGTAACGTTGGAAAATCAAGCTTTATTAATGCATTGACTAATAAGAAAAAACTTGCCTATGTAGGAAATACACCAGGTAAAACACGTTTAATCAATTTCTTTAAGATTGATGATACTTGGATGTTAGTGGATGTTCCTGGATATGGTTATGCGAAAATGTCTAAACAAATGCTGATCAAGATGGGTAAAATGATGGATACATACTTTAACCAAAGAGAGCAGATTTGTTGTGTTGTACAACTTGTCGATGCAAGACATGGCGCCACGCATGATGATTTAGATATGATCGAAATGATTCAAAGTCTTGGAATTCAAATCGTTATTGTAGCTACAAAAGTTGACAAGATTCCTAAGACAAAACGTGTTCGTGCGTTGAAAGATATTTCTCAACAGCTACATTTGCCAATGAAAAACATCTTTGGGATTAGTAGTACAGAAAAAACAGGTTTTGAACCTGTCTTAGAAAGAATCAATGAAATAGTAGAACAGGCTAAAAAATAGTCTGTTCTTTTATAATGCAATCTGAGAACACTCGTGACTTTAGTCATGAGATGAATTAGATATGCAGATGTTATATAAATAATTTAAAAATAAAAGATAAATA
>ERZ779843.4610-NODE-4610-length-10330-cov-2.238054_pt1 | contig 10330 bp, 8 predicted proteins | sample MGYA00511560_ERZ779843 | MGnify/ENA primary metagenome ERZ779843 (study PRJEB29588, sample SAMEA2158062) | human gut metagenome | biome: human gut; feature: human-associated habitat; material: faeces | place: Denmark | collected 2008/2010 ... | reverse complement strand
GCGCTTGACCCCAAGTCCTCCGAGACGCTCATGAAGATCACCGAGAAGGTCGTCAAGGAAAAGCACCTCACTACGCTGATGGTCACGCATAACCTGCGCTTCGCGGTGGAGTACGGCTCAAGACTTGTTATGATGCACGGCGGCAGCGCTGTTATGGATATCGACGGCGAGGCTAAGAAGAACCTTGTTGTGGACGATATCCTCGGCAAGTTCAACGAAATAAGCATTGAGTGCGGCAACTAACTGCACAGAACGCAAACTGAATTACAGGGCGGTCAGTCGAAAGCTGCCGCCCTTTGTTTTTGAGAGGCAGACATGGATAAAAACGAGGTTCTGAAACAGTATTTCGGACACAGCGAATTCCGCCCCGGTCAGGGCGATATAATCGACCACATTCTCGCCGGGCAGGACTGTCTCGGCGTAATGCCCACCGGCGCGGGAAAATCGGTCTGCTTCCAGGTTCCGGCGCTGATGTTCAGCGGGACTTCCATCGTTATTTCACCGCTTATCTCGCTGATGAAGGATCAGGTGGAGGGTCTGCGGCAGTCCGGCGTCAATGCGGCGTTTATCAACAGCTCCCTTGACCTGTGGGAGTACCGCCAGGTGCTGGACAACGCTTCCTCAGGACTTTACAAAATACTCTACGTAGCGCCGGAGCGCCTGACTGCGGACGGGTTCCTGGGCATGTGCAGGGGACTGGATATTCCGCTTGTGGCAGTGGACGAGGCGCACTGCGTATCCCACTGGGGGCAGGATTTCCGTCCGAGCTACCTGAAGATCTCCGAGTTTGTGGAGCAGCTCCCGAAGCGCCCGGTTCTGGCTGCGTTCACTGCGACCGCGACTGATATCGTCAAGGACGACTGGGACTGCGGCAGCCGTTTTCCGTCACCACCGGATTCGACCGCCCGAACCTATATTTCGAGGTACGCCCCACCGAGCAGCGTAACAAAAACGCGGTGCTCCTTGGAATAATCCGCGAAATGCAGGGACGCAGCTCAATAGTGTACTGCTCCACCCGAAAAAACGTGGAGGCGGTGACGGACTTCCTGCGGCTCAACGGCGTTAACGTCCGGAGCTACCACGCGGGAATGCCGGACGACGAGCGCCGCAGCGCCCAGGAGGATTTCACCTACGACCGCTGTAACGTGATAGTCGCCACAAATGCGTTCGGAATGGGCATCGACAAATCCGATGTGGCTCTGGTGGTGCATTATAACATGCCGAAGGATCTTGAGAGCTACTACCAGGAGGCGGGCAGAGCCGGCCGCGATGGAAGTCCGGCGCGGTGCATACTGCTGTACAGCAAGGGGGACGTCCGCACTGCGGAGTTCATCATCGACCACGGCAGGGAGGAGTCCGGGCTGACCCCGGCGGAGCAGGAGAAAATGCGGCTGCGCGATCACGAGCGCCTGAAGCAGATGACGTTCTACTCCACGACCCCGCGGTGTCTGCGGCATTTCATACTGAACTATTTTGGGGAGGATTCCCCGGCGGAGTGCGGAAAGTGCAGCAGCTGCAACGCCGAAATGGACACTCTGGACATCACGGTGGAGGCGCAGAAGGTGATATCCTGCGTGTACCGGCTCAAACAGCGGGGGCGTTCCGGCGGGAAAGTGCTGGTAAGCGGGATACTCTGCGGCAGCGAGATACCCTCTCCACCTACGGCATAATGAAGGACGTCAGACAGACCTATGTCCGGGAGATAATCGACCATCTGGAGCTTCAGGGGCTGCTTTCAGTCAGCGATGATTACCACACGCTGGAGATAACTCCGGAGGGCGACGAGTTTATAAGGTCGCGGCGCACGCTGCTGATGAAGCGCTCCAAGCGCGCTGCGGACATCAGCGCGGTAACGCAGTTCAGCAATTCCGACGGCGTTGAGGATCCAGAACTGATGAAGCGGCTCAGGGAACTGCGCAAGAAGTTCGCCGACACGCTGGGAGTTCCGGCGTTCGTGGTGTTCTCGGACGCTTCGCTCAGGGATATGTGCGCGAAAAAGCCCGCCACAAAGCAGGAGTTCCTGTGTATCTCAGGCGTGGGCAGCGTCAAGGCGGAACGCTACGGGAAGGACTTCGTCAGAGTGGTGTCCGAGTACCTTAATGAAAAGAATTCGTAAAAAATAACAAAAGCACTTGCAATACCAGGCGATTTATGCTACAATATAATTAAGGTAATATTCAATATAAAAGGGGGCATTGTCATGTCAGAGAATACAGATGGCAAGATTATCCATTCGGAGGTGGAAGTATCGATTGATCCCAATTGCACCACCGCATTTATGACCATATCCGAACCCGCAGGCGGCGGGCTTGACGTGACCCCTGAGAAGGCAATGGCGGCTATCCGCGCTAAGGGGATAGCCTTCGGCGTGATAGAAAGCGCGGTCAGCGAAGCTGTGGAGCAGCGCCGCTATGGCGAGAACGTCTGCGTTGCGCGCTGGAAGCCTCCGGTGAACGGCGTAGACGGCACGATAGAGTATTACTTCAAGAAGGAAAGCACGTTCAAGCCGATCGAGGACGAAAACGGAAACGTGGATTACAAGAACCTGGGATTAGTACGCAACATCTACCATGGAACTCCGATCGCGAAGATAACTCCCCCGACGGAGGGAACTCCGGGAACGGACATCATGGGAAAGCCGGTCGCACAGAAGCATGGCGTCCCGGCTAAATTCAGCGTGGGCAAGGGAACTGAGCTTGTGAACGACGGCACCGAGATAATAGCCTCCGTTGACGGCAATCTTGTGTACACAAACGGTTCGTTCTGCATTGAGGAATCACTGCTGATACGCGGCGACGTCGACGTATCCAGCGGCAATATCGACTTCATCGGCGACATCATGGTTAAGGGCAATGTAATGGAGGGGTTCTCCGTTACATCCAAGAAGAACGTCACGATATTCGGAACGGTGACGAACGGCACGGTCACAGCCGACGGCAACATTACAATAAAGCTGGGAAGCATAAACTCCAAGCTTCGCAGTGAAAAGGGCAGCATAAAGCTGGATTTCTGCCAGAACAGCAGCGTATGGGCGGCGTGCAACGTGGAAGCGTCCTCGTTCATAGGCGGCGACGTCTATGCGGGCAAGAAGCTCATCGCCAGCGGCAAGGGCATACTTGTCGGCGGAAAATACACCGCGCTTGAGGACATCTCCGCGTCGGTGATAGGCTCCGACAACTACGCCAAGACGATGATAACCCTCGGCAACAACGCGGTCCTCTCCGAGGAGATGGAGGGTCACAAGCACAAGGTAGCAGAACTTGAAGACAAGCTCGACCAACTGGGGAAGATAGTTACGACCCTGACGGAGATGGCGAAGGTCAGCAAGCTTTCGCCGCAGCGCGAGCAGATGAAGGTCGAAGCTATGCGTTCGCGGTTCCAGATTCAGGGCGAGATAAAGCGGCTCAACAACCGCATCGCGGAGATCGAGACCACCCTCGAGCGCAAGCAGAATCTGTCCATTTCCTGCAAGAAAGCGTTCTACCCCGGCGTTACGCTGAGGATAAATTCCTACGTGTACCCGGTGAACGTGATGACTCCGCACTCCAAGGCGACCATCAGCGACAACGAGATAGTAATGATCCCGCTGTGATTTTATTTGAATGTGTACATACCGGAGGTTTTACAGCCTCCGGTATTTTTGTGAAAAAATGATGAAAATTTAATACAGAAGTAAAAAACAGTATTCTTACAAATGGCTTAAATTGGTCGGACCATCAAAGAGAAGAATGCTGTTTTTTGTGCAATTTAGCTAAAAATAATACCAATTTTCAAAGAAAATAAATATGTTTGTAAAATAAATAACTTGACTTTTTATCAAATTGGTCCTACCATATAAGTACAGTAACTGGTAGGACCAATCTTACTATGTCGCGTATACGCTGAAAAATAGGATATCGGAACCCGCTCATATTTGAAAAGAAAGGAGAGAACTTAAGATGTTCATTCACTTTTTATTAGCGATGCTTCCAATCATCTGGCTGATCATTGCATTAAGCGGATTAAAGATGGCAGGTCATGTAGCATGTCCGATCGCTTTGATTATCACAGCCGTTGAAGCACTTTTTTTGTGGAAGCAGAAGATTATTGATGTCCTGACAGGAGGGTTAGAAGGATTTGCAATGGCAATCTGGCCAATCTGTCTGGTTATCGTGGCAGCAGTGTTTACTTACAACTTGGTCGTACATACGAAAAACATGGAACTTATCAAAAAGATGCTTACTTCCGTATCAAAGGATAAAAGAATCCTTGTTCTTATCATCTCATGGGGATTTGGAGGATTTATGGAAGGTATGGCAGGATTCGGAACAGCCGTAGCAATTCCAGCAGGAATCCTTTGCGGACTCGGATTTGATCCAATTTTTGCAGCAATGATCTGTCTGGTAGCGAATACCACACCAGTTGCATTTGGATCCATCGGAATTCCAACTGTTACTGCAGCAAATGTTACAGGATTCAGTCCTCATATGACAGCATCTTACGTTGTACTTCAATTAGCAATTATGGTAATTTTAGTTCCTTTCTTCCTTGTTTTCATCACAGGAAAACACGAGGGAGCCAAAGGACTTGGCGATTATAAAGAAATTTTATTTATTACATTGATGTCTGGAGTTTCATTTTTGATTCCACAGTATCTGACAGCAAAATTTATCGGAGCAGAACTTCCAGCAGTCATTGGATCTGTATGTAGTATGGCAGTCACGATCATCTTAGCGAAAGTCATGCTTAAGGGTAAATCAAGTAAATTTGATGTTGAGATCGAAGAAAAAGAAGACGAAAGATCATTGACAGTCAAAGATGCATTGGTTGCATGGAGTCCATTTATTTTAGTATTGGTATTCCTATTACTGACTTCAACATTGGTACCAGCGATTCATGATCCATTATCAGCGATCAAATCAAATGTACCGATCTACACAGGAGAAGGCGCAGCACCATATACATTTACATGGGTTGCAACACCAGGAGTCTTGATCCTTATAGCAGCATTTATCGGAGGAATCATTCAGAAATGTCCGATCGGAGAAATCTTTGGTGTATTAGGAAAAACTATCGTACAGATGTTAAAAACAATTATTACGATTATGGCAGTACTTGCAACTGCAAAGATCATGGGATACAGCGGAATGACACAGTCTATCGCAGATTTTATCGTACGTGTAACAGGAAGCTTTTATCCATTAGTTGCACCACTGATCGGATCTATTGGAACATTTGTTACAGGAAGTTCTACATCAAGCAGTGTTCTGTTCTCTAAATTACAGGCAAGTACAGGAGCAGAATTAAATATCAACCAGATCTGGCTGGTAGCAGCAAATACAGTTGGTAGTACCGCAGGAAAGATCATTTCCCCACAGAGTATCGCAGTAGCGACAGCGGCAACAGCAACGGTTGGAAAAGAAAGTGAGATCTTAACAAAGGTTATTAAATATTTCGTACTATTTGCAGTGATCTATGGTCTTGTCTGCTATTTCGGATTAAGACTGATCTAGGAAAATGGAACACCATTTCCAAGAGATAAAAAAGGTATTAACTTTTAAGGAGGAAGATAGATGAGTGAGTATCAGTATAACAAGGTGACACCAGAGATGATCGAGAAATTCAAAGAGATCGCTCCGAAACGTGTCTTAGTGGGTGATGAGATCAATGAAGATTTTACCCATGATGAAATGGCAATCTACGGAAAAGCAAAACCAGAAGTTTTGGTAGAAGCAACATCGACAGAAGAAGTTGCAGCCGTTGTAAAACTCTGTAATGAAAACAAGGTTCCTGTAACCCCAAGTGGTGCAAGAACAGGATTAGTAGGAGGAGCCGTAAGTATCGGTGGCGGTGTTATGATCTCTCTTACAAAGATGAACAAGATTCTTGGATATGACAAAGAAAACTTTGTAGTTAAGATCCAGTCAGGAGTCCTTTTAAATGATCTTGCTCAGGATGCAGAAAAACAAGGATTATTATATCCACCAGATCCAGGTGAGAAATTTGCAACCGTTGGTGGAAATGTAGCAACAAATGCTGGTGGTATGAGAGCTGTTAAATATGGTTGTACAAGAGATTATGTACGAGCTATGACAGTTGTACTTCCAACAGGTGAGATTGTGAAACTTGGAGCTACTGTATCAAAGACAAGTTCAGGATACAGCTTATTAAACTTAATGATCGGTTCTGAAGGTACATTAGGTATTATCACAGAACTTACATTAAAAGTGATCCCAGCACCAAAATCAGTGATCAGTCTGATCATTCCTTATGAGAATCTGGAAGATTGTATCGCAACAGTACCAAAATTCTTTATGAATCATTTAGCACCACAGGCACTGGAATTCATGGAAAAAGAAGTTGTAATGGATACAGAAAAATTCCTTGGAAAACAGGTTTATCCAAAGGAAATGGAAGGTACGGAAGTTGGAGCTTATTTACTGGCAACATTTGATGGAAATTCTGAAGAACAGTTAGAAGATATCGTAGAACAGGCAGCAGAAGTTGTAGTGGAAGCAGGAGCGATCGATGTATTAGTTGCTGATACACCAGCCTTAAAGAAAGATGCATGGGCTGTCCGTGGAGCATTACTTGAGGCGATTGAAGCAGATACTGTACTGTTAGATGAATGCGATGTTGTAGTTCCAACAAATAAGATCGCAGAATTCTTAACATATACAAAATCATTGGAAGCAGAAGCTGATTTCAGAGTTAAGAGCTTTGGTCATGCTGGAGATGGTAACTTACATATCTATGCATGCAGCAATGACATGGAAGAAGCAGAATTTAAGAAACAGGTTGCAGTCTTTATGGATAAAGTATATGCAAAAGCAACAGAATTTGGTGGAATGATTTCTGGAGAACATGGAATCGGACATGGAAAGATGGATTATCTAGCAGAATCTCTCGGACCAGTTCAGATGAGAATCATGGAAGGTGTCAAAGAAGTCTTTGATCCAAATATGATCTTAAATCCAGGTAAGATCTGTTACAAATTATAAGTTATATAAAAATAATAAGAGAAACATAAACAAAAAACATAGACAAAGCTTTTTAAGGTAATTTTAGGAGGATATCAAGATGGCATATTTAATTTCAGAGGAAGCAAAAGACTTATTACAGGATGTACATGAATTTTGCGAAAACGAAGTAAAAGAACAGTGTAAAGCATATGACGTTAGTGGAGAATGGCCAAAAGAAATTTATGACAAAGCCATTGAAATGCAGTTACATTCATTAGAAGTACCAGAAGAATATGGTGGACCAGGATTATCAAGAGTTGACGTTGCAGCATTGATCGAAGAAATGGCTATCGCAGATGCAGGATTTGCAACAACAATCTCAGCCAGTGGATTAGGAACAAAACCAGTACTGATCGCAGGAAATGAAGAACAGAAAAAACATGTATGCCAGAAGATCATTGATGGTGGATTTGGAGCTTTCTGTTTAACAGAACCAGGAGCAGGATCTGATGCAAGTGCAGGTACAACAACAGCTGTCAAAGATGGTGATGAATGGGTATTAAATGGAAGAAAATGCTTCATCACAAATGGTGGTATCGCATCTTTCTATTGCATCACAGCAATGACAGATAAAACAAAAGGTACAAAAGGAATTTCTATGTTCTTAGTTGATGCTGGAACTCCAGGATTAAGCACAGGAAATGAAGAAAATAAAATGGGTATCCGTACATCTAACACATGTGATGTTGTATTAGAAGACTGCCGTATTCCAGCAGAAAATCTGATCGGAGAAGAAGGAAGAGGATTCCCAATCGCTATGAAGACATTAGACCAGGCAAGAGCATGGATGGGATGCGTTGCAACAGGTATCGCACAGCGTGGTATCAACGAAGGTATCGCATATGCCAAAGAAAGAGTACAGTTTGGTAAACCAGTTATCAAAAATCAGGCAATGCAGTTTAAAGTAGCTGATATGGAAATCAAGACAGAGACTGCTCGTCAGATGGTTGCACATGCCTTAACAAAGATGGATATGGGATTACCACATTCCAAAGAAGCAGCGATCGCAAAATGCTATGCATCAGATATCGCAATGGAAGTAGCTTCTGAAGCAATCCAGATGTTCGGTGGATATGGATACAGCAGAGAATATCCAGTAGAAAAATTATTAAGAGATGCTAAGATCTTCCAGATCTTCGAAGGAAGTAACGAAATCCAGAGAATCGTAATCGCTAACAATACAATTGGAAGATAAAAATAAGAAGGAGTAAGACAATTAACATTTTAGTTTGTATGAAACAGGTTCCGGATGATTCTGTAGAAATCCATTTAAATGCAGAAGGAACACCGGATTTAGCAAACGTAACACCTGTTGTAAATGCATTTGACACCTATGCTCTTGAAATGGCAGCACGATTAAAAGAATCCTCAGAAGGAGAAATAACCATCGTATGTGTTGGAGAAGAAGGAGCGAAAAACTCCTTAAAGAACTGCCTTGCAGTTGGAGCAGATCACGCATTTTTAGTAAGTGATGATGCTTTCAAAGATTCTGACACAACAGGAATCGCAAATATCTTAAAAAATGTAGTAGCGAAATTAGAAGCAGATAATGGTCAGAAATTCGACTTGATCTTCACAGGAAAAGAAGCAACAGATGCCGCACTTGGACAAGGTGGAATCATGTTAGCCGATGAACTTGGAGTCGGAGTGATCACAAATATCACAGAAATTGCCTTAGACGGTGACAAAGTAACAGCTAAACAGGAAACAGAAGAAGGATATCGTACAGTAGAAGCTTCTGCACCATGTGTTGTTACTGTTACAAAACCAGAATATGATCCACGTTACCCAACGATCAAGAATAAAATGGCAGCCAGAAAGAAACCAATCGGTGACATCAAAGAAGCTGATCTTGCGGATCTTGAAAAAGAAAAAGTCGGTGCAGACAATGCAAAAGTTCAGGTGATCAAATTATATGAGCCAGCAAAGAAAGAAGCCGGAATCAAGATTCAGGAAGAAACAGAAGAAGATTCAGCATTAAAAGCAGTCGCTATGATGGCAGATGCCAAAGTATTCTAGGAAGGGAGAACAAAGGACATGGCAGAATATAAGAATATCATGGTATATGTAGAAACTGCAGAAGAAAATCCAGTGAAAGTTGGATTAGAAATGCTCTCACCAGCCAAAGAACATGCTGAGAAAGTCACAGCGGTTGTTATCGGAAGCGGTGTAGCAGATGCAGCGAAAAAAGTAGCAGAGGCAGGTGCCAATCAGGTCATCTGTGTCGATAGCGAAGATTATAAAGAATATAATCTGGATGCATATGCAACAGTTTTAACACAGTTAGTAAAAGACGAAAATCCAGAAGCAGTATTTATCGGTGGAACACAAGATGGAAAAGACATCGCACCAGCAGTCGCAGCGAAATTAGGTGTAGGATGTGCAGCTGATGTCTTAGCTGTCAAAGCAGAAGATGGAGAAATTGTATACACATGCCCACTATATGGCGGAACTGTGTTAGAAGATGTAAAGATTACAAGTACTCCACAGGTAGCAACTCTTCGTTCTGGAGCATTCCAGAAAGTTGAGAACCCATCAGAAGGGGAAGTCGTTGCAAAAGAAGTCAAAGTACCAGAAGATGTGGTCAAAGCTAAGATCACAGAAAGCGTCAAAGAAATCGCAGAAACGATCAACCTAGAAGAAGCAGAAGTCATCGTTTCTGGTGGACGTGGAATGGGAAGCAAGGAAAACTTCGCATTAGTTGAAGAACTTGCAAACATTTTAGGCGGTGTTGTCGGAGCAACAAGACCAGCCATTGAAGATGGATGGGTATCAAAGATCCATCAGGTAGGACAGTCTGGAAAGATCGTTGCACCAAAACTATACATTGCCTGCGGAATTTCCGGAGCAACACAGCATGTATCAGGAATCATGAATTCAGGATACATCGTAGCGATCAACAAAGATGAAGACGCACCAATCTTTGATGTAGCAAATGTCGGAATCGTTGGAGATGTTATGAAAGTGCTTCCTGTTATGATCGAGGAGATCAAAAAGATCAAGGATGCACAGTAAATAAAAATCTATTTTTATAAAATAGCTTGTTTCTATACTTAATGTATATTCACCATTTATAAAAGGTCAGATTGCCTTAAAGGCAGCCTGACCTTTCTTTCCGTTTTTATATTTAGATATTATATAATAAGAAGAAACTCATTACATAGAAGCGGTTGCGGTACTTCCAAAAGTGTCTTTACACTTGACCGCAACTCCACTTCTTAAGGAATTATGGGAAATATAGAAGTGTGTTCAGACTGTCGCATAGTCATCGAAATGACCTTCTTTCGCTCAGTCGTTCAAGGCAGATATATCGTTAAATTTAATCGAAC
>ERZ779843.4606-NODE-4606-length-10334-cov-2.376496_pt1 | contig 10334 bp, 14 predicted proteins | sample MGYA00511560_ERZ779843 | MGnify/ENA primary metagenome ERZ779843 (study PRJEB29588, sample SAMEA2158062) | human gut metagenome | biome: human gut; feature: human-associated habitat; material: faeces | place: Denmark | collected 2008/2010 ... | reverse complement strand
ACTATATCGTTGGAGTGATTCTAGCTCTCCTGATACAAATTTTCATTCGATGGAATTATTTATAAGGACAATCAACTTTCAGACTTTGGAAAAGGAGAAATAACTATGAAGAATGGGTAGATGGAGCGAGACAATGACATCATTAACGATTACCGGAACGGAATGGCCCCCAAGGACATCGCAGATGCACATCATTTGTCGCTGACGCGGACATATGTTATTCTGCGGAAGTATCCGGACTATAAGCGCTATGAACGGCGCACGGTTAGCTGCTATACCGAGCGCAACAAGAATATTGCGGCACAGTACAACGCTGGAATTCCCGTAAGGCAAATTGCCAAAGGGCAGAATTTGAGTAGAGCCCGTATTTATGTTATCCTCGCAAATCAGGTTGACGGCAGCAAACAGGCGAGGGCTGTTGCCAAAGCTCGTCAGGCACGACTTGCGAAACGGAACAAGCAGATGATTGAAATGGCAATCCGGAATCCCGATATGTCGGTCGCAGCTATTGCACGGCATTACGGTATTTCGTCTGGCAGGGCATATGGAATCCTGCATGAGGCAGGTGTTTTTAGACGGAAAGACGGAGGCTGAAATGTATGGTGGGTTGGAAAGAGACACTTTTGACGGAAGCAGTGGCGGGATGCAAAGATACAGCAGCTTTGAAGGAAACTCTCAAAGCGATGGCCGCGCATCCTTCACTGTCGCCCGACAATGTGCTGCTGCTCCGTATGCAGATGCCGAATGCCACGGCGGTAGGAGGGTATAAAGCATGGACGGAATGGTATCGCCGCACTCTCCCGCGTGATGTGAAACCAGTGGTGTTGCTCAAGCCTACCGTTGGTGTGGGCAAGGATGCCTATATCACTGAAGACGCAGAGCAGAATGCGGTGTCTAACAAAAGTGTAGAATTCGCAACAACCTGTATCGGTTATGCGCCGGTCCATCTCTATGATATCTCCCAGACTATTCCAGATGATGGGTCTGAAGATGTCAAGGACCAGTATCCGCTTACCCTTGATGACATTGTTACGGGATTTCGTTCTCTGATGGATTGTGATATTGCCACGGTCAGCAAGACGGGAAAACTCGCTTACTACAACGCAGAGAAGAATACCCTGGAACTTGCGACTGAAAACAAGAGCCTTATTGCGGAAGCAGCAATCTGTGGACTGACACGATTCGAGGCAGAACGGAGACTGCCCGATACCAATAAGCTCTATGTGGGCCTTGTGGCAGAATGTGTGGCGAATGTACTGCTGCGTATCAACGCTATTGAGCCCAGCAACGATATTCTCTTCTTTGCCGCCTGGAATGGCGCAGAGGGTAAGAATCCCGAACAGTATCTGGAACTGCTGAATCAAATCTACTGGACAAGCCGCCGCGCAATGACTCGGCTGCGCTATGCAGCGAACCAGCCGGTAAGCTTTGACTTTGATGAAGTCTGTCTTTTGAACCAGCTGATGACCAGCAACAATAAAGAGCGGCTGATGGAACAGCTTCGAGAACTCGTGAAGCACACGGAAGTACCGGTGCTGATTGAGGCTGCAAATAATCTGTGTGAGAAGCTCGATATGTTTGACGATGCTAAGGTACGGCAAATTTATGAGGACCGCTGCAATCGAAAAATTCTCACGCAGCCGATATATATTATATAGTCAATAGTATTGACATAACGGTTAGATATGATATAATGGAATTAGAGAGCCGCTAGAACATGGCGGCATAAAAAATACGGAATGAAACTAACTATTATGTCAAAAGCGTTGACTTAGGAAGGAACGAAGAACGATGGTAAAGCACGGGGTAAAAAAAATTGCAGCGTTGCTTATCGCCGCTGCGATGACAATGTGCTCGATGGCGAGTGTTGCGTTTGCACAGGAATATAAGAGTGCTGGCACGGCTCTCACGGCAAGCTGGAACGCCAACGACAAAAAGCTGAATCTCAAGGCAGAAGGAAACCTTTTCGCAGAAAGTGAAATCGTGCCCGGTGATGTGATTACCACGAAGGCGGTGATTTCCAACACCTCTGGTTCTAATATCAAGGTTCCTGGTACGGGTTGAGGACGCACTGAAAGATAAAACGAATCCTGACCTTTACAACTATCTGACCGTTAAGGTGACGCAGGGCAATGCCAATCTGTATGATGGCACAATGAGCAACGCTCAGCAGTTGCAGAATACACAGGTTTCGATTCCGAACGGTGAAAAAGCTGAGATGAATATGGCCGTGACATTGCCTGCCACAGTTGGCAATGAGGCGCAGGGGGGCGTTCTTGATACAAATTGGGTGTTTGAAGTGACGATGAAAAATGCGCCAAGCTCCGGGACCAATAACCAGCCGAGCGGAACTCCCCAGCCAAAGCAAACGGCAGTCATTGCAGTTCCATCCAAAGTCGGTTCTTCTATTCAGTCTGGTGTTGATGACATCTATCATAACTCCGCAGTAAAAGCTATGCGGGTGGGCCTTGCGATTGCCTTTGTAGTTGTTGGCGGTGTTTATCTGAAATCTAAACGCAGCGAGAAGAAAGCGGGGAAAAGAAAAAATGCTTGAGCGGAAACCATTGGCCGAGCTGATTGCTGAGGCCGAGAAAAAACGAGCTGAACTGGAACGGAAGCAGGCTGAAAAGCAAAAGTGAAAATTACGCGCCGGGTTTCCGGCGTAATGCCATCAGCAACAGCCTCCCCGTGGCGATGGCGGACAACGGCCTCATGGTCGGCTAATAGTTGCTTTCTTTATATATGTGGGAGCAAACCCATATCAAAAATCAGAAAGAAGGTCACTGCTATGCAGAATGCAAACAAGAAGAAGATTACCGGTGCCGTTGCCCTGGCGGCAGCAGGCGTTATGGCTTTGGGTGGCGTTTCCATGCTGTTCACCGACCGTGCTGATGTCTCTGGCAAGGCTACTGCCGGTAAGTTGGCCGTCGAAGTCACCGGAACCAACCCGACCGATGGTGACTTCAGTGCTCAACTGAAGAACAACGACTTCGCAACGAAGGGCATCGACAACCTGAACCCCGGTGACGCGGTTCAGATTTCGTACTCCATCACCAATGCCGCCAACAAGGCCGTGCGTGCCAACGACACTTTGACTGTCACCGTTACGCCCAATGAGGCAATGATGGCTGACCAGACGAAGACCATTGCCGACCTGTACGGTGAGTTTGCCGACAAGTCCGCAATCCATCTGGTTACCGGTGCAAAGGGTGGCACCAAGCCGGTTGTCACCGCATCTGACGGTACGACTACCAATGTCACCTTTGGGGACACCGGTCTGACGCTGGTTGACAGCTATGTCACCGAGGATAAAAAGAACATCGTTCTGGTCTATCAGGGTGACGAAGTCAGTTTGGACGGCACGGGCACCAACGCAGAGAAGATTACCGGCAACAGTGACAAGACTTCCTCCGAACGCAAGTACACGCTGTACTTCGAAAAGGACGCTGGCAACGAGTGGCAGGGCGCTGATGTTTCCATTGGCTCTACGATTTCTGCTGTTCAGTACGCCAACACCGCTGCCGGTGATGCGACTCTGAATGTCGAGGCTGGCAAGCAGGTCACCGACAACGCCGGTGCTCACAAGATTGTGATTGCACAGGAAGGCGTTAAGACCAATGCTGTTGACAAGGTCAACGACTAATCGACCCAGCTATCCTAAATCAATGCGCTCATAGTTGAGTACCTTTCCCCAGAGCGCACCAAAACGCTCTGGGGATTTTTTATGCGTCTGAGACTGTGGTCGGTCGTATCCGCAATAGCGGATGCAAAAAGTAGCTGGTTCGATTCCAGCCGGACGCTCGATGGCAATATTGAGGAGGAATTATATGCTTATCAGTCAAGCCGTTTTAACAATAATTGTTTTCGGAGCAATTTTAATCACCTTGTGCTGTATTTTGAAATCACCTTTCAAATATCCCTATTTTGTGTACCAGTTCGATGTGTCAGGAAAGCGAAATGTACACATTGAAGATATTGTAGATAACTACCTCAATAAAAACGGGTTTGATGAAATTTCCAAACATGGCAATGTGATTGACGAATGGAAACAAGAATCGCAGGAAAAGTTAGAAAAAGCAATATTTAAAAATCTAAGATTAAAGCAGTATTTGAAAAGTCTTGATGATGAAAACGCATATCGATTTATTGCAATCCGTCAACAAACAAGATATAAACAAAAAAAACTATGTTAAAACAGCATACAAAGTAGATGTGGTAGATAGTGAACGCGGATATTCTTATCAGCAACTACTGAAAGAATATGAAGCATTGGAAGATATTGGTTTTCAATGCACTCTGCGGGAATACGATAGCAAAAAGCAACGAAATTTGATGACACCTCAGCTAAGAGAGCAAATAGCCAGACGAGATAATTATACTTGTCAGTGGTGTGGAAGATATATGCCGGACAAGGTCGGATTGCATATCGACCATATTGTTCCTGTCTCAAAAGGTGGCAAGAGCGTGCCCTCTAATTTGCAGGTTCTGTGCTCAATCTGCAACCAAAAGAAAGGCAATAAGTTGGAGGATGATATAGTATGACAAGACGACAAATTATCTACGCAGTGATTTTGGCTTTCCTCGGAGCCGGAATTATCTTTTGCCTCGGAGCAATCAGAATCGGGCAGATGATGGATAGGGACAATCAACAACTCTATGCCGGATATGCTGATACAGGACAGGCAAACCAGCAACCCGAAGATGAGACACCTGCTTCGGTCGATGCCCCAATCCATATTGATTGGGACTCTCTAAAAGCAAAAAACACAGATGTAGCCGGTTGGGTTTATGTGGAAGCTGACTACGACAATAACATTATCTCTTACCCGGTCCTTTATAAGGAAGGGGATAGAGACTATTATCTCAGACACGACATCAACAATAAATACAGCAAATACGGAGTCCCGTTCATCCCCGGAGATTACGACCTTACTGGTAAGGTGATATCTATTCACGGGCATAATTTCGGAGAATCCGCGAAAACAATGTTCTCCCCGTTGCTCAAATACGAAAATGAAGAGTACACAAAACGCCACCCCGTCATCTGGTATGGCAAGGTAGGTGGCGAAGTTCAACCGTACAGAATCTTCTCTGTGGTCCGGTACGACTGCACGGCTTTGGATGAAGGATTGCCTTGCTGGAATTATCTCCAGAACGGTTTCTCTTCGGATGAAGAGTACGAGGCATGGCTGCAAGAAGCAAAAGCCGAGAGCTTGTTTGAAACATGGGTTGACGCTCCGACAGCTGATGATGAGGTCATTATCCTCAGTACCTGTCAGAAGACAAAACGGACAAGCGAGCGCTGCGTAGTGTTTGCTGTGAAGGAGGCTGATGTTAATTGATTGTTCCAAGACGCGAACCGGAGTTTTCACTCAATAGTATTGATGGGCAAAAGGTCTGGCCCAAGGAAGAGCGGGACCTTTTCTTCCGAAAATCAAGCGGCGAAAACGCTGTTGCTATGATGGATGAGTGGTCACGAGGGCGATGTGGGAGAATTACCAATATCGGAGCCTTGAACGACATTGCCAGAAAGATGGCCGATGATGGTAGTGAACTGACTGCCGAAAATCTATTCAAGTACTATTTCACCGGAAAACTTGCCAAAGAACGCGATGATGACTTGCATACTTTGAAATACGGAAGCCGAAAGGCAAGAGAGTACCTTGTGCATAAATACAAGTGCTATCCAAATCAGCTCCGTGACAATATCACGGTGAGAGCTCCAAAAACGCAGGCGGATATCGTAAAGCAGATGCGAGAAATGTACGCAAGGATTGAAGCGGGGAACGGTCTGACACTGAAAGCCGGTCAGGTTACATATGAGCAAATTGTCAATCTATATGTCAACCAGCTGTTCGACCGCACGCTTGTCGGTCTGGAACGGGAACTTGCCGCAGAAAAGTTCCTCGCTGAGCAGCTTTCCGAAAAAGGCGTGACTTTCACGAGAGCGGGCAAACGAACTGATGTGGCAGAAGGCGTTGATTACGAGCTGCAGTATCGTGGCCGCGCCTTGCTGGGTATCCAGGTAAAAGGATGCGCTTTCGCGGCCCATGGCGCTGGCGATGAGGCTGCAATCAGATTGACAGCGCAGCAAAGGGCCTATAAGAATCGGACGGGAGCACCCGTCCAAATGCTCTACATTCGGGGTAAAGATAAAGACAGAATGGCGGTGGTGAACGACCGCCAGGTACTCGGTAGAGTAGATTATCGCATTGAGAAGATTGACGGTGACATTGAACGGGAACGGGAAAATCGAAGCCGGTATAATACTTCTCGCAGTGGGCAGCAGCGCAATCATCAGAGAACGCACCAGCCCCAAAGACAGAATCGCCCTCAACCTACAAGAAACAATTATGATGAACGATAAAGGAGGAACACTATGGAAAACGAAAAAGAAGCCCTGTCTCTGAAAAACTTGATTGTATCCGCATCGGGCTTTAATGATGAGCTCAGTATGCCGAACGCGTCTTGCGTACTGTATATGGACATTTTGCATGATGGGGGCACCGTGCCTACCCCGGTGCATGAGATTCCGATGCTGAACCCGACTGTGAACATTTTCCGTCACGCGGAGACATCGCTGATTACCCTGACCTTCCCGTCCAAGTTCGATGCAGAGCTCCGCACTGCCTACAATGCGTTGGAGAATTTCAGCAAAGCCGAACAGAGTATGGACGATGACGGCCTCAATATTCCTCTGCTGCGTCTGGTCGTGGTTCCGAATGATTTCGCAGGGAAATACTATATTGTCGCTGCAAACCCCTTGATGTGGACTCTTTCTCCGGCAGATGCTACCGGCGAGCCCCGAGTGATTCGATTTGCGGTGGCAGACGAGAACCTGAACGCCTATTGCACGAACGAGGACGAGGAAAGTGATGCTGAGTCTCCGGAGAAGGAAAGCGAGGATGCCGCTGAAATTGCAGTGTCTGACATTGAGCCTGAATCGGACACCGCTGAAATGACCGCCGACAACACCTGATACCTTCAATAGCCAAGCGTGAGCACATAGCTGCTTGCGCTTTTTCTTTTGCTTTTCATGGCAAATGACACCTAAAGTTGGGCAAAAGAACGCGGTATGGCTGCTGCGAAATGTGACATCAAAGCGCAATAAAATTATAAGAAAGGTGCATAAAAAATATTGAAATAACACATACAAAGCGTTGACACAATCGTTAGAAAGTGGTATACTTAAAACAGTAAGAGAGGTAAGCAAGTAGGATTTATTTTTTAGGCCAACTGACTAACAAAAGACGCAAAATAGTGCGGAGGAAAAAACATGAAAAAGATTAGTAAACCTGTAGCTGTGGTAGTTGCTGTTTCTGCTTGCGCAATTATCGGCATTGGTGCCGTGTGTGCAGCAAAGAGCACTCATGAAGTGGCGAGTTCTGAACCGACGATGGTAACTGAAGAAGTGAGCACCCCGGAAGTTGCTACTCCCGAAATCGCAGTTGAAGAAACCGACGCTGTGGAAGCTGATGCTGGCGATGAAAGTGAAAGCCAGGATGTTGATGTTTCCGAAGAGGGTGAAGCGACCGAAAGCGAAGAGACGGCGGTATCCGAAACGGCAAGCGAAGAGCCGACAGAGAGCGAGCCTGTGGTGGTTTCAGAAGAAGCTGCAGAAGCAGAGCCCGAATCTCAGGCAGAGCAGGAGCCCGACCCCGACCCCGAGCCGGTGGTGGAAGAAGAGATTGTCGTTGAGCCCGAGCCTCAGCAGGAAAGCAGCGCACCTGCTGCACCGGTAAGCGTTGATGTTGCTGCTCAGATGGCATCTCGTCCCGGCATGATGGGGCGGCTGTCTATCCCGGATGTCGGCATCGATGTGGCCGTTTTCAACAGTGACAGTCAGGCAACCGCAGACGCAGTGGATTCCGCGTGCTACTTCGATTGGCTGGGGTATCCGGTGATGGGCGACCACCAGAATCAGGGGTGGTCCGCTCTGCAGTATTGCGTACCTGGTAGCACCCTCGCTTATTTCGATAACGGTTCGAGTGTCACCACCTACATCTGCACGGATAATTTCACCGGAATCAACACGGGTTATGGATTCACTTATGACGACGGTACGCCTATCAGTGGTTCGTCTCTTGTACTCTATACCTGCCTTGGCTCCGATTGGACCCATGACCGTTTCTGCTATTTCATCCCGGCTTAACCGGATGTTTGGTTTGCGATAGGAGGAAGAAATTATGACGACGGAAAATATTCTCGAGCTGCAGCCCGGTGATAAGGTGATGTGGGTGCATCCGATTCCTGCGTGGCTGACGGTGGCTGATACAGGCTTTGCAAACGCAAGTCAGAAGTGCAAGCATCTCGTTAAAGTTGCTTTTGTGCATCCCGAGGGCCGCTTTGTTAGCGTCAAGATGATTGAACCGCACTCTCCGCAGCTTAATGTTACCGATGCGGTTGGGACTGCTTGGCCGGAGGAAATCTTTCCGGCTTAAATTTGCGGAATGCCGACTAACAAAAGACGCAAAACAGGGAAATAAAAATGGAAGAACAAACCAGAAAAATTCGAAACAGGGTTACAAAATGAAGGCCGGGAAAGCCCACGATTTCAATCGTGGGAGGTGTCAAGCCCAGAACGCGGTTGTTTCCTACCGTCTGAATCCCGAAAAAGTCCGCGTACCTGTACACGAACTTTTCCGGCATCGACAACATCATCAATGAGGTAATGTTTGACTCTGCTTTCAAGCAAGCCGCTTCCACGCTCGGCCCGTCTGAGGCTACCAAGCGTGATAAAATCGAGCCTGCCACGCAGGAAAAGCTCCAGCAGTTGGTAGATGAGAAATACGGCGCGGACACGGTGACTATCTCTTTGGTAGTCATTAACCAGATGGATTTCTCGAATGACTATAATCAGGTAATTGCTGACAAGAACGCCGCACAGCAGAAGCAGGAACAGCAGGCAATCGAAAATCAGACCAATGTTGCCAAGGCTGCAGCTGATGCTGAGGTTGCCCGTACCACTGCGCAGGGCAAGGCTGATGCTGCAAAGATTGAGGCGGAGGGCAAGGCAGAAGCCAACAAGATTTTGAGCAACTCTGTCACAGAAAATACCCTGAAGCAGGACATGCTTTCCAAGTGGAACGGTGAGCTGCCCAAGGTTGTCAGCGATACTAGCAATGTCTTCTCTTCGGTAGATGCTATCGACTCTGATTTTGAGCAGTAACTATTAAGCAGGCAGTTTGCAATATAACTGCCTCTTTTTGAAATTTTCGATGGGGGGTGCTTATCGTGGCAGTCAAAATCCAAGATTTTGGAGAAAAGATTGGCGGTGCAAAGAAAGATTTGTGGTCCAATACAGCTCTGATGCTCAGTAATTTTGATACTCTCACTGATGTGGAACGCAACAAATACTGCGCCAAGGATTATGTCTGGCCTCGTCCTGACTGGGTAAAGCTGCGCAATGAGGGTGCTGACCAAACGGTGTTGTATTGGCAGAATGAAATGCGCAAAGCTTTTCCTCCGAAGCCGCTGATTCTTTCTGTCAAGCGTGAAGACAAAGAGGAAATTCGAAAAGCGCAGGCAGCATATGTCAAGGTGTGCAGCAAGTTCCGTGATGCGGTAATGGCGGTTAAGACCGAAAGCGAGATTGCTTCGTTTTATAAGGACTTTATTTTAGGGCAAGGGTATGTCACTGAACAAACGCACAGCTACAGCGGATACGGCGGTTCCCGCACTACGATTTCGCAGGAGCCTAAGATGGCGCATTGCCTGAACAATCGGCTGCTGAAACTTGCAATGCCGGACCGCTATGCAATGCAATACATGAGGCAAACCGCAAAGGACCAGCTTTTTGCCATCCCGAAGGAACGCAAAATCTATGAAAAAGTCAAGCTGAATCTTATTGTGGCAGAGCTGGACGGGAAAACCTGTAAGGCTGAGCCGGATGACCGGTATGGCGGGACAAAGATTGTGCTTGGCTCTCCGATGAGCAAGCTGTATTTCTATGACCATGGAGCCGAAAATAAAGGTCAGGACGATTATGAAATCGGAACTTTCCTTGTCCTGAATAGAATGAATGGCAGTGTAACTCAGAACGGGATACCTACCAGAGAAATTGCAGAAAAGCTCGTGGAGGCTGCAGCGGTCGCAATGCAGGAAAAGGAAAATGAGATTATGAAGGCTCCTGCAAAGGAAAGTAATCGAAAAAAGAATTTCGCTCTGGACCAGCTTGACAAGGTGGAGCGCACAGGGCCGAACTACCTGCATGGCGGCCACGCTGCTGCCAAGAATTTTCTCGATGACCTCGGCTTTCGTGGCGGCGAGTTTGGTAACTGGGTGACATCTGATGCAGAGCGTCAGACCAACCTCGATATGGCGTATCAGAGCTT
>ERZ779843.4596-NODE-4596-length-10353-cov-7.122257_pt1 | contig 10353 bp, 10 predicted proteins | sample MGYA00511560_ERZ779843 | MGnify/ENA primary metagenome ERZ779843 (study PRJEB29588, sample SAMEA2158062) | human gut metagenome | biome: human gut; feature: human-associated habitat; material: faeces | place: Denmark | collected 2008/2010 ... | reverse complement strand
CCCTCGCGTTCGTAGAAACGTCGCTCTGCGTCCTTGCAAGGGCCGCCACGGCGCTCTTGACGGCCTTGCGCTGCTGGGACTTGCTCATGTCCTCGCTGATGTTCAGCCCCGCCTCCTGCGTCAGCGTGTTGATGGCGGTGGGGTTGCTCAAAATGTCGATGGCGGTGTTGTTGGTCACGCGGCCCTTCTGGGTCACTTCCTCGGCGGCCCGCAGCAGCAGGTCGCCGCTGCCGTCCTCCGCGTCGATGGCCTGCACGTTGGCCTGGTACAGCCGCCCGATTTCTGCGTTGGTGAGGGTCTGCCCGGCGTCGAGCTTCTGCTGGAGCTGCACGGCCAGCTTGTAGCTCTGGGTGCTGGGGTCGCTTGCAAGCCCTTCCTGGATGGTGGCCTGCACCACGTCGTCGCCCATCGCCTGGAACTCCGCGCCGGTGCGCCGTGCGCCGTATTCATTCAGCCCTGCGTTGATGGCGATGCCCGCGCCGGACATCACGCCGCCGGAGACAGCGCCGCCCAGGAAGTCCAGGCCCATGTTCTCCGCCTGGTCCCGGACGGCCCGCCAGAACGCCTCCTTCTCGGTCATGCCCTCGGCCTCGTAGGCGTCGATGGAGGTCTGCCACTCGCTCTTGTCCTTGGAAATGAGCACGTCGGCCACCAGGTTGATGATGTCGCTGCCCACTTCCTCGCTGCCCTCGGCCAGGGTGTTTTTGAGAAAGTAGCCCATGGCGCTCTTGGTGAGCGCGGTTTTGTCCAGCAGGGCATCCAGGCTGACCTTCTCGGTGATGATCTCCGCCGCGCCTGCGATGGTGCCCAGGGCGAACGCCTGGTTATCGGACAGGCCCCGGTCCTTTGCGGAGATGGTAGCATCCGCCGCCGCGCCGGTGCCCATGATGGCAAGGGAGAGCGCCTGGTTGCCGCCGGTGATGGCGGTATTCAGCAGGAAGTCGCCCATGCTCATGCCGGTCTGGTAGGCGAAGCTGCCCACACCGCCCCAGTTGTCCTCCACGATGGTGTTCACCTCGTCGCGGATGGCGCTGTTGATGTAGCTGAACTTGTTGTAGCCTGCGTTCTGGTCGATTTCCCCGTCGGAGAGGTAATCCGCCGCCTGGCCCAGGTAGGAAAGGCCCTTGAGAGGGCTTTCCAGCACGCTGAACGCGGAGGACCCCACCGGGTGCTCCTTGGCGTAGGTGGCCCATTCCTCCTCGGCCTTGGCCCGCTGGCGGTAGTTGAGGTCTCCGGTCAGGTAGTCGATGTAGGCGTAGGCGTTCTTGTGCTCCGCGTCGCCGTTGGCGGTGTCCTGGGCGTACAGGTAGTTGAAGGTGGCGATCTCGTCATCCGTCATCTCCCGCCGCTCGCTGTTGTCCAGGCCCAGCAGGGACGCGTTGCTCTGGATGTCGGAGAGCATCTGGCGGCTGCGGGCCTCCTCGTTGCGGTTGATGTAGTCGTAGGCGATGTCGTCAAAGCCGCTGTTGGAGTAGGTCCCGCTCCATGCGTTGAATTTCTCCTGGCCGTTGGCCGTGCTCTTGTACTGGCTTTTCTCTGCAAAATCGGGTTTCTTCGCCAGCGCGGCATATTCCTTGCCCCGCTGGTAGGTGTTGTAGTCGTTCTCGTCCTTGAACTGGGACCAGAAGTCATACTCGCTGTTCAGCCCGCCCCGCAGCTCCTCCAGGTACTTGCTACCCTGGTCCAGGGTGGAGAGGACGCCGTTCACGGCATCCTCTCCGTATATCTCCCGGTTGTCCTGGAAGTAGGTGCGGTAGGCGTTGGCCCTGTTCTGCATCACGCTGATGCGGGCGTCGTTGTCATCCCGGTACTTCCCAAAGTCTGCGGCACTCTGGAATTTGCCGTCCCGGCTCTGGTAGTCGCTGCCCAACTGGCTGGAGAGGCCGTTCACGCTCTCCAGCCAGGAATTGAAGCCCTGGGCCTTGTCCGCCTCGTATCTGCCGCTGCCGCCGTAGGCATCCTTGCCGTACTGCTGGTCGATGACGGCCCGGCGTTCTGCGGCTTTGTTCCGCAGAAAGTTGCTCGCCCGCGTTACGGTGCCGTCGTCATTCTTGCCCAGAGGGGTCTTGTCGCTGCTCTGGATGCTCTCGGCCTGCTGCCGCGCCGCCGTCCGCTTCTTCAAAAAATCGCTTGCGCTTGCCATAGGGCCGCCTCCTTACTTCTTATTGCCGTTCCACTTGTAGGTGTAGGTGTTGGTCGCGCTGTCGTAGGTCTCGATGACCTTTCCGCTGTTGACGTAGTTCTCCACCTCGTCGTAGGTGAAGCGGCCATGGCCGGGAATATAAATCCAGCTATCCCCGTGCCGGTTGCCGATCTGGGCGTCGCTGCCGCTGTCTCCGCTGCCGCCCTGGTTCTTCATCCAGTCGGCGTAATACCCGGCCAGCTTTCCGGCCTGGGTAGTGTTGTACCCGGCGGACAGCAGCCAGGCGTATGCGTCACCCTCGCTGCGGATGCCCGCCTTGTACATTCCTGCGTACACGTCCTCGCTGGCGCTTGAGCCGCCGCTCTTGCTTCCGCCGGAGCTGCCGCCTCTGGAGGACCCGCCTCTGGAGGACCCACCGCCGGAGCGAGCGGATGCCTGCGCCTTGTTGTATGCGCTCTTGAGGCCCGCGATCTCCTGGTCCGTGTACCCCAGGGCCTTGTAGCCGGAGAAGTCGCCGCCCGCCGCGAGGGTCTGGGCCTTTGCCAGCGCCCGGTTGTACTCCGTCTCGTCCTTGTAGGTCTCCCGGTTGTAGGCGGTCTCGTCCTCGTAGCGCTTGTCCGCGATCTGGTCCCGGCCCACGGAATAGTTCCACTCGTTGTTGTAGCGCTCGTCGCTGATATTGTCCCGATGCACGCCGTAGTCGAAGCTCCGGTCCGTGTTGTACTGGGCCAGGAGGTCGGCGTACTTTGCGTAGTCGCCCTGCTCCAGGGCCACCAGCATTTCCAGGTTTGCCCTCTGGGTGTTGCCCTCGTCCTGGTACATGGAGTAGGCAAGCTGTTTCAGCTCCGGGATTTTATCGGCAAGCGCCCCCATGTAGTTGTCATAGGTCTGCTGCGCTGCGCTGCCCGCATAGCTGCTTGCAAGGCCGCCCGTGCGGGCGCTGACCTGCCCCAGGGTGTCCTGCATCGCCCGCTCGCCGCTGCGCGTGTAGCTCTCCTTGTACTGCTGATAGGTGGGGTCCTTCTCCGGGTCGTAGCTGAACGCCTCCCGGTTAAGGATTTGGCGGGTTAGGTCGTCGATCTGGTTCTGGTAGCGGCTGGTGTAGGTGGGGGCCGCCTCGTAGGAGAAGCCGCCGCCTCCGTTTCCTCGTCCGCCGCCGCCCATCTCCAGGGGGATGTAGCGGCTGCCGTCGCTGTCGCCGGAATAGCCGTAGTTGCTGCGGATGCGCTCCACATAGTCGTGGGCGTCTGCCCAGGTCGTTTTGCCTGCCGCCGCTGCCGCCCGGACCTCCGCCGCACTCCGCAGCTCGTCATTGGAAAAATGCTCCTGGTCATATACGCTGCCGCCGTAGCTGCCCCGGTTGCTGCCGCCGCCCACCGTGTCGGCGCTGGGCGCGGCGGCCTTGCCGGTCTTGCTTCCGGTCTTGATGGCGCTGGTGGCATAGCCGTTCTCGTTATAGCTGATGTTGTAGCCGCCCTTGGAGACGGTCTTGCCCGCCAGGTCTTTGTTCCTGGACATATCGGGTTTTGCCATGTCGGATTACCTCCTCTTTCAGTTGGTTTTCTGCTCCAGCGCCGTCACGCGGGCTGCCAGCTTGTTGTACTCGCTGCCCAGTGTGCTCACGCTCTGCTGCACCCCGGAGAGGGTGGTTTGCAGGCTGGAGACCTTGCTGTTCAGCCCCTCCACGCTGGTCTGTATGGCGGTCATGCTCTTTTGAAGCTGCCCCAGCATGAAGTCCAGATTTTCTTGCAGGTTTCTGGTGTAGTTGCACAGAGATTTTACGGTCCCGTTCACGTCGTTGCGGTCAAACGAAGGAGGGGAGCCGGGGAGGGTGGTTGCCATGCCCTGTCACCCCCTTAATATTCGCTGCCCAGGGCGAACTCCCGGATGATGCTCTTGACCAGGCATCCGCCCTTGCCGGACAGCCGGATGCGGAAGTTGTCGCACCGCACCGGCAGGATGGGGACTTGCAGGGTCTTGGCCCGCTCGTTGTGGGTGGAGAACACCTGTCGGAAGGGCTTGCCGTCCGTGCTGATCTCCACCTTGAGCCAGGCCCCGGCATCCAGGTCCGCCCGCAGGTACAGCTTGGAATAGCACTTGCGCCCGTGGCTCGTCTCGTCCATCTGGCACAGCGTTGCGCTCCAGCTCACCAGGCCCTCCTCGGAGTAGTCCTGCCCGGTGGTCATCAGCTTGCCCGTGGCCCCGTCCAGGAAGTAGAGCGTCCCGTCCAGATAGGCCCAGTCCAGCGCGTGGGTCGCGTCCTCCCGCAGCCAGATGGCCCGCAGCGTATCAAAGACGTACAGCTCCCAGTCGCCCTTCTCCGTCCGCATGGAGATGTAGTAGCGCTCGCCGTCCGTGCCGCCCACCGCATCGAAGAAGCGCCGGGTCCCGAAGTTCTCCGTCAGCAGCTCCGGGGTCCCGCCGGAGTAGGCGTACACGCCGTTGCGGCCCTTGTAGAACAGCGTCTCGTTGATGACGGCCAGGGACTTCTCGCTGCCCTTCTGGATGCCGGGCACCGTGTAGGTGTAGATTTCATACTGCGCCGGATAGCTGCCCAGGACCTTGTGCAGGCAATTCTCTTTCCAGAACAGCACCGTGCTGGAGTAGGCGATGCACCCGGTGAACTCGCCCTCCGTGCCCACGGCCACGGCGTAGCTGTCCGTGGACACCCCGTCGTAGACGTAGAAGTTGGTCGGGTCGCCCAGGGCGCTGGCGTAGATGGTCTTGCCCTCCGCGCCCCAGATGCGGTTATCGCACTCGCAGATGCACGTCAGGTCCGGCACCTTCCGCTCCAGCATCACCGTCCCGGCCTCCACGCCGGTCTTGGTAAAGATGTCCTTGGTGAAGGTCAGCTTCCGCGCCTCCAGGGAGCGGATGATGTGGCTGCCGTTGTTCGCGGCGCAGGTCGTACAGCCGGAGATTTCGATTGCGTCTCCGGCCTTGAAAAGCTCGTCGAAGCCTGGGTATTTGTGCAGCGCCGCCGTGTGCAGCAGATAGGTGATCTGGTAGGTCCCGTCGCTCTGCTTTGCGCTGCTCTGTACCACCATGTACTCCTTGGAGCTGTCGCAGTCGTATTGAATGTAATCGCCCGCCTTGAGCTTGTCCGGGGTCCCTGCGGTCCCGCCGCTCATAGTCAGCGCTCCCGTGGTCTTGTTCACGGTGGCCCCGGTGTAGGCGGTGATGGATGTGTCGGCGGCCACGCTGCCCTTGGTCTCTGCGTTCTCCGCCGCCTGGTCGATATAGCTCTGCTCCGGCACGGTCAGGGTGTTGGCCGTGAAGGTCACGTCGCTGGGGAAGCCGGGGTATTCCGCCGCCAGCATCCCAAACTTCTCTGCCTCCGTGTCGTAGTAGACCTTATCGGGGAAAATGACGATTTTGGTGTTGATGGTGGCAAACTGCTTTTCGCCCGCAGTCACATGGCCCACCACCTTGCCGTCATAGAGAAAGTCGGTCCCGTCCACCACGCACAGCTTCCCCCGTGCGTACAGCCCCGTGGGGCTGGTGTAGGTCCCGGCGGTCTTGCGCCCGTCCCGCTGACTGAGGCACGGGAAGCGGGCGGAGGAGAGGCCCCAGCTCTCTGCCAGTTCGCCGTCCCCGGCCCCCTGGCCGTAGTTCAGCCCGGCAAAGGCGATGATCTGCTTGCGGTTCTTGCCGGTCGCCGCCGTCATGTATGGCAGGTTCATCTCGCCCCTCCTCCTAAAATAGCCCCGTCAGACCCCCGCCGCCGATGGGCAGGTGCCTGCGGTGATACTGTTTCCGCCATTCGTCCAGCGCTGCGTTGTACGCCAGGGCGGAGTTGTTGTAGTTGTCGGCCTCCCGGTTGTAGAAGTCTACCTTGCTCATAAGGTACAGGTCGTACAGCCCGTCGTAGGGGGCCTCCACCAGCAAGGGCTTGTCCCCGTCCTCCGGGAACGCCTTGGGAAAGTCCGGCAGGTCGGTCCAGCCGCACGCCGGACACAGGTTGCTGTCCATCACCCGGTCATAGGTGATTTCCGTCCCGCCGCAGGTGGGACAGACGGCGACGGGTCCCTTGGCCCCGCGCCCGCTCGTAAGCTGGTGCCGCAGGATGGTCTCCCGGTAGAGCTGTCCGTCCAGCTCCAGCAGCCACGCCGCCTTGGTCTCGTCGTCGATGGCGTCCGGCCTCGCCCGGTTCACCCGTTCGATAACTTCATTGATGCTCGGCATACCGCCGCCTCCTCTCATAGAATTTGCCGGGCAGCGGCACGCCGCCGCCCGGCTTTCTGGGTGCTTCTCTTACACCGCGCGGACCCACAGGCCGTTGTTCTTCACATACAGCCCGCCGTCGTTGCCCGGCACGCTCTCAACCGTGTAGCATCCATCGCTGTCTGTGCTGTCAGATACAACGATAGAAGATTTAAGATTAAAAGCGGGACGCGGCGCGAAGTAGGCGCTGTACACGCTGCGGTTGCCCACGGTGCCGCCGGTGACGATGCGGTACGCGCCGTCGCCATCCGAGCCCGGGGAGCGCAGGCCCCAGTAGACGGCGGTCGCCGTCTCGTCCAGATAGGCGATGCGCTTTGCGTTGTCGGAGAAATAGCTGAACGCCTTGCCCTCCGTCTGCCAGCCGCTCACGCCCGCCTCCGTGCAGGAGAGGGCAAAGCCCTTGCGGTAGATCGTGTGCAGCGTCGCCACCTGGTTGCCCTCCGCCACCACAATGGGGACGGGGACCAGGCACTCCCGGATTTTCTCGTCCAGTTTCAGCGGCCAGATGCCGTCACAGAAGTTGTCCAGGGTGCAGCCAAAGTAACGGTTTTTGTAGCCGTTGCTGTCGGATGCGTTCCATGCGATCTCACTGAAAGCATCCTTGCGGATAAGGGTCACGCCCGTGCCGGTGCCGTAGTGGTCATTGTCCAGCTTGATGAACTTGGTGGGCTTGCTGTTTTCCGCCAGCTTCACCAGGCTGCCGTTTGCCAGATTGGAAAGTAACTGTCCCATATCGTTTTGTTCTCCTTTCGTCAGGTCCGGGCCGGGCAGCGGGTATGCCCGCCGCCCGCCTGGCCTCGTCTGCGCGGTCCAGAGCCATCAACAACCTGGACCGCATTTCTCTGCGGAGCTGCTTTGTGTCGCCGTGCTTGGCGTGTGCCTCCCAGGCGGTAAAGCTCTCCATGATTTTCTCCCGCGACACCTCGCCCGCTGCGTACTGCTTCTCCCACAGCCGGATGCGTCGTTTCATCCGCTTGATGGAGGAGTAGCGCAGCTTGCTGACCACCTGGCCCGTCCGGGTCAGATAGGTGTGGAAGCCGCAGAAGTCGATGCCGTTTTGCAAGGGGAAGATGTTGGTCTTGTCGTTCAGCTCCAGGCCCAGCTTGGCAAATTCAAGCCTTGCAAGGCGCAGAGCCTCAACCGCTGTCGCCTTATCCGGGCAGATCACATACCAGTCGTCCATATACATCCCTGCCAGCGGCAGGTGCAGCTTCTCACCCACATAGTGCATGAAGGAGCTGACGTAGAACACCGCGTAGATGTGGCTCGTCTGGTGTCCCAGGGCCAGGCCCTCGTCCACGGCGTCGATGTATCGCCACATCAGCGCCCGGATGTCCGGGTCGGGAAACCGGGGTTCCAGCGCGGCCTTGAGCCGCCGGTGGTCGATGCTCTGGAAGAAGTGGCGGATGTCGCCCTTGATGACCCAGCCCTCGGCGTAGTCCCATTCCTCCATGGGCCGGTGGGGCAGACCGGCGGCCTTGCGTGCTGCCTCGTCCGCGCCCTTCCGCCGCAGGAAATAGGTCCTCATGTGCCGTTTCAGCATCTCCAGCCCGTAGTGGGTCCCCTTGCCGTACTGGGCCGCGTAGGTGTTCAGCGTGAAGCTCCGGGCCAGCTCGTCGTAGACGATGTAATCCGTGAGCGCGTGCTGCACCACCTTGTCCCGGAACGTCGGGGCCTGGATAAGCCGCTTCTTGGGTTCGTAGATATAGAACGCGTCCAGCGGGTCCGGCTGGTGCGTCCCTTGCAAAAGCGATTTTGAGAGTATCAGCAGCTCCTCGATTGCGCTGTACTCAAAGGGTGCCGTACTCTTTTTGCCCCTCTTGCACCGTCTGGCCCGGTGGTAGGCCGTCCATAGGGTGTCAAAGGAGCATAGTTCCTGATAGGTCATATCACACATCCTTGCTTGGTTTTCGGATGGTGGAGCGCAGGTCCGGCATCGCTGATAGCAGCCAGTATCTCCCTCCGCCGGAGGTGTCCGGGGCTTTCCCCGGTAGCGAGCCTGGCAGCGTCGGTGCCATGTGTTTATCCCCCGTGTTCATGCCCACGGACGACGGGATATAGCCTCCTTTGATGATGGGCCTCTGCTTTCGCCGCAAGGGCTACTTGTACACGGTAATTCCATCAGAGCGGGACGCGGCGCGAAGTTGGCGTTGTACACGTTGTTGTTGTTCACGGTGCCGTCGGTGTTGATGTTGTACGCGTTGTTGTCATTCGAGTTCGGGGAGCGCAGGCCCCAGTTGACGGCGCGAACAGGCTATACCCCAATGAAAGGCAGCTATCGCCGCCGAACATCCTCTCTCGCCTGGGCAGCGCGGCTCCGGTCCTTCTCGTACCAGGCGGTGCACATATAGCGCACCGTCATCACCGCCTTGCTCCAGGTCGCGGCCTTTTGGCCGCTCACGCCGGGGTATTGCTTACTTTCTGCCATCCGCAGTATCTTCCGCTCCAGCTTCTTGCACGCGCAAAGGGCCTCCCGCTGCATCGCCAGCCGCTCCGCCGGTCTCTCCCGCAGGTCAATGAGGTTAGCGCCCTCAATGCACGAGCAGATGGCCTCTGCACCGTTCATCAGGGCCGTTCCGGTGGTGTAGCGGTATTTCTTGGGGATGACCTTCTCATTGGCGCAGGCGTCTGCCGTGTAAAGCCACATATCAGCCGCCTTGTTGCCCAGCTTGAAGTCATCGGCCTGTCTGTCAGCCATCGGGGCACCATCGCTTTCGTGCTGCATCCAGCAGCTCGTCGCAGCCCTCTGCCTCCAGCACCAGGTCCGGTCCCAGCCGGATGGTCACGGTCGCGCCGGTAGGGGAGCGCCCGGTCAGCACCAGACTGTCCTCCCGGCATATCCGGCAGGGCTGCTCCAGCTCCGCCAGGAGGTTGGAAATCAGGCAGGAAGCCTCCGCCCAGTCCTTACACGCTGCCCGCCGCATCCATGGCCTCCACGGGAGCTTTGTCAACCACGGCCTTGTCCGCGCTGTTGGCCTCCAGGGTCATCTTGAGGGTGGTAAGCTGTTCGTTGAGGCGTGCAAGGGCGCTCTGGGCGCTTTCCTTCTCGCTCTTCTCGTGGGACAGCTTGGCCTCCAGCTCCGCCACCTGGGCCGTCAGGGCGGCAACGTCGCTGTCCTCGCTGGTGCGGGTCAGTTTCAGCCCGTGGGAGACCACGCGGAAGGGGCCGGTGTAGGTCGCCGTGGTGCTGCCGTCCTCGGCCAGCACCTCAATGGGACCGGCACAGAACGCGGCCAGAGCCTCGTCGCTGATGCCGCCGGGCAGCTCCGCCACCACGGCCTGGCGGGGGACCCCGCCGATGTTCTCCATCACCACCGTGAAGCCCTTGTCGTTGACGGTGTGATTGCCTGCTTTAATCATGTTCGTGTCCTCCTCTTATCCGATATTGATGTAAACGTCGCCGTTGGCCCCCAGGCTGGAGGCGGGAGCGCCGTTGCCGAAGTAGATGTTGCGGAAGCCCTTGGTGCTGCCGCTGGTGGGCGACACGCCGGACACGCCGCCGGTGAACGCTCCGCCCGTCTTGGGCATTTTCTGGTCTGCATAGGCAAAAATGTCCTGGGCTTTGCCCTTGGGGTCATAGACCGCCTTGGTCATGTCGCCGGGGTTTACAGCGTCCGCGCCCTTGGGGATGCCGAAGTCGAAGATGGGGGCAGCGTCCGGGCTTCCGGCCCGCCGCTTCACCGTGGCCGCACTTCCTGCGGCCAGCGTGGTGGTCGTCCCCACCTGGATGTTAGGGGTAGAGCCGTCGGCACCGGCGGGTCCCTGTGCGCCGGTCGCGCCGGTCGCGCCCTTGGCCCCGGTCTCACCCTGGGGTCCCTGGATGCCCTGCTCTCCCTTCGGGCCTTGAGCGCCGGTCGCGCCCTGCGGGCCTCTTGCACCCTGCACGCCCTGGGGTCCCTGCGGACCCACAACCTTGCCCAGATCAATGGTAGGCATAGATGGTTCCTCCTTCCGTCAGATGTTTAGGCATAGATGCCCTGCATCGT
>ERZ779843.4584-NODE-4584-length-10367-cov-3.219550_pt1 | contig 10367 bp, 9 predicted proteins | sample MGYA00511560_ERZ779843 | MGnify/ENA primary metagenome ERZ779843 (study PRJEB29588, sample SAMEA2158062) | human gut metagenome | biome: human gut; feature: human-associated habitat; material: faeces | place: Denmark | collected 2008/2010 ... | reverse complement strand
AAAATTCTTCTATTGTTATTACTTCTTTCATCTTTATTCCTCCCATCTTTGATTTTATATTTAATTTTATAATTTTTATATTCAAGCCATTGATGTATACATTTATTTATTAGTTAAATATATCTTGTTTTAAAAGTATTGCTTTGTTTGCAATACTTTTAAAAATTTAATTTAGCCTGCAAATGCTTGCTTGATTATTTCCATTCTTCGCGCTTCTCTACTTTCATGTATTTTTAATAATGCTATTATTTCATTATGTTTATTATTTTCAAGTCTTGTAATAGAATCACATAATGATTTAATATTATCAGATACATCATCACATATTTTCTTTTCTGTAATTGTTAATCTGTCATCTAATTCTTTTCTTAGTGTTGTTACAATTTCATCTTTTGTGTCATCAATTTTTTGATTCATGTTTTCAAGGCTTTTGTCAACTTCCTCAAATCTTTGATCTATTACATCAAATCTTTGGTCCATTCCATCTAATCTTTGATCTATTCCATCAAACCTTTCATCCACTTTATCAAACCTTTGACTCATTGTTTGAAGCTGTCCATTAATATTAGTAAGCTCATTTAAGATTTTTTCTTCCATTCACACTCCTCCTCTCTACAAAAATTCAACTATATAGTAATAGCTATTTTTAAAATAAAAATATTTTTAATATTCAAAATCATATTGTAAAATTATTATAATATTGTAGAACCAAAATGTCAATATTTATTTAAAAGTTTTATAAAAAATTTTAGTTCACTATTATGTGTAAAATTAATTTTAATATATCGGAATCTATTCGATTAAAAATTTGAATTAAAAATTTGAATTAAAAAACTATATTCTATATAGCCATATTATGTATATCACAATATAGAAAATTTGTAAATATTTTATCAAAAAAAATCTTAAAAATCGGTCGCAAAATTCGACAATAAATGACAATAGGAAAGCCATTTAACTTTCCTATTGTCATTAAATTTTATCCTAATTCTGCAAAATATTTAATTGTTCTAACCATTTGACTTGTATATGAATTTTCATTGTCATACCAAGAAACAACTTGAACTTGATATAATCCATTTCCAATTTCTGTTACCATAGTTTGAGTTGAGTCAAACAATGAACCATATCTCATTCCTATAACATCTGAAGAAACTAAGTATTCGTCTGTATATCCAAATGATTCACTATTTTGAGCTTTCATTGCTGCATTTATTGACTCTTCTGTTATGTTTTCTCCTTTAACAACTGCAACTAATATTGTAGTTGAACCTGTTGGTACTGGAACTCTTTGTGCAGACCCAATTAATTTTCCGTTTAATTCTGGAATAACCAATCCTATTGCTTTTGCCGCTCCTGTTGTATTTGGAACAATGTTAACTGCTGCTGCTCTTGCTCTTCTTAAATCACCTTTTCTGTGTGGTCCATCTAATACCATTTGGTCACCAGTGTAAGCATGAACTGTTGTCATTATTCCTGATTGAATTGGCGCATAATCATTTAATGCTTTAGCCATTGGTGCTAAGCAGTTTGTTGTACATGATGCGGCTGATATTATTTTGTCTTCTGGTGTTAATATTTTCTCATTTACACCATAAACTACTGTTGGTAGATCTTTTCCTGCTGGCGCAGATATAACTACCTTTTTAGCACCTGCATCGATATGTGCTTGTGCTTTATCTTTAGATGTGTAGAATCCTGTACATTCTAGTACTACATCTACTCCTATTTCTCCCCATGGTAGATTTGCTGCGTCTTTTTCTGAATATATTTTTATTGTTTTTCCATCTACTGTTATTGAGTCTTCTCCTGCTTCTACTGTTTCAGCCTTTTCATATCTTCCTTGTGCTGAATCGTATTTTAATAAATGAGCTAACATTTTAGGACTTGTTAAGTCGTTGATTGCAACGATTTCATATCCTTCTGCTCCAAACATTTGTCTAAATGCTAGACGTCCTATACGTCCAAATCCATTAATGGCTACTTTTACTGACATAATAAAATTCCTCCTTTAATTTAGCATTGGTTTCCACATGCTCTTTATTTTCAGTATTCCCTTTTATTCTTTCATATAATCATCAATTTTTTTCATAAATATTATTCTGTCTATTATATCGAATATTCCATAAATTATGATGATTACACCAACTGCTGTTAATACTATTTGTTGATTTATTAGTATAACAATTCCTGCAAATATCATAAGTATTGTTAGTAGTAATGATACAGTCCAATATGGTGATTTTACTTGTTTCCATACTAAAACTGTTTGTAAATCTATAATTCCTGTTACTATGATCCATATTCCTAATATTACTCTAAAAAATGCTAATATTGAATCTGATGCAAACAAAACTATTATACCAAATATTACAGATACAAGTGCAACTGTTAATAACCAGTCTTCTTTTGTTTTTGATGTGTAATATTCTATTAATTTTAGAGCCCCCATAGCAATAAATAGTACTCCCAATATTATAGATATTGCTCCTACTGTTTGAGTTGGTTTGGCTACAAGTAATACTCCTAATAATATGAATACTAGTGATATTACTATGTCTGTCCAACTTGATCTTTTGAATATTTTTTCAAACATGTTTATCCCTCTCTTTCTTTTGTATTTTTATACATAATATCACATTAAAACAAAAAAGTATACAAAATCTCAAAAATTTTTTTAAAATTTTAAGGAGCAAGTTAAAGTTCACAGCCCATAAAATTGTAACGCAAAAAATAGCACATTAAAGTGCTATTTCTATAATTATGCATTTTCAGTTTCTTTTTTTACTACTACTTGTTTTCCGTCATAATATCCACAGTTTGAGCAAACTCTATGTGGCATTACTGGTTCGTGACAATTTGGGCATGTAGCAAATTTTGGTTCTTCTTTTTTCCATGTTGATCTTTTTGCATGTGTTCTTGCTTTAGACCATCTTCTTTTTGGTTGTGCCATTTCTATTCCCCCCTTGCTTAAAGATATATTGTTTATATCTATTTGAAATTTTATCCATTTTATTTGCACTATAAAATTATACAAGTATTTTTGATTTTTGTCAACCACTTTTGTTCTATTTTTGTTTCAAAAATTCTATTTTTATATTTTGAGGATTATTTTTCCCTTTTTTATTCTGTATTTTATAATATGAATTCTTTTTTATTTCAAAATTCTAAGTGTATTAAATATTGTAATTAAAGTAACACCAACATCAGCAAAAACCGCTTGCCACATATCAGCAACTCCGAATAAACTTAAAACTAAAGTCAATACTTTAACACCTATCGAGAAAATTAAATTTTGTTTAATAATTTTATTTGTCTTTTTAGAAACCTCAATTGCATCAACAATTTTAGAAAGTTCATCTGTCATAATTACAACATCAGATGCCTCTATTGCTGAACTTGAGCCAATTCCCCCCATTGAAATTCCAACATCTGCTCTTGCTAGTACTGGACTATCATTTATTCCATCACCAACAAATGCAACTTTTTGTTTTTCATCTCTTTTTGCAATTATTGTATCTAATTCATTGTATTTATCTTGTGGCAACATTTCTGATTTTACTGCTTTTATGCCAACTTCTTTTGCAATTTTTTCTGCAATTTCTTTTTTGTCACCTGTAAACATCTTTGTATTTATTCCTAATTTATGAAGTTTTTCCATTGTTTCTTTTGTTGCTGGTTTTATTTCATCTGTTAAAACTATTTTTCCAACAACATTTCCGTCTATATTTAGGTATAGAACTGTTCCAACAATATTTTCTTTGTCTGCATTTGTAAATTCTGCATTTCCTATTTTGATTGTTTTTCCTTCATATTGATATTGAATTCCTTTTCCTGAAACCTCTTCAAAATTCTCAACATTCTCTATTTTAAAGTTGTTTGCTTGATTATCTTCATTATCTTTCATAATTATATTGATATTCTGTCTAAATACTTCTTCATATTTTTTTAATATTGATTTTGCTATTGGATGATTTGAATTTTTTTCACCCATTGCAAAATATTTTAAAACATCTTGTTCTGTAAAGTTTGCATCAATTGCTTGTATTTTTGATACTGCAAAATTTCCTGTTGTGATTGTTCCTGTTTTATCAAAGATAATTTCTTTGATATCTTTTATTCCATCTAGATAATCACTACCTTTAATTAATATTCCCTTTTTAGATGCCTTACCTATTCCTGAAAAATAACTTAATGGAACTGATATTGCTATTGAGCATGGACATGAAATAACTAAGAATATTAGTGCTTTATAAATACTTTCTTTGTAAGTAACTCCTGCTATAATTAGTGGCATGAATATTGCTACTAATAATGCAAGCCCCATTACAACTGGTGTATAGATTTTTGCTGTTTTTGATACAAATGTCTCTGTTTTTGCCTTTTTATCTGTTGCATTTTCAACCAAGTTTAATATTTGGCTTACTGTACTGTTTTCGTATGTTTGCTCAACTTTAACTTCTATTAATCCATTTGTGTTTATACTTCCTGATAGAACTTTGCTATTTTCTGCTACTTCTAAAAGTTTACTTTCACCTGTTAATGCAGAATTATCAATTTGAGCATTTCCTTTTATTACAATACCGTCTAGTGGTATTTTTTCTCCTGTTTTTACAAGAATAACATCACCAATTTTCACTTTGTCTGGTGTTACATGTTTCCATTCTTCACCTTGTTTCAAATTTGCATATTCTGGTTTTATATTCATTAAATTTGATATTGATTTTCTTGTTTTATTAACTGCTTTTGATTCTAAGATTTTTCCTATTTCATATAATGTTATTACCATTAGACCTTCTGAGTTTTTTCCAACTAAATATGCTCCAATTGCTGATACTACAATTAGCATATTTTCGTCTAATACTTTATTTTTGAATAATTGTTTAAATCCTTTTTTGGCAGTTTTATATAGCAATATAGCAAATGCTATTATTGTTAAAACACTTGTTACTGTTGTATTAAATTTTCCAATTATTGCTATTAAATATATTGCAATTCCCACAACAATTCTTGCTATATCATTTCCATTATGTTCTTCTTTATCGTGATTTTCTTCCCCATCTTCTAGAACTTCTACATCTGGTTCTAATTTTTGAACTAATTTTGTTATTTCCTTTTTTGGATTTGGTTTGTTCGTTTTAAATGTTAATTTTAATGTTGAAAAATTTACGACTACATCCTTATATCCTTCTGTATTTGCTATTTCGTCTTCTACTTTTTTTGCACATGCTGCACAGTCTAGTCCATCTAATGTATATTTATAACTCTTCAATATGTTCACTTCCTTTCTTTACAATTTGCTCGATGTGTTCATCATCTAAACTGTAAAATATTGTTTTCCCTTCTCTTCTGAATTTTACTAATTTTGATTGTTTTAGTAGTCTTAATTGATGTGATATTGCTGATTGTGTTGTTCCACAAATATTTGCTATATCACACACACATAGTTCTTCTTCTAGCAAAGCATATATTATTTTCATTCTTGTTGAATCTGCAAATACTTTAAATAACTCTGCTAAGTCATATATAAAGCCGTCTTCTGGCATTTTTTGTTTTACTTTTTTTACTGTTTCTTCATGCAATACGTTGCATTCTAAAAAATTTTCTTCCATGTTTTTTTCCTCGCTTTTCATTTGATTTTTTTCTCTTTGTCATCCATTTTTGCTAACTCTTAAATACTGATTTTATATGATTGTATGAATAATTGTTCATATATAATTTTATTATATGCTTTAGAAATTTCTTTGTCAACACTTTTAAAAAAAGTTTTAAGACATTTTCAAAAAAATTTTGACACACTTTTAAAAAAATTTTAGAGATTAAGGAAGGGTGTGTTACTATTCCTCAATCTCTAAAATTTTATTTCAAAATCTCATTTAAAACTGCAGATAAATACTTCATGCTATTCAAGCACTGGTCCAAAGTATTCCCAGTAGAACCAATTTCCATAATATTAGCATACTTTCCTGTATGTTGATTATATCTGGACTTTGTAAGCATAATCGGTTTAAACAACCCAGGATACATCTCCTCTGCCTTTTGCTGAACCTTAACGGCAAACTTCAAATTTTGTTGCCAATTCGGATGCCATAAGCCGCCTTCGTTTGTACCAATAACAAACATAATTTGTGCAGCATAATCTTCCCCTATTTTAACAGTTGGTGCATAATCAGGTCTTGAGCCAACTGCATCTCTGTGTAAATCAATTATAATATCTGACTGATTTGTTTTTAAAATATTTTCTACAGTTTGTAATGAACGTGTATATGAACCTGTATATGATGGATAATCATGGTACGAAGTGTCATGTATTACATTTATATTATACTGTTTAAGATAGTTTTCTAATTCATTTCCCACTCGTATTACTGAATAATTTTTATCTGTTGTTCTATAATTACCCGTTTGTGAATATTGATATTTTTCACTTGGTGTATAACTTTCACAACTGTGTGTATGAAATATTAAAATATTTTTATTGTCAATTTTTATATTTGGATTTAGTATATCTTCTGTCAAATTATATGTTGTTTGATTTTTTATTTTTACTTTTCCATATTGTACATTTGCATTTTCTGCTATCGGATTTGGCGTTACCACTTCAGTTTTTATACCACTATTACTTGCCAAAATTATTTTTTCATCTTCTGTTATACTATTATTACTATCACTTTTATTCTCATCGCTTGTGTTTTTTTTATTATCACTTCCATTAGAATCCTCAGTTTGATTTTTTTCTTTTTCTGTTTCTTCCATTCCTTTTATACTACTAATTTCTGTTTCAAGGAAACTTTCAAATATTTTATTTTCGTTATTTGTTGTTTTTTTTGATTCTTTCTCTTTTTCCAGTTCTGCCATTACTGGTATTGTTTTATTTAGACATTTTTTTAATGTATTACTTTTTATTTTTAGTGTTTCAGTAATACTTACTTTTTCTTGCTTCTTTTCTATTTTCTGTTCATTTGGTTTATATGCAAAAAATCTTGTAGTATATACAATAATTCCAATTAATATTATTGTTCCTACAAGATATTTTACTATATCTTTTATTTTTAACACAGTTACATTAAACATACATACTCTCCTTGTTTCTTTAGTCTACTATATATATGTATATTCAATGTTCTATATAAAAATAACTATTTTTTAATTATTTGTTTCTGTTGATGTATTTTCTTCTGATTTGTTTTCGCTTGTTGTATTGTTGTTTGTTTCATTTGAACTGTTTTTTGTTATGTTTGGGCTTTGTTCATCCAAGAACTCTATTATGTCAATTTTTCTATCACTAACATTCATATAATAATATTTCTTACCTGAACTTATTGTCATGTATACATCATCTAAAACAGGTCTAATTACCATATCACCTGTTGAACTAACTAAAGCATATTTTTTATTTTGGCAAACAACCATCAAATTATAGTCAGGTATTATCAATAAGTTTATTGCCTCCCTGTTGCTTGTTGCAGTATATCCAAAACTATCATATTCAAAATTTAATACTGTTTTACCATTTTTATCAAATGCACCCCAATACTTATCTTTTTTTGCTGGAATCATTCCATTATCTAATAAGTATTTGTTTTTGATGTTGTTTTTTTCAAATTTTGTATTATCAATTCCTATTTCATCATATTCTATATAAACTTTGATATTTCCTTTAGAATCTATTATTCCATATTTATTGTCTTTTTTTGCTATAAATAATCCTGAGTCACTATCTACTAATTCTAGGCTATCATATAATAATTGTACTTTTGTTTCTCTTTTTGATGATATTATTCCTACTTTGTTGTTACTTGTTACAAGAAAATCTCCTGTGTTTTCTAAATATTCAATATTGTCATATTTGGCTTCTATTATTGCATTACCTTTTAAGTCAATTACTGCATATGATTTTCCCTGATTTTTTGTAACAACTAGCATACTATTTAAAACTGCTTTTTGATTAATAAAATTATCACTAATTGAGTCATAACCATAATCTAGTACTTTTGCTGAATAAGATTCTATTAAATATGGCATTGTATAAATATACACTCTGTTGCTATCTGTATCATATGTAAATGAAAGGTTAAACGCATTTGCTAGTGCATCTGATGAAATATATAATTTCCCATTTATTGCTTTTACAGGTTTATTTGCATAGTAATAATTATAATTTCCATCACTATTTTCTAATGCTAATTTATAAATTTTATTTGAATTTAATACGAAGTTAGCAATTTCATTATCATTTTGTACATAGCATTTGTTCGCGTCTTCAGATTTATCCGTATATTCTCCGTTATAACTTTGATATCCTAGATATGAAGCAATGTCTTTTACTGGAAAATATACGGTTCCATCGTTATCCACTTCCATCATATTTTTTACTTTGTCATTTACATTTCCATCAATATATAATTTTAATTCTTTATTTTTTATATACATAAGTACCCCTAGTACACTGACAATAGCAATTATAATTAAAGCAATAAATATTAAAATTATTCTTGCTATCTTTTTCGAATTATCCTTTTTCTTATAATCAACACTTTCATCAATTAAATTCATTTTTGATTCTCCTTTTTCTTGAGTATTAGTGATTCAAATTATTGAATATACCCATATTTTTTATAAAATTCATCTCTGAATGTTAAGAGATTGTCATTCTCTATTTCTATTCTAACTCTTTCCATTAATTTAGTCAAGAACCTTAGGTTATGAATTGATAATAAACGTACTCCTAATATTTCATTTGTTTTTACTAAATGCCTAATATATGCTCTTGTGTAATTCTTGCAAGTATAGCAATCACATTCTGGATCTAATGGTCCCCAATCTCTTTCATATGTTGCATTTCTTACAACAACTTTTCCGTGTGATGTTAATGCTGTTCCATTTCTTGCAATTCTTGTTGGCAATACACAGTCACACATATCTATACCTGCTATTGCTGCTTCTATTAGATAATCTGGTGTCCCTACTCCCATTAAATATCTTGGCTTATCTTTTGGCATTTTTGGTGTTGTATAATAAAGTATATCTAAGAATTCATCTTTTGGCTCTCCAACACTTATTCCTCCAATTGCATACCCAGGTAAATCAAGTGCTGTTAGATCTTCTAAGCTCTTATCTCTTAAATCTTTATAAAAACCACCTTGGATAATTCCAAATAGTGCTTGTTTATCTGTAGTTATATGTGCTTCTTTACATCTTTTTGCCCATCTTGTTGTTCTCTCCATTGAATTTTTTGTATATTCATATGTTGATGGGTATGGACAACATTCGTCAAATGCCATTATTATATCTGCTCCTAAATCTTCTTCTGTTTTCATTACAGATTCAGGTGTAAATATATGTTTACTTCCATCTAGGTGTGATTTAAATAAAACTCCTTCTTCAGAAATTGTTCTTAAATCTCCTAAACTGAATACTTGGAACCCTCCACTATCTGTTAGAATTGGTCTGTCCCAATTCATAAATTTGTGAAGTCCTCCTGCTTCTTTGACTATGTCTTGTCCTGGCCTTAAGTATAAATGATATGTATTTGATAATATTATTTGTGCTTTTACTTCTTCTTTTAGTTCTTCTGGTGTCATTGATTTTACTGTTGCTTGTGTTCCTACTGGCATAAAGATTGGTGTTTGTATGTCACCATGTGGAGTGTGTATCACTCCTCTTCTTGCTCCAGATTGTTTACATTCGTGTAATAATTCGTATGTTACTGCGTGTTTCATTTACTCCTCCTAAAAATCGGGATAAGGGGACGGGTCTTCAATCCCGAAAAAATTTTTCGGGATTGAAGACCCGTCCCCTTATCCCGATTTTTATTTAATAAACATTGCATCTCCAAAACTAAAGAATCTATATTTTTCTTTAACTGCTTCGTTGTATGCTTTCATAATATAATCTCTACCAGCTAATGCAGATACTAACATTATTAATGTTGATTCTGGTAGATGGAAATTCGTTACTAAGCCATCTAAGCATTTATATTTATAACCAGGATAAATGAATATCTGTGTATCTCCTTCTGTAGGTTTTACCATTCCATTTTCGTCTGCTATTGTTTCTAATACTCTACAAGAAGTAGTTCCTACGGCTATAACTCTTTTTCCATTTTTCTTAGCATTATTTATTTTATCAGCCTCTTCTTGTTTTATATAAAAATGTTCTGAATGCATGTGGTGTTCTTCTACATTCTCTACTTTTACTGGTCTAAAAGTTCCGATTCCTACATGTAATGTTACATTTGCGACATCAATTCCTTTTGCTTTTATTTTTTCAAAAAGTTCAGGAGTAAAATGTAAGCCTGCTGTTGGGGCTGCTGCTGAACCTTCATATTTTGCATAAACAGTTTGATATCTATCATTATCTTTTAA
>ERZ779843.4581-NODE-4581-length-10374-cov-3.241399_pt1 | contig 10374 bp, 8 predicted proteins | sample MGYA00511560_ERZ779843 | MGnify/ENA primary metagenome ERZ779843 (study PRJEB29588, sample SAMEA2158062) | human gut metagenome | biome: human gut; feature: human-associated habitat; material: faeces | place: Denmark | collected 2008/2010 ... | reverse complement strand
TATGGCAGAGAAAGTAAGAGATTTAAGAAGTGCCCTGGCACTTCTGGAACGGATGCCGGATCAGCTGATCGAGACAGATGTGGAAGTAGATCCGATGGCAGAGCTTGCAGGTGTATACCGTTATGTAGGAGCCGGTGGAACAGTAAAGCGTCCTACAAAAGAGGGACCGGCCATGATCTTTAATCATGTGAAAGGACATCCGGATGCAAAAGTAGCCATCGGTCTTCTCGCAAGCAGGAAAAGAGTTGCTGCTTTACTTGATACCCAGCCGGAAAATCTTGGAAAGATGCTTTGTAAAAGTGTGGAGAATCCTGTTCCACCGATAGATTTTGAAGGGGATGCACCGTGTCAGCAGGTGATCCATAAAGCAACAGATCCGGATTTTGATCTGTACAAGCTGGTTCCGGCACCGACCAATACACCGGATGATGCTGGACCGTACATTACACTTGGTATGTGTTATGCCACACATCCGGATACTGGTGTACATGATGTGACGATTCACCGTCTCTGTATTCAGGGAAAAGATGAGCTTTCCATTTTCTTTACACCTGGTGCCAGACATATCGGAGCAATGGCAGAGCGTGCTGAGGAGCTGGGACAAAGGCTGCCGATTTCTATCAGTATCGGAGTTGATCCCGCCATTGAGATCGGTTCCTGCTTTGAGCCGCCTACAACACCGCTGGGATATGATGAGCTTTCTGTGGCAGGGGCTTTGCGTGGAGAACCGGTGGAGCTTTGTAAATGTGTGACGGTAAATGAGCGTGCTATTGCAAATGCGGAATATGTGATCGAGGGAGAAGTGATCCCTGGAGTACGTGTAAAGGAAGATCAGAACAGCAATACCGGCTATGCGATGCCGGAGTTTCCGGGATATACTGGTCCTGCAAGTGACCAGTGCTGGCTGATCAAGGTAACTGCGGTAACGCATCGGGAGAAATCGATCATGCAGACCTGTATCGGACCAAGTGAAGAACATGTTTCCATGGCGGGAATTCCTACAGAGGCCAGCATCTATGGTATGGTGGAAAAGGCAATGCCCGGAAGACTTCAGAATGTATACTGCAGCAGTGCCGGCGGTGGAAAATATATGGCTGTTCTTCAGTTTAAGAAACTTTCTCCAAGTGATGAGGGCAGACAGCGTCAGGCTGCACTTCTTGCCTTTTCCGCGTTCAGTGAGCTGAAAAATGTATTCCTCGTAGATGAAGATGTGGACTGCTTTGACATGAATGATGTTCTCTGGGCAATGAACACAAGGTTCCAGGGGGATGTGGATGTGATCACCATTCCGGGTGTTCGATGCCATCCGCTGGATCCGTCCAACGATCCGAGCTGCTCCGGCAGTATCCGCGATCACGGAATCGCATGCAAGACAATCTTCGACTGTACTGTTCCGTATGATCAGAAAGACAGATTCAAGCGTGCACAGTTCATGGATGTAGATCCGGAGCATTGGGTGAAATAAGATGTGCAGGGAGAGTAGAGAAGATAAGGAATGTCTTCTGACGAAAAGCAGAAAAGACAAAAAGGACAGAAAACGCATAGTTGTGGCGGCAACCGGTGCGAGTGGTCTTCCGATTCTGAAAATGTGTCTGCAGATTATCCGGGAGGATTCAGACTATGAATCCATTCTGATTTTAAGTGACAGTGCGAAAATCACATTACAGCAGGAAACAAAAGACACAGTAGAAGAAATCGAAGCACTTGCAGATCAGGTATGTGATACAAAAGATATCGGAGCCGGACCGGCAAGCGGATCCTTCCGTACGGAAGGAATGCTGATCGTTCCATGCAGTATGAAGACTGGGGCAGGTATCCACAGCGGCTATGCAGACAATCTGATCTTGCGAGCGGCAGATGTGACGATCAAGGAACAGCGGACACTGGTTCTTGCAGCAAGAGAGACTCCGCTCAGTGCGATACATCTGCGTAACCTTTCCGAACTTGCGACGATTCCGGGGGTCCGGATCATTCCGCCGATGATGACATTTTACCATCAGCCGGAGAATATCGAAGAGATGACATATCATATTGCGGCAAAGCTGGTGGAGCCGTTCGGGATAGAGGCGAGAGAATACCGTCGATGGACCGGACTTGTGTAGAGAAGGGAGTGTCACAGTATGGAGACCGATAACTTCTGGGAAATAAAGAAAAAGCTGACATTTACTGAGATCTGTGTGGAAGTTCGCAGACTCGGCGATGATTACCACATATTAGTAAGCGGTGGGGAATGCCCACATATAGGCTGTACCGTCCTTGCGATTCCAAGACCGTCTCTTGACGGTAGCGGCAAGATGAGCAGCACGGCATCGGTACTGAACGTGACGGGGCATAAGGACGAGGAAGTATGTCGTTATCTTGCTGAGAAAGTATCGGCAGGAAAGAAAACGACCGTGGTGTGCACCGGAGGTATTCACATGGACGGGATCACGAAAGAACAGATTGCGGAAATTGTGGAAGCCATGCGGATAATTGCGGGGGAAATCGTGGAAAAGTAATGGCCTCAAAAGGAGTAATATGTTTAATAATTACGAAATTGTAGAATACACACACAGCCTTCCATTCCAGATCCAGAACTTCACAGGCCGGACCATACAGGACGACCGGGGCGATATCAAAGACGTTCTGGAACACTGGCATCAGGAGATAGAGATGCCGCATGCCGGAGACTACGACCTGGAAGAGTTATTCGCATGGATCGATAAGATTTGTGGATAGTGTGAATATGAAAACAGGAAGGATGTATGAAAAAACGAAAGTTTTTTCATACGTCCTTTTGTCATACCATAGTATGCAAGAGATTAATCGGGTTCCAACTTATTAACATTCCGCCAGCTTCTTGGCGAAGTTCCATAAACATTCTTAAATGCTCTGGAAAAATGTAACTGATTTGGATATCCTACAGCATTTCCGATATCAGCAACAGACAGAGATGTTAACTTCAAAAGTTCGGCAGCTTTTGTCATACGGTAACTGATCAGAAATTCCTGTGGCGATTTTCCGATGGTATCGTGAAATATTTTCCCAAAATAACTCCGGTTCAGACCGCAAAAGGCTGCAATATCTTCAATCGTAATATTGTTCTGGAAATTCTGTTCAATATAAGATAAAGCTTCTTTTATGTAAAAATCCCTGATCTTTCCACTCTGATTCATGCGCACGGTAGCAGCGGAACGCATGAAATAATCTAAAAACAGATATAAATGGCCGATCATATGAAATGGCGACTCGGAAGAAGAACCCGGATGCCGGGCAATATATAGCATTTCGTTCATCATTTCATTGCGAAGGTCTTTTGAACCGGCGTGATAGACCGGATGATCGGGACTGAGTCCGGCGGTAGAAACAATCTCTTTAGCGCGGAGTCCGTCAAATTCAACCCAGGTATATTCCCATGGCAGATCCTGATCTGCAATATAAGTATTGATCTGATTAGGAAATAACATAAAACCCTGTCCGCTTTTTACTTGATATTTTATCGTGTTATCAGAAGAATCATTGGCCATTAAGGTACCGGTGCCGGATATTACATAATGAAAGACATAATGATTTCTGGCAGCAGGTCCGAAAGAATGTGAAGGTTCACACTGTTCCCAGCCGTACTGATACAAACCGATATCTACAAAATTCTCATTTGGAAAAACAGAAAATAAAATGTCACTCATACGACACCTCCTTTTTCATCAGTATATACCAAAATGCTAGATGACTTCAATATATAACGGGAAAAGTTGCATTTTACTATAAAACATATAAAATCAAGATATTTATAGACGCATTATGATATGTTACAATTCATTTGTAATAGATGAAAAGCAAAAACCTGACGATGAAAACAAGAAAATATCCCGGGAAAGGTTCAAAATCAGGAAGGAACGGAACAAAAGGAGTTTGAAAAACATGCATAGGAAGTACAGGAAACTGGTAAGTGCCGGACTGGTTCTTACGATGGCTGGGGCTATGACGCTGCAGGGATGCGGGCAGAAGGAGAAGACAGGAAAGACAGAAATAGAACTTGTGCAGTATAAGCCGGAAGCAGTAAAAACATTTGAGAAAATAGAAGAAGAATTCAACCGTACACATGATGATATTCATCTTACAATTGAATCTCCGAATGATGCAATGACTGTTTTGAAGACGAGATTTATCCGGGAGGATAATCCGGATATTATTGGAATCGGAGGAGACGTGAACTATTCAAACTTTATCGATTCTGACATGTTGATGGATATTTCCGACTATAAGGGTCTGGAAGATATTAAAGAGGCATATAAAGAAATTGATAAAAATCTGGAATTTGTTCCGGAAAAAGGAACTTATGCGGTACCATACGTTGCAAATGCAGCAGGAATTCTTTACAACAAGGAAATGTTCGAAGAACATGGATGGAAAATACCAACTACATGGGATGAACTCATGAGCCTGTGTCAGGAGATACAGAATGCAGGAATCCAGCCATTTTATTTTGGATTTAAAGATACATGGACTTGTCTTGCACCGTGGAATGCGGTTGCGGTAGATCTCGCTCCTGCCGATGTGTGTGCACAGGTGAACCGCGGAAAGACAACATTTTCGAAGGAATATAAAGAAGTGGCAGAACGTATGCTGGAGCTGCTTCCATATGGACCGGATGACCCGTTTGCATATGATTACAACGGGGCGTGTACGGCATTTGCAAAAGGTGAATCTGCAATGTATACGATCGGAAGTTATGCAATTCCACAGATCCAGACGGTGAATCCGGATATGGAGATCGATTCATTTGTAATGCCGGCAAGTAATAACAAGGAAGAAAATACGTTGAATTCAGGAATAGATCTTCAGTTCTGCGTAATGCAAGACTGCAAAAATAAAGAGGCAGCATATGAAGTGTTAGATTTTCTCCTGGAAGATGAGAATGTACAGGCATATCTGGATGCGCAGAAGGCGGTTCCTTGTAAAGAAGGAGATTTTGAACTGCCATCAACCCTTGAAGGAATGAAAGAATATATAAAAGAAGGAAAAATGTCTGACTACCAGGATCATTATTATCCATCGGAAATGGCGGTAGACGCACAGATCCAGACATTCCTGATGAAAAAAGACAGCAAGGCATTTCTTAAGAAATTTGATACAGACTGGGTAAGATATAATCGTGATATTATCCGTAAAGTGGAAGATTACGAGAAATCGCATAATGACTAAGACAGATAAGTTACTGATAATACAGAAGTTCAAGGAGTTAGTACGATGAAAAAGAATAAATTAAATGATAGAAAGCGGACATTTCTTCTGATCACGATTCCGATTGTTGCATTATTTTTCTGCTTCAATACGCTGCCGCTGATCAAAGGTGTCATCTACAGTTTTACCAATTTTAAAGGATACGGAAGTTACGACTGGGTAGGGCTTCGCAATTATATAGACCTGTTTACCGATTCCAGAGTCGGAGGCTCATATATCTTTACATTTAAGTTGGCAATTGCGGCGACAATTTTGACAAATGTATTGAGTCTTCTGATGGCACTCGGACTAAATAGTAAGATCAAGTTCAAAAGCGGACTCAGGGGTGCATATTTTATCCCGAATGTACTGGGAGCACTGGTGGTAGGATACATTTTCAACTATTTCTTTACGTATATCCTCCCTGTATTTGGAAAAATGATCGGAAGTAAGACATTTAGTTCCAGTATGCTTTCTAATACAAATCTTGCGTGGATCGCGATTGTGATTGTGTGTGCATGGCAGTCGATAGCAATGAACACAATCATTTATATTTCAGGACTTCAGACGGTTCCGGAGGATGTATATGAAGCAGGTGCCATTGATGGTGCTACAGGATGGAAGAAGTTCAGGAACCTGACATTTCCACTGATCATTCCATTTTTCTCTATCAATATGGTTCTGAGTGTGAAAAACTTCCTGATGGTATTTGATCAGATCATGGCATTGACAAAAGGAGGTCCTGCCCAGAGTACAGAATCCATCTCATATCTGATCTATAATAACGGAATGAGTGGCGGACAGTTTGGATTCCAAAGCGCAAATGCAGTTATTTTCTTTATTGTGATTGTAGTGATTTCGGTAATGCAGTTGACTATCACCGGTAAGAAGGAGGAACAGTTGTAATGAAAAAAGTTGGGAAAGAAAGAATAAACTGGCCTGTAACGATTCTTTTGATCGCAGGGCTGATCACTGTAGTATTTCCATTGTATATGACTGTTGTCATTGCGCTGAAGAAACCTTCGGAAATGACGAATGATGTCGCAGGAATCTTATCGCTTCCAAAGCATTTCAGTCTGAGTAATTTTACAGAGGCGATGAAAGTGACAGATTTCTGGAACTCGTTGGGAAACAGTCTGCTGATCACAGTTGTGACGGTAGTGCTTGCAATGCTGATCCATTCACTGCTTGGATATGCAATTGCAAGAAATAAGGCACATAGTAAATTTTATAAGTTTATTTATTTTTATGTTGTCAGTGGTATGTTCGTACCTTTTGCAATCCTGATGATGCCGGTGGTAAAACAGACGGCGCAGATGGGACTTGCGAACAGAGCCGGAGTTATTATCTTATATCTGGTCTTTTATATGCCGATGAATGTGCTTTTGTATTCCGGATATCTGACGAATATTCCGATGGCACTGGAAGAAGCAGCATGTGTGGACGGAGCAAGTACATGGACAACTTATTGGAAAATTATCTTTCCAATTATGAAACCAATGCATGCGACAGTAGCGGTTCTGACAGCACTCGGAACATGGAATGATGTAATGACACCGTTGGTTATCATGTCAGGAACCGGAAAGAATACATTGCCGCTTGCACAGCTTAATTTTCAGACACAGTTTGGAACGAACTACAATCTGGCATTTGCTTCGTACCTGCTGGCACTTCTGCCAATCCTGATCTTTTATCTGATCTGTCAGAAACATATTCTGAATGGCGTGGTGAATGGAGCCGTAAAATAATCGGAATGCAAATAGAACTTGAGACATAAAAAGGAGACAAAGAAATGGGAATTGTTTACTGTGAAGCAGACAGGACATTTACAATACAGACAAAAAATACAACATATCAGATGCAGGTAGACCGTTTTGGATTCCTTCTTCATCTGTATTATGGAAAGAAGACAGATGGAAGCTGTATGGATTATCTTCTGACATATTATGACAGAGGATTTTCAGGCAATCCGTATGATGCCGGAAGTGACAGAACCTATTCGATGGATGCACTCCCTCAGGAGTATCCGTGTTACGGAACCGGGGATTACAGAAGTGTGGCTCTGATAATTGAAAATGCAGACGGAAGTACAGCGTGTGATCTTCGATACCGTTCACATCAGATTTCTAATGGGAAATATAAGATTCCGGGACTTCCGGCAGTCTATGCGGAAGAGACAGAAAGTCAGACACTTGAGATTACAATGGAAGATGTGGTTACAGGAGTAGAAGTAACACTTCTGTATGGTGTACTTCCGGACTATGATGTGATCACCAGAAGTGCAAAGATTGCTTATCATGGTGATGGAAAGATTTTTATCCAGAAAGCACAGTCTGCGTGTCTTGATTTTCTTTATGGTAAATATGATCTTCTGACATTTTACGGAAGACATGCGATGGAAAGAAGGATGCAGAGAGAACCAGTTACGCATGGAAGCCATGTGATCGGAAGTGTAAGAGGAACTTCAAGCCATCAGTATAATCCGATGATGATCCTTGCAGATGAACATACAACAGACAGCTGCGGAAACTGCTATGCAATGTCATTTGTGTATAGTGGGAATTTTAAGGGAGAGGCATTGAAAGACCAGTTCGGTCAGACACGTGCACTTCTTGGCCTGCAGGATGAGATGTTTTCTTATCCGCTTGAAACAGGATCGGTGTTTTATACACCGGAAGTGCTCCTGTCATTCTCGGGAAGTGGAATGAACCAGCTTTCGCAGAATCTGCACCGCTGTATCAGACAGCATATCTGCAGAGGAAAGTATAAAGAAAGTATCCGTCCGATCCTGGTGAACAGCTGGGAAGCAGCGTACTTTGATTTTGACGGCGATACCTTATATGAACTAGCAAAAGAAGCAAAGAATGTAGGCATTGATATGCTGGTGCTGGATGACGGATGGTTTGGAAAACGTGATGATGATAACAGCGGTCTTGGTGACTGGTTTGTTAATGAGAAGAAGCTTGGCGGAACACTGGGAAGTCTGATACAGAAGATCAATGATCTTGGGGTAAAATTCGGAATCTGGATAGAGCCGGAGATGATCTCAGAAGACAGTGATCTGTACAGAGAACATCCGGATTGGGCACTTACGATCCCGGGAAGAAATCCGGTTCATGCAAGAAACCAACTGGTGTTGGATTTCTCCAGAAAGGAAGTTGTAGACCATATATTTGATCAGATTTGCAAAGTATTGGACCAGGGAAATATTGAGTATGTGAAATGGGATATGAACCGTAGTCTGATGGATGTATTTTCGAGGGGAACGAAAGATCAGGGCAGGGTTATGTATGATTATGTTATTGGCCTGTATGACTTTCTGGAAAGAATCGTAACCAGATATCCAGATCTGCTGATCGAAGGATGCAGTGGCGGCGGCGGAAGATTTGACGCCGGAATGATGTATTATACGCCACAGATCTGGTGCAGTGATAATACAGATGCATTGGACAGATTACAGATCCAGTATGGTACATCGTTTGGCTATCCGATATCCGCTGTAGGTTCACATGTATCGGCAGTACCGAATCATCAGACAGGAAGAATTACATCTCTGCATACTAGAGGAGTAGTGGCAATGGCTGGAACATTTGGATATGAACTGAATCTCGGAAAACTTTCTGAAGAAGAAAAAGAAGAGATCCGGTCACAGGTAGAAGAATACCGGAAGTTCGCACCGCTGATCCAGACGGGACTTTATTACCGTTTGTCTGATCCGTCGAAGGAAGAATATGCAGCATGGGCATTCGTATCAGAAGATCAGAAAGAAGTACTGCTGAATGTAGTGATGCAGGAGATTCATGGAAATATGACTGTGAATTATGTAAACCTTCAGGGATTGAAATGCAGTGCGATTTATCGTGATACGGAAACAGGAAAGACTTATAATGGCGCAGCACTTATGGAAGCAGGAATCCCGATGCCTGTAGAGATGGGAGAATTCAAGGCGTACCAGATGCATCTGGTGGGAGAAGAATAGAATACAAGAACCTGTAAATGCAGGAGAATCTGCTGACAAGCAGTTTCTTCTGCATTTTTTACAGGAAAATAATACATAGGAAGATTCTTTAGAGGAAGGAACAAAAGAAAATGGAAAAAAGAGAAAAGAAAAATGACAGTATCTTTCAACATAGATTAGAGAGACATCATGATGAACTCAGATGGCTTTACATGGAACTTTATCAAAATGGTGATATGTTTGCAGAATTGTGTTCGCAGATGTATGAGTATTACAACTGCCGCAGTAAAAAATTAAAAGAACGAGATCTAAAAAGAGAGAAAGGACCAGATTGGTATCACGGAAAAGATATGCTTGGCATGATGCTTTATACAGATAATTTCGCAGGGAATATGAAAGGTGTAAAAGAAAAAATTCCGTATCTGAAAGAATGTAACATCAACTGCCTGCATCTGATGCCGTTCTTGGATACACCAAAAGGCAGATCAGATGGAGGTTATGCGGTGGCGGATTTTCGTAAGGTACGTCCGGATCTGGGGACGATGAAGGATCTTGCAGAGTTGACAGAAAAGTGTCATGAAGAAGACATCAATGTATGTATGGACTTTGTCATGAATCATACTTCGGAAGATCATGAGTGGGCGAGGCGCGCCAGAGCCGGCGAAGGGGAATATATGAGCCGGTATTTCTTTTATGATAATGAAGAGATACCGGAGAAATACGAAAAGACGGTGCCGCAGGTGTTTCCGACAACAGCACCGGGGAATTTTACTTATCTTCCGGAAACCGGTCATTATGTGATGACAACATTTTATCCGTATCAGTGGGATCTGAATTATCGTAATCCGAGAGTATTTAATGAGATGATATATAACTTTCTGTATCTGACAAATCAGGGGATAGATATTGTACGAATCGATGCGGTGCCGTATATCTGGAAAGAACTTGGAACTACATGTAGAAATCTGAAACAGGTGCATACAATTGTCCGTATGATGCGCATGATAGCAGAAATTGTATGCCCGGGTGTTTTACTTCTGGGAGAGGTTGTAATGGAACCCGAAAAAGTTGTGCCGTATTTTGGAACGGTTGAAAAGCCGGAATGTCATATGCTTTATAATGTGACGACTATGGCAACGACCTGGAACAGTATAGCAACAGGTGATATCCGGCTGCTGAAAAAACAGATGGATATTGTGAACCAGCTGCCAAAG
>ERZ779843.4578-NODE-4578-length-10379-cov-3.233921_pt1 | contig 10379 bp, 8 predicted proteins | sample MGYA00511560_ERZ779843 | MGnify/ENA primary metagenome ERZ779843 (study PRJEB29588, sample SAMEA2158062) | human gut metagenome | biome: human gut; feature: human-associated habitat; material: faeces | place: Denmark | collected 2008/2010 ... | reverse complement strand
CCGCCACATCGCCCTCTTGAAGGGCAACAGCCTGCGCCATCACCAGACTTTTGTATCTGACATGAATCTTTTCCAACTCTTCTTGCAAGCCAAGCACTTGCTTTTCTCTTTCCTGCAATAGAGCATCGAGATGCCTACATCGCTCTAACAGTGTGGCATGACGGGTCTTCAACTCCCCGATATGCTCCCGTAGACTGTCGACTGCATCTCTTGGATTACTTGCCATTCTACACAAAAATCTACACAAATATAAGGTTTCCTTTCCAATAACACAACTTATTGTCGTCTTTTCTCGCTTTTTTTCATTTTATTTTCATTATTTCTCTCTATTATATACACTTTATCCCTATCTTTGCCATGAAGTTACAAATACCGAAAAAGCCCTTTACACAAGGGGTTTTACCGTATTTTTTATTTTATGGAGACATATTCTCTAAACCATAAAATTAACATCAATTAGCAAAAACACTCTCAAAAAGATTGTAATAAAAACTTATCAACGATAAAACAAAGTGCAATTATCTATGAAACTGAGATTATCTATTCAGACCATCGCCTGTGCGATACTGTGCATTTCGCTGTTTTCCTGTGAAGGAAAAAATTCTCAAGGCATGGGCGGATTTGCCCGTGAATATGCTGTCATGACACTGCAACCCTCGTCGATGGAGTGGTTTAGCAGCTATCCCGCTCGCATCAAAGGTAAACAAGACATTGAGATACGCCCCAACGTCAGCGGGTTTCTCACCGAACTCCTCGTCGACGAAGGCTCCCTGGTAAAGAAAGGCGACGTGCTTTTCGTTATCGATACCATTCCCTACAAATCGGCTCTGAAAGTAGCCGAAGCTACCGTACAATCGGCCAAAGCGACTGCCGAAACTGCCCGACTCACGGCCGAGAACAAACGTGAACTGCAACAAAAGGGTATCATCAGCGAATACGATCGCCAGATGGCCGAAAACGACTACGCATCGGCTCTCGCCCAATTGGCCCTAAGCGAGGCCCAGCTGGTCAACGCCCGCAACAACGACTCCTACACCCGTGTTACCAGCCCCCTCACCGGTATCGTAGGGTCCATCCCCTACCGGGTAGGAAGCCTCGTGTCATCGGCCATGACAACACCACTCACCACCGTATCGGACAACTCCGAGATGTATGTCTACTTCTCCATGACCGAGAAACAGATTCTGGAACTGACCAACCAATACGGGGCCAACAACTTCCTGTCGAAACTCCCGGCCGTATCGCTGAAACTGGCCGACGGCTCGACTTACCCCATAAAAGGAAAAATCGAAACCGTAAGCGGTATTATCGACACCCAAACCGGCTCGTCGAGCATGCGCGCCACCTTTAAAAACCCCAATCGCGTATTGCGTAGCGGAGGTGCCGGCAACATACTGATCCCGATGAAAAACGATCATGCTCTTCTTATTCCGCAGAAAGCCACCTACGAAATACAAGATAAAAAATTTGTATACCTGCTCAACGACGACTCGACCGTAAAATCGACCGAAGTAGTCGTTGCCACCATCGATAACGGAAAAGAGTACATGGTGCTCTCGGGTCTTAAAGAAGGCGACCGCATCGTTACCGAAGGTGTAAACTCGCTCAAAGACGGCATGACCATAAAGGTCGCTGGTACACAAGCTCAAAGCCAAGCACAAGCCGGCAAATAAGAATCAGAGCATAAAGCAACCGAATAAAAACAACTTCGCAAATACGACATTATGAAGTTAGACAGATTTATTAACCGCCCGGTGCTATCGACCGTGATATCAATATTCATGGTCATATTGGGCGTTTTGGGACTATTCTTCTTACCTATCACCCAATATCCCGACATCGCGCCCCCTACCATCCGTGTATCTACCACCTACACGGGTGCCAATGCGCAAACGATTCTGAATAGTGTCATCGCGCCGCTCGAAGAGTCTATCAACGGTGTAGAAGACATGACCTACATGACCTCTACCGCCACCAATACCGGTTCGGCCGAAATTACCGTGTACTTCAAACAAGGTACTGACCCCGATATGGCATCGGTAAAAGTACAGAACCGGGTATCCCAGGCACAGAACCTGCTGCCCAGCGAGGTAACCCAGGTGGGTGTTACCACGCAGAAACGACAGACCAGTATGCTTATGGTATTCTCGTTGTACAGCCCCGATGACCGCTACGACATCGAGTTCCTCGAAAACTATGCAAAAATCAACGTCATACCTCTGGTACAACGTGTATCGGGTGTGGGCGATGCCAACGTCATGGCATCGGACTACTCCATGCGTATCTGGCTCAAACCCGAAGTGATGGCCCAATACGGACTGATGCCGAGCGATATTACCGGTATTCTGGCCGAGCAGAACATCGAGGCAGCCCCCGGACAGTTCGGTGCACAAGGAAACCAGTCGTTCCAATACGTGCTTACCTATAAAGGTCGATTGACAACCCCCGAAGAATTCGGCGACATGGTCATCAGCGCCGACGATAACGGCGAGATACTCTACCTCAAAGATGTTGCCGACATCGAACTGGGCCGTCTCAACTACAACTTCAAAAACTTCCAGAACGGCCACAACGCCGTATCGGCCATGGTATACCAAACGGCCGGTTCTAACGCAACCGCCATTATCGAAGACATCACCAACCTGCTCGATGAGATAAAGACCACACTTCCTCCCGGAATTGAGATTGATGTGACGATGAACTCCAACGACTTCCTCTACGCATCAATTCACGAAGTTATCAAGACCCTCATTGAGGCCTTCATACTCGTGTTCTTCGTGGTATACATCTTCTTGCAGGATATCCGCTCCACCCTCATTCCTACCATCGCCATTCCCGTATCTCTCGTAGGAACATTCTTTGCTCTGTACCTCATGGGATTCAGCCTCAACCTGCTAACGCTTTGCGCCTTGGTTCTGGCCATTGCCATTGTGGTCGACGATGCGATAGTGGTCGTCGAAGGTGTCCATGCCAAGCTCGACCAGGGCTACCAGTCACCTCGCAAAGCCTCTATCGATGCCATGAGAGAGCTCTCGGGCGCCATCGTATCAATTACGCTGGTGATGATGTCGGTGTTCATTCCTGTGAGCTTTATGACCGGTACATCGGGAACCTTCTACCGCCAGTTCGGTCTCACCATGGCATTTGCCATCGGCTTCTCAGCCATCAATGCCTTGACGTTAAGTCCTGCCCTGTGCGCCATGTTGCTTAAACCTCACAAAGATGAGAGCGGCAAAAAATCTTTCATTGCACGCTTCCACATCGCCTTCAATGCGGCTTACAACGCCATGTTGGCCAAGTACAAAAACGGTGTGGCCCACTTTGTACATCACAAGAAACTGTCGACCATAGGCGTCATTGCCGGAATCGCCGTACTCATTATCCTCATGAACGTCACTCCTACCGGATTTGTGCCCAACGAAGACACAGGAACCATCATGGTTACGGCCGACTTGCAACCGGGTACCTCTCAGGAACGCACCGAAGAGGTAATGGCTCAAATCGACCAGATACTGGGTGCCCAACCCGCCATGCAGAGCCGTACACAAATCATCGGATTCAGCTTCCTGGGTGGCCAGGGTAATACCTATGGCTCATTTATCTGCAAGTTGAAACCGTGGGAAGAACGTACCGGGAAAGGCATGGATGCCAACTCCGTCATCGGAGCCATCTACGCCCAATGCGCCACCCAGGTGAAAGATGCCCGCGTACTTTGCTTCGCACCGCCTATGATTCCCGGTTACAGTATCAGTAACGGTTTTGAATTGAACCTGCAAGACAAGACGGGTGGCTCGCTCGACAACTTCTACCAGGTAGCTCAGGAGTTTATCTCCGAGTTGCTGAAACGGCCCGAAATTGCCCAAGCGTCGACCACCTTCAATCCCAACTTCCCGCAATACCGTGTCGACGTTGACGTAGCCAAGTGCAAACAGGCCGGCATCAGCCCCAGCGATGTGCTCTCGGCCCTGCAAGGTTACCTGGGAGGTCTTTATTCGTCAAACTTCAACCGCTTTGGTAAACTCTACCGTGTCATGATACAGGCTGACCCCGAGGCTCGCGTCAGCCCCGAAAGCCTGAACAATATCAAGATCCGCAACGGATCGGAGATGGCTCCCATCACCAACTTTATCTCCCTGCAAAAAGTTTACGGTCCCGATAACATCAAGCGATTCAACATGTACACCTCCATGTCTATCAACGGTAGCCCCGCCGACGGATACAGTTCGGGTGAGGCCATCAAAGCCATACAGGAGGTAGCTGCCCAGACACTGCCCGTAGGTTACGGATATGAATTCTCGGGTATGACTCGTGAGGAACAAAGTTCGAGCAGCGGAACAACCGCCATCATCTTCGTGCTCTGCCTCGTATTCGTCTACCTGCTGTTGAGTGCCCAGTACGAAAGTTACATCTTGCCGTTGTCGGTAATTCTGTCCATACCCTTCGGTTTGGCCGGAAGCTTTGTCTTCGCTTGGATCATGGGTGTCGAAAACAACATCTATCTGCAAATCGCACTCATCATGCTTATCGGTCTGTTGGCCAAGAATGCCATTCTTATCGTTGAGTTCGCCCTCGACCGCCGACGCACCGGCATGCCCATCATCAACGCCGCCATTGACGGTGCCGCAGCCCGTCTACGTCCTATCCTCATGACCTCACTGGCCATGGTCATCGGTCTGTTGCCCATGATGTTTGCCTCCGGTGTAGGAGCCAACGGTAACAGCACCCTCGGCTCTGGAGCCGTAGGCGGTATGCTCATCGGTATGATTTGCCAAATATTCATTGTACCGGCACTGTTTGTTGTCTTCCAAACCATACAAGAACGATTCAAACCTCTCGTATGGGACGACCTCGACAATAAAGACGTCATCTCAGAAATCGAACAATATGCGAAATAATCTTTATAATACGACACGCATGAAACACATTCTTTCATATACCTTGTGCAGCCTGGTTTTGGCAACCACGCTTAACAGCTGCCACATATACAAGAAATATGAGCGTCCCGATGTAAACGTACAAGGGCTGTTCCGCGACACGGTATCGATTGCCGATACCCTCGCGGCCGACAGCCTGAACATTGGAGACCTGCCATGGACCGACATCTTCACCGATCCCATACTGCAAGACCTCATTCGCCAGGGGCTCGAAAACAACAGCGACTTGAAAACCGCCATGCTGCAAGTCGAAGCGGCCCAGGCCAGTTTCCGCGCCTCGCAATTGGCCTTCCTGCCCTCAATAAACCTTACGCCGCAAGCCTCGGTATCGAGCTTCGACGGTAATCTGCACTATGGAAATCGGAGCACCTGGAGCTGGACCGCACCCGTGAGTGCCAGTTGGGAAATCGACATCTTCGGTCGTGTACTCAATTCCAAACGTAACGCCAAAGCTGCCCTCATGCAAGGCAAAGCCTATCAGCAGGCCGTACGCACACAGCTCATCGCTACCATCGCCAACGGCTACTACACGCTGCTTATGCTCGACAAGCAACTGGCCATCACCGAGGAAACCGCCATATCATGGCAACAGAGCGTTGAAATCATGAAAGCGATGAAACTCGCCGGTATGACCAACGAAGCTGCCGTAGCCCAAAGCGAAGCCAACTGCTATGCCATTGCTGCTTCAATACCCGCCTTGCGGCAACAAATACGAGAGACAGAAAACACACTTTCCACCTTGCTATATCAGGCTCCACAGACAATAAAAAGAGGCTCGTTCGATGAACAGACCATGCCCGAGATACTCCACGTAGGCGTTCCGGTGCAGATGCTGGCCAACCGTCCCGACGTACAAGCCGCCGAAATGTCTCTCGCCGCAGCCTACTACTCGACCAACATTGTCCGTTCGGCCTTCTACCCCAATCTGGTCATTTCGGGCTCTGCCGGTTGGAGCAACCAGAATGGAACCGTCAACCCGGCACAGATATTGTTATCAGCAGCCGCTTCTCTGGTACAACCTATTTTCAACCAAGGCAGTAACATTGCCAACTTGAAAGCCGCCAAGGCTCAACAGGAAATCGCCGCCATCAATTTCCAGCAGACAATTCTCAACGCCGGACAAGAGGTAAGCGACGCCCTGTATGCCTATCAGGCCAACAAGGATATTCTCTCACAACGTTCGCTGCAAATCGATGCACTGCAACGTGCCGTAGCATCGACCGAGTCGCTCATGAAACTGGGCACCTCTACCTACCTCGAAGTATTGACCGCTCAACAGTCACTGCTGAGTGCCCAACTCTCGGAAGTTTCCGACGCCTATCAGTGCATGGTGGCCGTCATCAGCCTGTACCACGCTCTGGGTGGTGGCCGCGAGATAGAGGAGAATACCAAGTAAAACCTTAAAAACGCAACACTATGATAAGTCCATTAGCATACGTCGACCCCAAAGCCGAGATAGGAAATAACGTGACCATACACCCCTTTGCCTATATCGACAAAAATGTCGTCATCGGCGACAACTGCGAGGTATTACCTTATGCCAGCGTCTTGGCAGGAACGACCTTGGGCAAAAACAACCGCATATTTCAAGGTGCCATTCTCGGTGCCGAACCGCAAGACTTCCGATTCAAGGGCGACGCCACCCGACTCACCATCGGCGACAATAACATCATACGCGAATATGTCGTTATCAACCGTGCCACCTCTGCCCAGGGAGAGACCCGCATAGGGAACAACAATTACATTCTCAAAGGCACCCGCATCGGACACGATTGTCTTATTGACGACGACTGTATTCTCGGTATTGACTGCGACCTCTCGGGAGACTGTCACATACACAGCAAAGCCATTTTGGCCGGCCGTGTCATCATCAAGGAAAACTGTCGCGTAGGCAGTTGGTCGCTCATCAAGAGCGGTTGCCGCACCAGCAAAGATATTCCGCCATATATCATTGCCGCACACAACCCCATTACCTACAAAGGCATTGACGCCTTTGTCATGCGACGCAACGGTTTCGACGAAGCCACCATAGAGAATATTGCCTTGGCCTATCGTCAAATCTACTCGTCGGGTACCAGCCTTGAAAATGCCGTTCTGCGTATCAAAGACATTTGCAAGCCCTCCCCTGAGATAGACTACATACTCCGCTTTATCGATGAATCCAAAATGGGAATCATCGCTACCTATGGCGAAGATGGTTTGTAGACCAACCACCACTCCATAACGTTTTATCCGTCGCCCCACCGAAATATCGGTGGGGCGACGCTTTTTATCGATAAAAAACGACTCTCTGTCGAACGGCATTAAACGCAAAAAAGCACTTGACGTCTAAACAGCAAAACCCCTAAAAAAAGAAAACAATGAAAAAGATTCTATGCATCTGCCTTCTGGCAGCAAGTATGGCCGGAGCATCGGCCCAGTCGCAAGAAGCCCGCGAAAACCGGGCAAAGGCCCAACGCCAACGCATTACCCCCGAGATGGTAGCTCAAAACAAAACCGACAAAATGAGCGAGGCACTCTCTTTGACAAAAAAACAGAGTAAGAAACTCTACAAAATCAATTTACAGGAAGCGCAAGATCGGCAGCAGTCCATGCGCCCGAAACGGCAGCGTGGCGAACGCCCCCAGGGTGAACGGCCGCAAGGTCATCGCCCCAGACCCGAAGGTTTCGGACCGCAAGGCGGTCGCCCCGAGAGACCCCAACGCGAAGGTATGAGAGCGACCCTTTCTCCCGAAGAGCTGAAAGAACGGGCAGAAAACCGGGAAAAGGAGATTCAGAAAATTCTGGGAGAAGAGAAGTATGCACAATGGCAGAAAATAGCTGCCGAAGAGAAGGCTAAGAAGGAGGCAGAACGTCCCCGCACTCCCGAATCGACTCCGACAAAACCCGGTACCGCACAGCCACTTCCCATCGAGAAGGAATAAACGCTCTCCTGCAACACAAATAGAATTTATAACAAGCGCCTGTGTCCGGTTTCGGATACAGGCGCCAATACATTAAGTAGCAACGTAGAGAGGAAAAACTATCCTTCGTTCTCGCTGTTGAGCATTTCACCCACAAAACGGGCAGCCATCTCGATATAATCGGGACAGGGACGGCGCTTATAATAAGCCTCGGTGCGATCCGAAGGAACCGGCGAATCGGCACCTTTGCCCAAACCCAGCAACTCCCGACACACAATAGAACCATTCTCCCGACGGAACCGCTCGGCCAACTCCTGTACGGCCTTATAAGAACGTGTCTTTGACTCCTTGTCATTAGGCCGGGGGTTTGGATATTTCAGACCTGTAAGCATAAAGGCAGCACTCACCGCACCGCACACCTCGCGCAACCGACCCATACCACCTCCGAGCGGAGCCACCAGTGTTGAAAGCACTTCGGGGTCAATGTTGAGCAAATCGGCATATGCCAAAATTACCGACTGGGAACAGTTGTATCCGCTCATGAACAATTCGCGTGCTTTGTGAGCACGTGCTTCTACATCAATTTTTTCCATATATGCATTTACCATAAAATAGGTTCCATACCATGCGCCACAAGATACTCGTTGGTACGGCTGAAATGATGATTGCCAAAGAATCCCCTGTGTGCCGAAAGCGGCGACGGGTGAGGCGATTGCAGCACCAGATGTTTCGTGCGGTCGATAAACTCTCCCTTACGCTGGGCATAAGCTCCCCACAGCATGAAAACAAGATGTTCCCGCTCATCAGCCAAACGATGTATCACGGCATCGGTAAAACGTTCCCACCCCCGGTTCTGGTGCGAACCGGCCTGATGGGCCCGCACCGTGAGTGTGGCATTAAGCAGCAGCACACCCTGGTTGGCCCAACGGGTAAGATTACCGCTCATGGGTATAGGTGTACCTATATCGTCGTGAATCTCCTTGAAAATGTTTTGCAACGAAGGGGGAAACGGCACTCCGTCGTTCACCGAGAAACAAAGGCCGTGCGCCTGCCCCGGCTCGTGGTAGGGGTCTTGCCCGAGAATCACCACTTTCACCTTGTCAAACGAACAAGCCTCAAAGGCGGCAAACATCTCCCGGCCGGGAGGATAGACTCGTGTCGTGGCGTACTCGTGGCGCACAAAGTCGGTAAGCTGTTCAAAATAAGGTGCATCAAATTCTGGTTGCAACCTCTCCCGCCAACTCTCTTCGATACGAACATTCATTTTTCAAAGATTTAAACCGTTTCATTTGGCAAAGCTACAAATAATTCTTACTTTTGCCAACCGAAATGGCCCCGTAGTTTAGTGAATAGAACGTCAGATTCCGGTTCTGAAGGTCACAGGTTTGAGTCCTGTCGGGGTCACCAATCGCACCAAAACTCGCAAGCAAACAAGATTGCGAGTTTTTTTATGTCTCGCTCTGCTTCCGGTTTGCACCTGACTGGCTACCGCCACCATTAGTCACAAACGATATTTTTGCACGCTACCGGCTCCTTTCTCTTTACTTCTCGCGGCATCACCCACCAAACAACCGGCCGAAACCCCGCCATTGGTCAACTAACAACTCTACCAGAATAGTCTCTGGTAATCTTTCTTTTTATAAAATATTTTAGTTTTTTGTTTTTAAAGCTATATATATTTTATTATCTTTGCTTCATTACTTATCGAGAGCATTTTTTGTTTGACAAGCTTCTCGATGCCGCTCTTTCTTATACACGACCATTTCCGCAGTTTGGCCTTAGAGATGGCATACTGCTCATAGAATGATTATAAAAAGAAGTCAAGCTTTATGGGGAATTTTGACGTAGACTGTGTCTCCTTCTTGAAAATCGACCGCCACATAGAATATGCGGGCATGCTTTATCAAGGGGCTCCCAACGGGTACGGTGTCGTTATCGACAACCTCCATCGCAACATCACACTGGGGATTTTTGCCGAATGGGAACTTAAAACGGCTTACCAGAATGAACTCTCGGAACTGCTTCAAAAGGCCGACGCATTTCAGGCAGCCACGTTTTACGAAACAAACATTTTCCTGGGAGAGGTTTTTTGCCAACGCGAAAAGGGGGTGCGACAGGGTATTGCCATCACGCCTTCGCATCTGTACATAGGAGCCTTTCCTCTGACAGGCAACATGAAACGTGTCATAGGGAAAAGATTTGATTTATCCGGCCAGATTTCGCACGGCACGTGGGAGATACCCATCGCCGACATCTATGAAGAGCGGGGCTGGACATGCCCCGAATTTCCTTTCTGAAAAGTGCGAGAAAAAGAAGGAGAGAAAGGAGAAGAAAAAACGCTGTCGCCGCAGAAGCGGCTCATACTTTTGCAGGTAATCAGCACGGCAGGGCGCAGCAAGCTACATACGACAGCGGGTATAACCTACCAGGCGGTCGTAGCGGGCCCCCTGCGGACGGTGGTAGATGCGTATCTGGTACTCATTGCGGGTCTCGTAAAAATTACCCTCAATGGGAGCCGCGTCGGCCGCACGGCCGGGACGTT
>ERZ779843.4567-NODE-4567-length-10400-cov-5.380474_pt1 | contig 10400 bp, 10 predicted proteins | sample MGYA00511560_ERZ779843 | MGnify/ENA primary metagenome ERZ779843 (study PRJEB29588, sample SAMEA2158062) | human gut metagenome | biome: human gut; feature: human-associated habitat; material: faeces | place: Denmark | collected 2008/2010 ... | reverse complement strand
AAGATTTTTTCTTCTTCCATAACTGCTTTTTGTATTCGGTTTTCGCGGAACGACGCGCAGTTTAAGGAAGATGGTTAAAACCTTCCTTTACATAATACATGCTGATGTCGGAAAATGTGCCGATCAGCGCAATTGCGAACATACTGGGACATTCCAGTACAAGGACAACCGAAATTTATCTTACAGTGGATGAAACCCACTTAAAAGAAATTTCACTGGAGGTGCCCCATGTCTAAACCAATGAAAAAAGCAAATGAGCTGCCACAGTTTACAGGACCATTTCAGGAGCTGATTCCAAAATATATCTCTTATAAAAGAGCACAGGGCTATAAGATTGGGAATCCGATTGTTTACAGACTGAGGGAGATGGATCTGTTCTTTAAAGACAGAGGCATTATGGATATACAGATAACCCGTGAAATGTACGAGAAATGGACTTCCCATAAACCATCTGAAAAAGAGCAGAACATTCAGAAACGGCGTTCCGTCATACGTGGTTTTGCCCAGTACCTTGTATCCTGTGGTTATCCTGATGTTTATACTGGACGGGATGACAACCGCATCTTTAAAAAGGATTTTATCCCATATGTTTTCACAGATGAGGAAATCTGCCGGATATTCCGTGTGCTGCAAGGGGACTGCGAAAAATCGCCTGGGTATGAGAATGATGCTTTTCGGCTGGCGATGCTGTTGTATTATTGCTGCGGTTTCAGAAAATCCGAGGTGCTTGATCTCCTGATACAGGATGTCGATTTTCAGACTGGCAAAATCTGTATTCTGAATGGTAAAAATGACGTGAGCCGTATCGTTGTCGCATCCGATACGCTCCTGTTGGAACTGAGAGGTTACAGAGATAAATATCTGTCATCTGAAAAACAGGAGGACTACTTCCTGCACGGGATGAAAGGAAAACGTTATGGCGAATCCACCCTTTACAGCCGCTTCCATCAGCTTTTGTTAGACGCCAAAATCCCACCACGAAAAGACGGAGGACGGCAGCGCCTGCATGACATACGCCATACATTCTGTATCAGAGCATTGGAGCAGATGCAGGAAAAAGGATTTGACCTGTACACGTCCCTTCCGCTTCTGTCGCGTTATCTTGGACATAAGCACATCACAGAAACGGAGTATTACCTCCGGCTGCTGGAAGAACACTTTGGCAGGATACTGGAACAGTCGAATTCCTGCCATCCGGGGATATTTCCGAAAGAGAAAGGCGGTGGCATGGATGGATAAGAACTTCTTTTCTTACCACCTGACGAAATATTTTGCGGAATATCTTCCCAAACAGACAGCGGCATCTCCCAATACGATCCGCTCTTATCGTGACACATTTGTACAGCTCATGGAATTCTATAAGACAGAATACCGGCTGCCTCCCGAAAAGCTGGAATACAAAGAATTCAATGCCGAACGGATTGAAAGCTTTCTTGTCTATCTGGAAGAAGTCCGCAAAGTCAGTATCAGCACACGAAACCAGCGTCTGGCAGCAATCCATGCTTTCTTCCGATACCTCCAGTACCGTGACCCTGCCGGATTTGAACAGTGTGCGCAGATACTTGCTGTTCCGCTTAAGAAATCTCCTGTTAAACCGATGAATTACATGAGCGCCGAAGAAGTGCGACTGCTTTTTTCGATTCCTGACCAGAAGAAAGATGACCAGCTGCGGGATCTTGCGATCCTGGTATTACTTTATGAAACCGGGGCCAGGGTGCAGGAACTGATTGATCTTATCCCTTCAAGCATCCGCTTTTCATCAACGGTTACAGCGGAACTTCATGGAAAGGGAAATAAAACAAGGCTCGTGCCTGTCAATGCGGATGCCGCCGCAATTGTCCGGAATTACATCCGCCGGTGCCGCCGGATAAATGTAGACGAGCCATTGTTTGTAAACCGCCGAGGAGAGAAACTCACCCGTGCAGGAATACAGTACATCATAGATAAGTATGTGTCAACTGCCCGAAGGTTGAGACCGGATATGTTCAGAAACAGGGTAACTAACCATTGCTTTCGTCACAGCAAGGCAATGCATTTATTAGAAGCTGGCGTGAATCTGATATACATTCGTGATCTGCTGGGCCATACATCAGTAGTTACAACGGAGATCTATGCGAAAACGAATCCAAAGATTAAGGAAGAACAGCTGAAAAAGCATAGCGCCTCCGTGGAAACAGTTCCTAAATACAATAAAAAGCAGAAAGAGGATCTGATTGACTGGTTGAAAAACAATCTGTAAAATGCTAAAATTTATGCAAAGTAAAAACTGCCGGATTTCCTGTAAAACCAGTGAATTCGGCAGTAACTTTGCATAACTATTAACTTCACATAACACAGGTTATGTAAAGCTTTACATAATCTATGTGCAACCGCATTGACAATTAACTCTTTCCATGCAAATTCTGGGTATTCAGGTTCCGTAACAAAACGCGCATCTGCACCCAAATACGTTCTCTCTTTAATCTGGCTGCGTACAAACTCCAGCGCTTTTTCCGTCACTTGAAGAATCCGCCCTTCAAACGACACATCTTTGATGACATTCATTGCCGCGCCGACTCTGGCTTCTGTTCCTTCATAGCGAATAAAGCGAATACGTGCACGTGGGAAAAAGTGCTTCGGATTTTTTCCAAAGAGCAAAACAGCAGCCGCGCTAACCTCTTGCCTGCCATTCTTTTCCTTGATAAACTCTTTATTCTCCAGCAGATATTCCTGCGCACTTTTCCGATATCCGAGTTTTGCCGTATATTCTCGCACAAAATCCAAGTCAATATCGTCCATTGTCGCATCGGGTACAGGCGCATCTTCAAAATAGCGCGTTCCCTTGGAATACATAAGCTGCAATCGTTCATCAAAATTCAGCTTTTTAGATTTATCGCCAATTCGGAAGAAAACCTCGGCCGCCTGATTTGCATGAATATCATTGCTCTGCAAAACTTCAATCAAGAGAATGTGATCGGGCAATCCCTTCGCATTTTTGCAGGGTATTCTTTCGGTTTCAACCTGCACAGACGGCTTGCAAAAATCAAACGGCGCTCGCAGCAATTCATTGATGTTTTCAGCATACCCATCTATTCCGGTAATTTCCCCATCATCTTCTACGCCAATAGCCAATGTTCCACCATCCGCATTGGCAAACGCAATCAGGTGAACAGCCAGACTTTTCGCATCAATTTTTGCACTTTTGCGGTCAAATACGGAAGATTCCACCATGCTACAAATTTCTTCCAACGACATTTTACAACTCATGTGGTTTCCTCCTCGACTTATCGTATAGCTTAATATAGCACATAAAACCACATCTATGCAATCTCGTTTTGCTGATTCACTCCCATTTTACCCAAAGTGAAAGAACTTTTCTCCCCAAACAAGTCTGTTTCTTTTCGTTTTTTCTGTCCCATCGTATACCTGCAAGCAGGGCACACCGGTACCCTTATGTGCATCTGCTTGTTGGTGGCGTTGCCCCCAAACCCCCGTTCCACGCACTCCTTCGTCCTGCGGCTACGCATCTTTCTGCGGAAAGACGCTGTTTTCAAAGAACCGTATCTGAGTAAAATTCCGTTATCGCTCCTGCTTTTTCTGTGCAGCACCATCTCTTTGTTCCATCGGCTCGTTCAGAATCCGCTCCACGTTTGCCCGAACGGTCAAAAGCTCGCGCATCTCATCCTTTGCCGTTTTATACTCGGTATAATCCTTTTTTCTCTGTGCCATAAGGGCTTCATATTCCGTTTGCAGCGTTTGGACATTCGGGAACTTCGTCAGTTTTCGCTCATCAAAAGCCTGCTTGGCCACTCGATGAATCAAAATTTCCTGTTCATGCTCAATGAGAAATTTCCTAGCATAGCCGGATTTTTTATATGCCGCATACGTTTCGCGCGTTCTCAGATAACCGAGAACGTGCTTTTTCAGTTCTGCAACTTCCCTTATTTGTGCTTCTTCGTTCTTCATCTTCTTGAGCAGTTCCCCGTATCGCAAAGTCGCCGCTTCTGTCTTTTCTGCCAATTCTGAAAGGTTCTGAATATGATGCTCTGAAAGATAAGTCAGCGTCTGCGCCATCTGCTTGGCGTTAAACACCTTCGCCCATCGCGAATAACCGCCACCTTTGCCCTGTTGCAGTTTTGACTGCACATCAACCAGCAGACTTACGCTTTCAACACATCCTTCATCGATCGCTTCTCCATCGGCTCCTTCCTTTTTTCGTCAATGTTCAGCGCGGCGTTCAATTCGGCAAGGCACGCAGCTTTGGCTTCCAGCTCCTTCTCCTGCGCAAACGGTTTGCCCAGCTCCGCCCTGGCCTGTTCCGTCTGCCGTTCCAGTTCGGCAATCCGTTCTTCCGCCTTTTCGAGTTTTTGCGGCATATTCGCCAGCGCGTTCTCGATGCGCGTCAGATTGCCGTACACATCCGTTCCCATGGTCACGGTATGCGACATCTCGCCGCGCAGAATGAGCTTGACCTCCTGCCGATAGCTGTCATAATCCACCGTCATTTTCATGCCGCGGTATTCGCCCAGCTCCATATCATGCGGCGAAAGACGGCAGGCTTCCAGAAGCATTTTGCCCGCTGCCTCTTTATCGACAATCCGCTTTCCCTTCCCTGTGCGTCTGCATCGACAAGCAGCACCTTCCTGCCTGCCTGCGCCAGCCCTATGCCCAGGTTGGCGCAGGTCGTCGTTTTGGCTGTGCCGCCCTTCTGGTTGGCAAGACTGATAACGTGCGCATCTATTTTCTTTCTTCCTTCCGTTTTTTCATCGTATCAAAAAGCCACCCATTGTCAGGCGGCTTTTTGAAGTCAGAATTTCCATACGCTTCTTTTGCGCGGGAACAACGCTTCTTTCTGATGAACGGATTGGTTTGCATCAATTGGCGTAAAATTGGCGTATGGCGTATTCTTTTCAAAATAAGAAAGCCCGACTTTTCCCGTCATCGAATCAGGAAAAATCAGGCTTTCAAATGATGTTAAAATCAATAGAGCTTCGCGCCAGCCGGAATATGGGGATCGACCATCAGCAGGTTCAGCCCCTCATGGCCATCAACCTCGTGGACTGCCGAAATCAGCATTCCCTCGGAATCAATGCCCATCATCTTTCTCGGCGGCAGGTTCACGATTGCAATCGCGGTCTTGCCAACCAACTCTTCCGGCTCGTAATACTCGTGAATACCGCTCAAAATGACGCGATCTTTGCGCTCTCCGTCATCCAACGTGAACTTCAGGAGCTTCTTGCTCTTCTTCACGGCTTCGCACGCCAGAATCTTCACCGCACGGAAATCAGACTTTGCAAACGTTTCAAAGTCCACCATTTCCGTGAAAATCGGCTCGATCTTCACGTTGGAGAAGTCGATCTGCGCCTCCTCGCAGGAGACGGCGGGCGCGGCCTGCGCCGGTGCTTCCGCCGCCTTCTGAGCCTTTCCGGAGTCGATCGGCTTCATCGTCGGGAACAGCAGAACGTCGCGAATGGACGCGGAATCCGTCAGCAGCATGACCAGACGATCCACGCCGAAGCCCAGACCGCCCGTCGGCGGCATGCCGTATTCCAGCGCGCAGAGGTAATCCTCGTCCACGTCCGCGTGCAGACCCTGCGCGCGCTTGGCCGCGGCCTGGGATTCAAAGCGGCCGCGCTGGTCGATCGGGTCGTTCAGCTCGGAGAAGGCGTTGCCCAGCTCGGAGCAGTTGGCGAAGAACTCGAAGCGCTCAGTCATGTCCGGCTCATCCTTCTTGCGCTTGGCCAGCGGAGAAATCGCCACCGGATAATCGGTGATGAAGGTCGGCTGAATCAGGTTCGGCTCGACGAACTCATCAAAGCAGGCCTCCAGACATTCGCCCTTGACCGCATTCGGCTCGACGTGCACGCCGCGCGCTTCGCACTCCCTGCGCGCCTGCTCGTCGCTTTTCCATGCGTAGTAATCCATGCCGGAATACTTCTTGACGGCCTCGGCCATGGTCAGGCGCGTCCACGGGCCTTCCATGTTGATTTCCTTGCCCTGATACTGAATCTTGAGCGTGCCGCAGACCTTCTTTGTGACGTAGATGTACATCTCCTCCACCAGATCCATGATCTCCTTGTAATCGGCATAGGCCTGATACAGCTCGATGGAGGTAAATTCCGGGTTGTGGCGCGTGTCCATGCCCTCGTTGCGGAAGATGCGGCCGACCTCGTAGACCTTGTCAAACCCGCCGACAATCAGGCGCTTGAGGTACAGCTCCGTCTCGATGCGCAGATACATCGGGATATCCAGCGCGTTGTGATGGGTGACGAAGGAGCGGGAATTGGCGCCGATTTCGATGGTCTGGAGCACCGGGGTATCGACCTCAAGGAAGCCCTTCGCATCCAGGAACTCGCGCAGCGCCTTGAGAATCTGGCTGCGCTTGATGAAGGTATCCTTCACCTCCGGGTTGACGATGGTATCCACATAGCGCTGGCGATAGCGCATATCCTGATCGCGCAGGCCGTTCCACTTTTCCGGCAGCACGCGCAGGGATTTGCTCAGCAGCGTCAGGGACGTGGCATGCACGGAGACCTCGCCGGTCTTGGTGCGGAACACCACGCCTTCGATGCCTAGAATGTCGCCGATATCCATCGTTTTGAAATCGGCATAGACGTCCTCGCCGACGTCCTCGCGGCGCACATACGCCTGAATCTGACCCTCGCCGTCCATCATGTGAACGAAGGACGCCTTGCCCATGATTCGGCGGCTCATCATGCGGCCCGCGATGCGGACGGTCTTGCCCTCCAGCGCGTCGAAGTTGCTGAGCACCTCGGCGGAGGTGTGGGTGCGGTCAAAGCGGGTAATGGTATAGGGATCGCGTCCCTCTTCGCAGTATTTCGCCAGCTTGGCGCGGCGAATCTGCTCCTGCTCGCTGTACTGCGGCTTTTCAAATTCTTCTGCCACGATGGATTCCTCTTTCTGTTCGTTTCACGTCTTACAGGGCAATCTCGATAACCTTGATGCGCAGCGCGCCGCCCGGCGTCTGGGCAACCACCGTCTCGCCGACGTGCGCGCCGACGAGCGCCGCGCCGACCGGGGACTCGTTGGAGAGCTTGCCGTTGGTCGGATCGGATTCGGACGTGCCGACGATGGTGTAGGTTTCCTCCTCGTCGGGGTCGTCCTCGTAAACGATGGTCACGCGGCTGCCGAAGCCGACCGTGTCGGTGCTGATCTTGCTCTCGTCCACGACGACGGCGTTCTCGATCATGGCCTTCAACTCGGCAATGCGCTGTTCGAGCACAGCCTGATCGTTCTTCGCCGCGTCGTATTCGGCGTTCTCGCTCAGGTCGCCGTAGGAAATCGCAACCTTGAGCTGCTCGGCGACCTTCATTTTTTCGGTAGTCTCTTTGTATTCAAGCTCTTCCTTCATGCGCTGAAGGCCTTCGCGGGTAACAACCACATGCTTGGTGTCAGACATCGTTCATCTCTCCTTTTCCTTGCGCGCGCTGCCGCGCGGCAAAACGAGCGCCCGGAATGTTTGCTTCCGGGCATACTGCGATATTCTATGATTATACTCTCCGCGCTCCGGTTTGTCAATCAACCCGCGCGCGGAAAATGCAGGCCGTTACAAGAAAAAACGGCCAACTCATTGACGAGCGGCCGGCGTCGTGCTATAATCAGGGTACAGTAGCAGGCTTTTGCCTTATTTAGCCCTGCTTACCAGAGCGACCATGATGCCCGTCATGGTCGTCTTTTTTCTTTTGCAGGTCTTCCAGCGTCTCGCGAAGCACGAATGCGACGACACATGCGCCGGATATCACAAGCAGAAGGTTCGGCATGGCTCTCACCTCCTTCCGGTCAAATTCCGGGGTGGAATGGTGTCAAGCCTGCCGCTGTACATCGGAAAGATTTCCGACCTCTTCATTCAATCACAGACAACGTCGTTTGTCAATCCGTTGTCTGTTTCGATTCCATATTTTGCCGCCATCGGGCGGCTTCAGCTTGTTGACATAAGCAAAATTGACTTAAATAGCAAAATCAAGAAATTCAGCCATTCTTTTATTTGCGGAAAGGGCTATTCCCCCCTTCGGGGGGAGAATAGCTTTTTTCCACAGTCTGTTGCCGCCATCGAGCGGCTTTTATATTAGGCGGTAAACGCTCCGTTTGTCAGCGCGTTCCATTGAATCCGCAGCCACGGCGTTTCCTCCTACTTAAAATCGCTTCTCGCAAAGGATTTCCCCGTTTTCCCGGTCGAGCAGCGCGACGGACACGCCCTCCGGCACATCCCCGCCGACCTCTTCCTCCAACTCGCCCGCCGCGCGGTCGATGCGCACGCGGTAGCTCCGCCCGCTTTCCGCCGCCTCGTCGAGCTTTTCCAGCGGGAACAGGCTGTTCGACCACTTGGCGAACATGTCCTCCTCGAAGATGTGCTCCCGCGCGATGTTCTGCATCAGCGTCGTCAGCTTTTCGCTGTCAAACAGCGCGCAGCCCGCGCTCACCGTGATCTCGCAGGCGAAATCATCGTCATGCAGCAGCATCAGCGCGCTTTCAAGCCCGCCTTGATTTTGGAAATCCGCGAGCTTCTTGGCGCGATAGGCCGCCGTGTCGTCCGCCCATGCCGCGTAGGCCGCTTCCCCGCGCCGGTCGGCGATTTCATAATGCTCGGCGATGTACCGCCCCAGATAATCCGAAACCTTGCGCGCACCGGAGGGATTCAGGTGCTCGTTCGCGTCGAAGCAGTCCGTCGCGTAATCCGTCACCTGATCCATGCTCACAAAGTCGATGAAATCCACGCCGTAGGCCTCGGCAATGCCGCAGACCGCGTTCGCGTCCATCTGCTCCTCCTCGTCGGCCGGATAGGGCAGATGCACCAGCAGCACCTCGATTCCCCGCGCCTGACAATCCTCGATGATCCGCCGCAGATAGACGAAGCCGGTCTGCCCGCTCTCCTCCGTCGCCTGCATCTCGTCAATCAGATCGTAATCCTGCGCGTCCGCCACGGCGATGACGCTCTTCGCGCCCTTTTCCCGGTTGTAGACGGGATGGAAATCCGCGTCCGTCAGCTTGCTCCAGCGCGTGTGATATTTGCCCAGCGTGAACAGATATTCCCATTTCATGTCCGCGTAGGCCGTGCCGCTGTCATCCACCGCGTCCGGGTCATCCATCAAATCGTTCATCGTCCGTATTTTCGTCTTCGTGATGGGGTAGCAGTCAAACGCCGTGTGCACATCGCTGCTGTTGCCGGAAACCTTGTAGCTCTTGCTCACGCCCTGCACATCCAGCACGACCAGCTTCGGCGCGGCGTAATCCAGCGCGTTTTGCAGCGCCCAATAGGTGATCGGCAGCGTGTTGCCGTAGCTGGCGATGTTGTAGCCCGCAATGCCGTATTTTTCCCAGATTTCCATCGGAAAAACGCCCGTGTTCATAATGCTGTCACCGAGGAAAAGCACGTCGTATTCCCCCGCACGGCTCAAAAACGGCTGCATCTTCTCCCGGCTCTCCTTGCGCTCGACCAGCCTGCTCACGCCCGCAACGGCGACCGCCAGCAGCGCGCAGAACGCGAATATCTTGAGGAAACGCCCGATTTTCTTTTTCATGTTCTCTCCCAAGAGTTTTTCTCTTTCCATACACATTGCGATTGGCAGTCCGATACCATCATTCGGCTTTGTCCATAGCCGACCTCCCTCTTCGAGGAGAATCGCTTTTTGTCTACAGCCGACCTCCCTCTTCGAGGGAGGTGCTGAGCGAAGCGAAGCGGAAGGAGTTCCCGCCCGCAGGCGGTGGAAGGAGTCCGCCTCAGAAGTTGAAATAGATAAAGCTCGCCTCGCTGAAGCCGCTTCCCCATACGCCGAGCAGCAGCACCGCAATCGTTCCGCCCAGCATCGCCGCCCAGCGAATCGGCAGCGCGCGCGCGGCCAGCCAGCCGCGAACGTCCTTCCCGTTTTCGCCCAGCAGCGAAACCGCCGCCAGCAGCAAAACGCCCACCGCCAAAATCCGCGCGTCCAGCGGCGAAATGCCAAGGTTATCCAGCCGAACCTGCGCCCATTCCGGCCGTGCGAAAATGCCGCCCATCATCCGCACCGCGTCGCCTGCCGTCGCGCAGCGATCAAAAAACCAGCCGATGTTGACGATCGCAAACGTCCGCAGCACGCGGAACGCATGGAAGCCACGCGAAGCTGTCAGCCGCGCGCAGCGCTCGTTCATCCGCTTATACCGCGGCTCCAGCAGCGCCGTCACCGCCAAAAACACGCCGTTGTATAAGCCCCAGAGGATGTAATTGCTCGTCGCCCCGTGCCACACGCCGACCAGCGCAAACACGAGGATATTGCCCAGCGCCGCCGGGAGCGCGCGCGCAAACGCCGCGCCGAATCGCCCCTTCGCCGCTTTGGACAGGCGCGAAACCGGTCTGCTCAGCGCGAAGGGATAGAAGACGTAATCCCGCATCCACGCGCCAAGGCTGATGTGCCACCTGCGCCAGA
>ERZ779843.4561-NODE-4561-length-10410-cov-7.533559_pt1 | contig 10410 bp, 10 predicted proteins | sample MGYA00511560_ERZ779843 | MGnify/ENA primary metagenome ERZ779843 (study PRJEB29588, sample SAMEA2158062) | human gut metagenome | biome: human gut; feature: human-associated habitat; material: faeces | place: Denmark | collected 2008/2010 ... | reverse complement strand
CCTATGAGGCATTATAAGCGGGTTTCAGCCTATTTTAAATTCATATTTACATTTCTTTACAATTAATCTGGTGTCGTCTTCTGTGCCGGCTCATCGCCGCCGTGCGGGGCTTACCATTAAAAAAGAGGCTTTAAAAAGCCTCCTGAACCTCTATTTTTTTTGACCGTTAAACGCCTGTATACCAAGATATTTGGCGGCAGAACCCAGCTTTTGTTCAATTCTTATAAGTTGATTGTACTTAGCCATTCTGTCAGACCGCGACGCTGAGCCTGTTTTTATCTGGCCGCAGTTAGTTGCAACAGCCAAATCGGCAATAAAAGTATCTTCAGTTTCACCCGAACGGTGAGAAACTATTGCCGTATAACCCGCTGCATTAGCCATAGATATAGCATTTAAAGTTTCTGTGAGTGTACCAATCTGGTTTACTTTAATCAAAATTGAATTTGCCACACCGCGGCGAATACCCTCAGCAAGACGTCTTGTATTGGTAACAAATAAATCATCACCCACAAGCTGACAGCGGTCACCTAATCTGTCAGTAAGCATTTTCCATCCGTCCCAATCCTGTTCTGCCATACCGTCTTCAATAGATATAATAGGATACTTATTAACCCAGTCCTCGAGAAAATCTACCATTTCATCAGGTGTTAAAGTTTTTCCTTCTCCGGCGAGTTTATATACGCCATCCTCATAGAATTCAGATGAGGCAACGTCAAGACAAATCTTTATCTGATCTGTATTATATCCTGCACGGTTAATAGCTTCCAAAATAACTTCTATGCCTTCCGCATTTGACTGAAGGTTTGGAGCAAACCCTCCCTCGTCACCCACAGAAGTAGCCAGTCCTCTTTCGTGTAAAACTTTTTTCAATGTATGGAAAATTTCAGATCCCATTTGTATTGCCTGCTGAAAACTTTTTGCACCAACGGGAGCAATCATAAATTCCTGAAAATCAATATTATTGTCAGCATGTGCACCTCCGTTAATAATATTCATCATAGGAACAGGAAGTGTTAAAGCATTTATTCCGCCGAGATATCTGTATAATGCCATATCATAGGCATTTGCAGCAGCTTTTGCACAAGCAAGAGAAACACCCAGAATAGCATTTGCACCGAGTTTTGATTTATTTTCGGTACCGTCCATGTCAATCATAAATGTATCAATTTCGCGCTGATGACTTGCTTTTTCGCCGATAAGTTCTGGTGCAATAATGTTATTTACATTATTTACAGCTTTCATTACACTTTTACCGAGATAATAATGTTCATCACCGTCACGTAGTTCCAATGCTTCAAAAATTCCTGTTGAAGCGCCTGAAGGCACAGCCGCACGGCCTTTTTTCCCGTCTGTAAGCTTTACATCGACTTCCACGGTAGGATTTCCACGTGAATCAAGTATCTGGCGTGCATAAATATCTTCAATAAATGTAGACATAACTCTCTCCTTATTTTGTACCACTAGTTAAACAGATTTTTGCACGAAAATTTTTAATACGCAAGTGATATATCTACTAGTTTTATTTAGGAAGCTTTTTAAAATAATCACGGTCGCTTAGTGCTCTGGCAGTACAACCATAACCATTTTGTGCGGAATTACTAGTCAAAGAACAGTATTCATCTTCCTCAAAATAAGTTCCTTCTCTGCCCATAGGGATTAATGCGCCGTTTTTGCCTAATTGAAAAACAAAAAAGTCATGTCCGTATCTGTTCGGTTTGCTTTTCCAGCCGTTAACGTCAATAGCAATCATATAAGAACCATAAGTTATTTCGCCTTCTTGAGCATAATCAAAAAATATAAAACTGCCGTCAACAGCAGCCATAATACCATCATTAAATCTGTAATCCGGAGTCTTTCCGATAAAAGTCTTGTATGTACTTTGCAAAAAGCTTGCCGGAGCGTCGTTAGAGTAATCTTTAACCGGAAATATCGAACTTGAACACTGTTGACCGTTAATACAGGTTGAAGATTTCTTATAATATTTCTGGATAGAGTTTACAAGTTCATTCACACTTGACGGCTGATATACGCCTCCGTAGTCATAAACCACAACCCTCTGGAGAACTTGTGAAAGCAAGGAATAGGATTTCCGAAATCGCGTTTCCAGCTCTTTATTTTTGTTATTATTAACTAATGCAGGAAGTGTCATTGCCGCAACTACGCCTATGATACCGAGTGTTATTAATACTTCGGCAAGAGTAAACCCTCTTTTTTTTAAACTTTCTTTAGAAAGAATCATATAAAAAATCTCCTTTAAATTGTCTAAATTTTTAAAAATACCATGTTTTAATACTATGATACCATATTTTAATATCTATTTCAATAGTAAAAGATAGTTTAAAAGGGTGCTTTATAATTCCAATAATTTATACAATTATTAAAAGGAGTTATAAATGAATGAACAGAAACTATTCGGCAAAAGAATAAAAGAACTTCGCAAGCAAAGAAATCTCACTCAGGAAGAACTTTCCGAAAAGCTGGGCGTATTTCAGAAACAAATAGGCAATATAGAAACAGGCACCACTTTTACAACAATGGGAAATATTGTAAAACTTGCCCGTATATTTAATGTCGATGTTAAAGATTTATTTGAATTTAATCACCAAAAGTCACGTGAGGACATAATTAACGAAATTAGCGAAATAATTATTAATACTCCTGATGAAAAACTAAAAACGATTTACCGTGTTATAAAAGACATTGCCAGATAATTTATATAGACCTGGCCTTGCGTTTTTTCATAATGAGTCTTCTTATATTAATGTAGTACCCCAGAGCAACAATGACAGATGCCGTAACCCATGCGATAGGCCCCGCATAAAAAATTCCGTAATAGCTGAATTTAACTGCAAGATAAACAGCCGCAAATGATCTTACCATAAGCTCGGCAAATGACGATGTGAGTGGAATTAAAGGTCTGCCCATGCCCTGAAGTGCATTCCTGAAAATAAATATCTGACCCAGAAAGAAATAGAAAATTGTACTTATCCATAAATAATCATGAGCAATTTTTATCACATCGGGACTTACACTTCCAATAAACAGCTCAACTATATTTGCACCCCAAAAATGCATTACAATCGCCATAAATATACTTAGTACGATATTGATTAGAGAAGCTCTCCCCACACCATAACGGATACGGGCCAGGTTTTTAGCCCCGTAATTCTGTGCAACAAATGCCGCCAGAGCTATCCCGAAAGAAATCATAGGTAATGTCGCAATCTGCTCAATTCTCAATGCAGCAGTGAACGCCGCTATTACATTTGAACCAAAAGTATTGCAGACACTTTGTATGATTAAAATTCCGATACCCAGAATTGAAAACTGCACTGCCATTGGAAATCCTACTTTTAAATGCTCCATGGCAAAATCAACATCTTTAGCTCTGTTACATTTTTTGAATTCCCAATCCTTTCTGTGCAAGTGAAGAATAGGGAAACGTTTTTTTACATAGAAATAACACATAAATCCCGATACAGCCTGCGAAAGAACCACTGCAACCGCAGACCCGGGAACGCCCCAGTGAAACTTTAATATAAAAAGTAATGCCAGAAAAATATTTAAAATTGAAGCAAAAATAAGAAAATATAATGGCGTCTTACTATCACCAAGAGCCCTTACAATGCTTGCCAGAAGATTATAAAAATTAACAGTAACAAGCCCTAAAACACAGATTTGAATATACCAGTACGCATCATGAAAAATTTCTGAAGGTACATTCATCATAAAAAGAATAGGTTTCATTAACGCAGCACTTATTACTGTAAATATGAGAGTAAAAGCCGAACTCAATATAATAGAAAGAACAACCGACCTGCGAACTCCTTCATAGTCCTTTGCTCCGAATCTCTGGCCGGTAATTACTGAAAATCCGTTATCCAATCCCACAACAGCAAACATTATAAGAAAAAATAACGGTGCAACTGCCCCGACAGCAGCCAAAGCTTCCATACCAAGGGTTCTGCCGACAATCACGATATCTGCAAGGTTATAAAACTGTTGAAAGATATTTCCTATCAATAAAGGAACGGAAAATAACATTATTAACTTTAAAGGCGCACCCTGCGTCATGTCTTTTATCATAATTAATCCTTAACACTTTATTTTATTATATTATAAAGCTGATATAAAATACGCAGATTTTTATTATCCGATTGTATAGCACTGATGAGTTCGTCTCTAATCTCATTCAAATCTTTTTGATGACTAAAATCAAATAAATCTTTTGGAGTCACACCGAGTGCCTCTGCCAGTTTGCCGATTTTTTCAGCTCTGATAAAGCTTTTGCCGCATTCAATTTTACTCAAATTACGTTCGGCAATATCAATCATCTCGGAAAGCTCCTCCTGAGATAACTTTCTTTTTATACGCAATTCTTTCACTTTTCTGCCAAATAAAATTTTTATATCGTCCATTTTCCCTCTTTTTTAAAGTATATATTTTCTGCATATTACAATTAACGACATAAAACATACTTTGAAAATTGACAGAGTATTTAAAAAATAGTATAGTTAGATATATAAAATAGAATTTATTATATAAAAGTATTTAAAAAATGGAGAGAATTATGAAAAAGGCATTCACACTGGCAGAAGTATTAATAACTCTGGGAATAATAGGCATAGTTGCAGCAATGACACTACCGGCATTAATACAAAAAAATACAGAAAAAGAAACTGTTTCAAAGTTGAAAAAATTTAACAGTACTATGAATCAAGCATTTATGATGGCAAAGAATGAACACGGTGAAATAGAGACCTGGGGTCTAAGCAGAGCAGGAATGGATGCTGAACCTACCGAGGAGGAGGAAATTAATAATAACGCTATTAGAAATAAATTTTTGCAGATAATATCAAAATACTTAAAAATTACTACAATATGTAAAGCAGGAGAAAATGAATGCAAAGAATATACAAGATATTCTTTAAGCGGAACAAGATTTTCAAGTTTTGTTCCCCATATTAGATTAAACGATGGAATTTCTATAGTAGGCATAACCGTTGCCAGTGGTTCTTGCAGCCAAAAGTATGGTACATCCGTTCAATTACAGCATGTGTGCGGCGAAATTTTTGTTGATTTAAACGGCCCCAAACCTCCGAATAAAACCGGTAAAGATGTCTTTCTATTTTATTATACAAAATACGGATTTATTCCAATGGGTATGGAAGCAGATACAACTTTCTCCTTTAAGGAATATTGTGATATTTCAAATAAAGATAAACTGAACGGATATGGCTGTACAGCCTGGGTAATATACAATGAAAACATGGATTACACCAGATGTAATAATTTATCGTGGAAAGGTAAGCTTAAATGTAAATAAAAAAGACTTGAAATTTAAAATCTTTTGTGTGAAAATAAAATTCGTCAATTGAATAAACTTTATGGCAAGGTAGCTCAGTTGGTGAGAGCGCACGGCTCATACCCGTGAGGTCGAGAGTTCGAATCTCTCCCTTGCTATTTAATTTAGAGGGTTTCAGATACCCTCTTTTTTAATGTTCATAACTTATGTGTAATCTGTGGGTAAGGGATATTTTAAAACTTTGAATCAAATATGTGAAACTAGAACAAAAGATTGTGAAACTTTTTTAAATTTGGATAAAAAAAGCCCTCGAGCTGAGGGCTTTGAATTAGTATAAGATTCAAGTATTTCTATTGCATCTAGTTTTCTTTGTGGAACAGGATGTGCATACCTTTGTGTTGTTGTAACTTTAGAATGACCTAAAATTTCTTGAACAACTGTCAAATCAATGCCTTTTTCAACAAGCCTTGTTGCTACAGTATGCCTTAAATCATGGAAGCGGAAATTTTCAATTCCGGCATTTTTCATAACTTTATGAAAAGATTTTTTTAAATCTATATAAGGTTCATTCGTTTTCTGGTTAATGAAAACATATTCTGATTTCTTTTCAATGTTTTCAAATACCTTTCTAAGGGTTGATGATAAAGGTATCTTTCTTGCTTTACCAGATTTTGTATCTAAAAGTTCAATGAAACCAAAATCAAAGTCAATATTAGTCCATCTAAGATTAAGTATTTCACCTCTACGCATACCTGTTTGAAGTGCTGTTATTACAATCGGTTTTAAAAACAGATAAGGTTGTATAAGTTTTTTCTTTCTGGTGTATCTATCTAAAACTTCATGCTTCCTTTCAATCTCTGCAAATAAATTTTCTTCTTCTTCAATTGTTAAAAATCTGATTTTATGATTGTCTTCACGAAGTTTAGAAATTTTTGCTAAAGGATTTTTCTTAATAATTTCGTTATCAATACCCAGATTAAACATTTTACTTAAAATCTCTAAGTACCGGTTAATCGTTGAATTTTTAAGTTTACGGTCAGTTTTAAGATAATCTTTAAAATCTTCAATTTTAAGAGGAGTTATTTTCTGAACAACAGCTCCGGCTCCAAAGTACGATATAATAATTTTTAAAGAATAAAGGTCGTTTTTGTAACTTTTTTTATTGTTTTTTGCATAACTTATGTATAAATCTTTCAATTTGCTTAATTGAACATTTTTTTCTTCACGAGGTATTACACCATTTTGTTGTTGTGCTAATCGGTATTTTATAGCATTTTCAAACTGTTCAGCTTCTTTTTTATCGGAAGCACCGGAACAAAGCCCGTGCTTCCTTTCTCCGTTAAGCATAAATTGATAATACCATTTGTCTTTCTTTTTATAAGTCCCCATAATATTGTCCTTTCCAAGCTTGTTGTTCTTTTACCCACTTTTCAAATTCATTTTTTAAAACATACACAGTGCCGCCGATTTTAAAAAATATCTTTGCAGGCAAATCTCCTCGCCTTTTCCAAGTTTTAACGGTATTCGGATTTGCTTTTAACAGTGAGCAAAATTCTTTAAATGTAAAAAATTCAGTCATTTTATTTCTCCTTTTATTTTTTTTAATTTTTAGTGATTACAAAATTACATTCAGCTAAAATATCCCTAAAAGATAACAAGAAGTTATCTTTTAGGTGTAATTTTAATTAAGTTACAGTGGATTACATTTTTAGATTTTTCTGAAATTCGGAATAATCCATAGCTTTAATCTGCTCATGAACACTAACTCCCGCAAAATCAAGGACATCTTCCCAATCAGTAATGTTTAGGACAGTAGAATTATAGCCTTTTCCTCTTTTACCGTTCTCTTCAAGGTAACGTTGTGTAGTTGATTCCAGCAGTCTTTTATCTACAGAAAGATAGTTACTAAATACTTGTACATTTAACTTATACTTAGCATCGTTGCGAAAAAAGTTATTATAGATATTCAGTAAAGTTTCTTTATGAAATCTTAGTTCGATAAAGCCGCTTTCTGTTTCTTGTGGTTCTTTAATTATGTAATCACGGTCTTTACGAATAATCTCTTGATGTTTCATAATAAGTAATCCTTGCAAGAATAGATCTACAGGAGTTGGTATGGTCTTAACTTTATTGATTGACATTTTAGTATAATTTGCGACTGCTTCTACCAAGCCGGGAATTTTATAATCTGCAATTTCTTCCAATATTGTTATTCCGGTCCACATATAAGCGACATTATGCAAAATTCTTGAATATACCGGCTGCGGGAATTTCTCTTTAAGCACGTTAAGCAATGATGTATGAATTTTGAGCACATCATTTTTGCTGTATTTAAGTAATTCAACAAGAATAAGAGAAAGTTCCTTACATTTTTCAGCATTTTCAGGAAAATATTGAAATTTATTCTCATCAATAGTTCCTTTTAAAAACGTATATATATTAGAACGATTGATAAGCTCCGGAATTTCAGGTAATGCACCGTTTGTACTGTAACCAACTTGTGAATTAGCTTCAATTTTTTCGCCTTTTTGACCTTTGTCTTTTCTACGGTATCTTTTCGATGACTTAAACAGTTTCTTAATATTGCTACTGAATTTCCGTGATTCTAATATACTTTCAGATAAATCATCTGTAATTAAACTTACTCCGATAAAGGCATTTGCAATTCCCTCCTGTCCGTATAATGTTGAATCGCCTGATGCCATCAAATCTTCATTTAAGCCAAAAATAGAAATTCCATTAAAAGAAGTAACACTTTTACCTGCACTTGTAACACCGCAAATGAGAGGAATTGGAGCACCCAATTTGTCTTTAGTAAAACTCTTGTAGTGAAGCCCCATAGACATATGTCCAAGTATAAACAAGTGTAGATAGAGGTTTTCTCCAAGTGATTCGCAATAGTTTCTTAAAAGTTCATATGCAACGGTTTTTCCGTTTTTCTCAGAGAAATAAAGTATTGGTGGTGAGTACTCAAAATCGTCAGAAATTTTGACATAACAATTTTCAAAAGGGTGTCGGATAAAGCTGTCATTATCTGCATAATACGTTTCTCCATTGTAAATCAAACAATTTTTGCACAGGAATGTCTGAGGTTCTATCAATCCGGCTTTTTTATAAATCCTGTATTCTTTGTCTAATAACGGGAATATATAAATTTGCATGAATGTTTTGAGTTCTGCTGTATTAAGATTAACTAAAGCATAATTGCTTCTAGAGCCTAAAGCTTTTTGAAACTCTTTTTCATCATATTTTGCATTACTCTTAAGTAATATATCTTCAATGATTTTGCCGTTATAACATTTTAACGTTATTGCAATGTATAGTTCATCTTCTTTAAAGTTTTCCGGATTGGTTATATACCTGATGTATCGTGCATGTTGGACTGTAAAACCCGCAGCTAACTTTATTGATAGCTTACTACCTTTTAATTTTGTGGAATAAATACAGTTATCAAAGACCATGAATGGCGGAAAAGGAAATGGAATTTTATATTCTTTATTAACTGTTAAGTTAATAGTATCACGGTAATTTTTAAACCTGAATAATTCCTTATTTTCCTTAAATAAGTCAGTAATTGGTTTTAGTAGAAGTTCATCCGGTCTATTTATTTCTATTGTTGCCTGTTCTTGTTGTACTTCCAGTTGTTTGTTTAGCTTAATTAAATTGTTCATTTTTTTCTCCTTTTTTATTGTGTTTACATTCTTTACAGCCTTGAAAATCAATAGCTATTGTATTGCATGTGATTGTGTATTTTTTTGCGTTTTCAAATTTTTCCCAAGTTTTTTGGGGTGTGTATTCAGGATGTGGCCTGCTGTAATAGTCAAAAATTTCAAAGCCGTTTGTTAATCTTGAAAGTATTACAGCAAATCGAAACCAAGAATTTTCATCAAGGTTTTGAGCCTCATCTACGGCCATCTTGCAAAATAAACAGTTGTCATACAGTGCCTTAAAATCACCGTCTATCAATTTTTTCTCTTGACAAGATTGTTTAAAAGTAGACGGATTAACTTTTAAATCTGTTTTAGACAAAAATCCAATCCAATTTGCCGGTAACTCTGGAATTTCTCTAATATCTTCAAATGTATATCCTTGTGCAAATCGGTAACTGCCTTTTTCAGTATAAACACCACCGCATAAACAATAGTGATTAGTCTGAATATCAATACAGTTATTGATTTTTCTTTTGAAACTTCTGTCTTTTGGAAGCTTGAAGTACATGTGAGTACCGTTTGACTGTGTATAAACAAGTACTGTCTTTGGTAACGAACCAAGTTCCGATACAAGTTCTTTAAGTATTTTAAACCCGTTTTTGCCTTTTTCAGGCTTGTTATCAGTGTCAATTACCAAGACATTGCTTGCTTTACAATAAAAAGCAGGTCTTCCATTAGGATAAACCTGCCACATTGCTTTAATTGCCTCTGGATTGTTTGTTGCTAACTTACTCCAAGTAAATCCTTTATATGGGATTTTATTGGGATTGACGGGAAAGACTTTGAAACCTCGCTCCGCATACAATAATGCTAGTTTTAAATAATAATCTTGCGAAAGTTGCGGTGTGTTGTGAACATCTATCCCGCTTACAATAGCATGAGGTGTAACTTCTTGTGTTGTAAGCATTTTAGTCTCCTTTCATTTAAATTTTTTAAATTATAATTTTCTCAAATACGCATGTACACTGGTTTACACTCTTTTAATAAGTGTCTATTCAATTTTCAATGTGCAAATTTATAGTCTGCATGTTATAAATACCTTTTTGTCATTGCCGTTTTAAAAAAGCAAAACAAATAGCAACTTAATTTGACTTTTTAAGTTGCTGAATTAAAATAGAATTATGGCAAGACAAAAAGAAAGACATGTATGCCCTGTATGTGGGGAAAAAGCAGCAAAAAAATATGGCAAACAGAATGGTATTCAAAAGTATTATTGCTACCGCTGCAGAAAATATGTTTTAGATAAAATTCCGCATTATTCTAAAAAATCAAAGAAATTCTTGTCTATGTTAATAAATTTTTTGAATATGGAAAATGATAAAAATACAGTAAAGAAAATCGTCTGCAATCAGTGCGGAAAAAGCCTGCAGGTGGAAAATGGGATCGTAAAGGAAG
>ERZ779843.4560-NODE-4560-length-10413-cov-3.870535_pt1 | contig 10413 bp, 7 predicted proteins | sample MGYA00511560_ERZ779843 | MGnify/ENA primary metagenome ERZ779843 (study PRJEB29588, sample SAMEA2158062) | human gut metagenome | biome: human gut; feature: human-associated habitat; material: faeces | place: Denmark | collected 2008/2010 ... | reverse complement strand
CCGCAGGTGCTGCTGGCCTTGCAGGCGCTGGCTGTTGCGGCGTTTTTTGCCAACCGCGCGCTCGGAACGGATTTTCTGTTTCTGGCCGCGCCGCCGGTCAGAACACCGCTGGAGGGAATCTATCGCCTGAGTTATGGCGCATATATTGCGTTTTTGCAGGGAATGATGGCGCTGCTTGCCTGGGGCATGGATGCCGCGGGAAGGCGGCTTTTCGGCAGGGATGATCGACCTGCCGATTTTTTCGCTATACAAAATTCGCCGAATGCGGTATAATAAACTGAAATGACGACATCTTTTGCGGATCATGTTCGCCCGCGATGTTAAAAAAGAAGGGGTTCACATTGGAAAACAAGAATATATCCTTGCTTCGCCGCTCAAACCGATGGGGATGGACGGCGTTGAGCATTGCGCTGTGCATGCTCCTTTCGCCGCTGCTGGCGGTTTCCGTGTTTATACCGCAGGGCATGACGCTGGTGCCGATCGCGCTGCTGCTGCTTGTGGGATATGTCGGCCCGGTCAGTGCGGCGGCGTGCACGGCGATTCTCGTGACACTCAGCACAGTGTTTTTCGGCTTCTGGGGCGCGGCGCTTTCCGCGGTGCTGCTCGTGCCGATTCTGGTTGTTTCGAGCTACATGGTTGAGCACGAACAGAGCTTCTGGCAGAGCGCGGCGGGTTCCGGCGTGACCATGTTTGCGTCCATCGGTCTGGCGATGCTGCTTGTCAGCGCGCTGGCGAGGGCGGACGTGGTTACGGCGCTGTCCAATATGATGCGTCAGGCGTTCTCGGTTTCGCAGACGTTCAGCGACATGGTGCTGACGATGATGATGCAGCTCGGCGCAATCACGTCAACGAGCGGCGGCGCGGTGGATATCGCGACGCTGGATGCGGCGGCGCGCGGACAGTTAATCGAGCAGCTCGTGCTGATTCTGGATACCCTGATGCGGCTGGAAATCCCGATGCAGATGGCGACGGGCTCCGTGGCGGCGGGCGTGCTGGGGCAGGCCGCGCTGCGCAAGGGCGTGCTCTCTCGTGGGGATAAGGTGGATTATCCGCCGCTGCGCACATGGACCGTGCCGAAAGGCTGGGGGCGCGTGCTGGGCGCGACGCTGGCGGCACTGTATGTGCTGACGCTGATTGTGCCGAGCTTTACGAGCAGCATGTTTTACGTCTTTACCGGCGTATTTGAACAGATTTTCGCCTTGCAGGGCATAGCCGCCGTGTGTTATTATCTGAATGAAAAGGGCAAGGGGCGCGTGGCGCAGGGGATTGTCTTTGCGCTGGGCTATTTCGCGATTCGACCCGCCGCGATTTTGATCGGCATTGCGGATCAGACGTTCGACGTCGTCCATCGCCGCGAAAAAATGGAGGAGGAAACGCCGAATCCGTTTGATCCGCGCACACACGATGATAAATAAGATTTCGGGAGGATAAAGCTATGAAAGTGATTTTGCTCAAGGATATCAAGGGAACCGGCAAGAAGGATCAGATCATCGAGGCTTCCGACGGATTTGCCCGCAACTTCCTCTTCCCCAAGGGGCTGGCGCGCGAGGCGAGCGCGACGAATCTGAACGCCATTGAGAACGCGAAGGCCGCGCAGAAGCATCGCGAGGACGTTGAGCGCGCCAAGGCGGAGGAAACCCGCAAGGCGCTTTCCGGCAAGGCCATCAAGATCGTGGCGCGCGGCGCGGAGGGCGGCAGGCTTTACGGCTCCGTCACCGCGCAGGAGATTGCCGACGAGCTGTTTAAGCAGTATGGCGTGAAGGTGGAAAAGCGCCGCATTGATGTGGCCAACATCCGCAACGCGGGCGATTTTACGGTCAGCGTGTGGCTCTATGCGGGCATTACGGCGGAAATGACCGCCAAGGTTGAGGTTGGCTGATCCATACAACGCACTGGGTTTTCCTCCTGAAACGGGGGAAAGCCCTATCTTTTGTTAAAAGGGGAGAACATTGTGGACGAGGCAGTTATGCGTGTACCGCCCAACAATGCCGATGCGGAAAAAAGCGTGCTGGGCTGCATGATGCAGGACAGAGAGGCGCTGTCGCTGGCCTTTGAGCTGCTTACGGCGGATGATTTCTATCAGCCCGCCAACCGGGAAATTTTCGACGCGATGCATGCGCTCAATACGCAGGGCATGCCCATTGATCTGGTGACGGTGGATGACGAGCTGACCCGGCGCGGCACGCTGGAGGGTGTCGGCGGCACGAATTATCTCATCGAATTGAGCCAGTGCATGCCGTCTACGGTCAACGCGCGCGCTTATGTGCAGATTGTGGATGAAAAGGCGACGCTGCGCCGCATGATTAAGGCGACGGGGGACATCGCCTCCGCATGCTATCAGCAGACCGAAGCAGTGAGCGACATCCTCGGCGTGGCGGAAAAGTCGATTTTTGATATCATCATGCGCCGCCACGAGGGAAGCACGCTGACGCATATTGCGGACGTTCTGCCGGATACCTATCTGCGCATCGAGCAGCTGACCGAGTTGAAGGGCGGCATCGACGGTGTGCCGACGGGCTTTGTGGATTTGGATAACCTGCTGACCGGCCTGCACGGAGGCGAACTGGTGATTGTCGGCGCGCGCCCTTCGATGGGCAAGACGAGCTTTGGCATGAACCTGATCGGCTACGCGGCGACGATGGCGGGCAAAACGACGGCGGTTTTCTCGCTGGAAATGCCGAAGGATCAGCTCGCGATGCGCCTTCTGTGCGCAGATGCGCGCGTGGACATGCAGTCCGTTCGCCATGGCTCGCTGCGCGACGACGACTGGATTTCGCTGTCCTCCGCGCTCGGCCCGCTGGCGGCCTCCAATATCTATATCGACGATACGTCCGGCATCACGCCGTCGCAGCTCCGTTCCCGCTGCCGAAGGCTGAAAATGGAGCACGGGCTGGATATGATTATGGTCGACTATTTGCAGCTGATGAGCGCGGACGGCCATGTCGAAAACCGCCAGAACGAGGTCAGCGAGATTTCGCGCAACCTCAAGAGCATCGCCAAGGAGCTGAACGTGCCGCTGGTTGCGCTGGCGCAGCTTTCTCGTGCGGGCGCACAGCGAAGCGATAAGCGGCCGATTCTATCCGACCTGCGCGATTCCGGCGCTATCGAGCAGGACGCCGACGTCATCATGTTCCTGCATCGAGAGGAATATTACGATCCCAACACCGAGGACAAGAACATCGCCGAGGTGATTGTGGCCAAACAGCGCAATGGCCCGCTGGGCACGGTGAAACTGGCCTGGCTGGGGCAATACACGCGCTTTGCCAGCCTCCAGCAGGGCGGCGCGGCGCAGTAAAAGACATGAGGTGAAGCCATGCATACGCTCGTCGTTGCCGAAAAACCCTCCGTCGCGCGGGACATTGCCCGCGTGTTGGGTGCAAAGGACAGGGGCGAAAACAGCCTGATCGGCGGCGGCTATGTGGTTACATGGGCGCTCGGCCATCTGGTTACGCTCAAGGAGCCGCAGGAGCTGGACGAGCGGTATACCCGATGGCGCGCGGAAGATCTGCCGATTCTGCCCGAAAAGATGGAGACAAAGGTGATCAAAAAGACGAGAAGCCAGTTTCTCTCCGTCAAAAAATGGATGAATGACAAGGAAACGCAGGATATCATCTGCGCGACGGACTCCGGGCGCGAGGGCGAGCTGATCTTCCGCTATATTTACGAGCAGGCGGGGTGCAGAAAGCCGGTGAAGCGGCTGTGGATATCCTCCATGACGGACGAAGCCATCCGCGTCGGGTTTGACAGCCTTCGGCCGTCGGCGGATTACGATGCGCTCTATGCCAGCGCGCGCTGTCGGGCGGACGCGGACTGGCTCATCGGCATGAACGCGACGCGCGCCTATACGATCCGCTACAATGTGCTGCTCTCTATCGGCCGTGTGCAAACGCCGACGCTGAGCATGCTCGTCAAGCGGAGGCGGGAAATCGACGCATTTGTGCCCAAGCCGTTTTACACGGTGCGCGCGGATTTCGGCGACTATCAGGGCGTGTACATCGACAAAAAAGGCGAGCGCAAGCTTGAAAACGAGGAGGCCGCACAGCAGATCGCGCAGCGCGTTTCCGGCCGGTCGGCACGGGTGACGCAGGCCGCGCGGGAACACAAGAGCGTGTGGCCGCCGCTCCTGTATGATTTGACGACACTCCAACGCGAAGCGAACGCGCAACTGGGCTTTACCGCGAAAAAGACGCTGGCGACAGCGCAAAAGCTCTACGAACAGCACAAGCTGCTGACCTATCCGAGGACGGACAGCCGCTATCTGTCGCACGATATGCTCGGCAAGGTGCAGACGACGCTGGGCAGCTATGACGGCGCGCTGCAGCCCATCGGCGAGCAGGCGCTTTCCTATGGCGTTCGGATGACCAAGCGCGTGTTTGACGACGCGAAGCTGACCGATCACCACGCGATCATTCCGACGGGCAAGCGCGCGGATCGCGTGAATCTGACTGCGGATGAGCGCAGGCTGTACGAGATGGTCGCCAAGCGATTGGCGGCGGCGTTCTATCCGAATTACGAATACGACGCGCTGCGCGTGGTCACGACCTGCGGCGAGGATGATTTTCTCAGCACGGGGAAAGCCGTCACGCAGGAAGGATGGAAGGTCGTCTACGGCGGAGACGAGGGCAAAAGAAAAAAGAAGGAGGATGACGACGAGCAGCGGCTTCCGGCGCTGGCCGTCGGGGACGAGCGGCTCTGCAAGCGCGCACAGGTGACGCGCGACCAGACCAAGCCGCCGAAGGAATATAGCGACGCGAGTATCCTGCTGGATATGGAACACGCAGGGCGGCAGATTGCGGACGAAGAAATTCGCGAGCAGATGAAGGATTGCGCGCTGGGCACACCGGCAACGCGCGCGGCCATCATTGAGCGGCTGATCGACGTGGGATATGTGCGGCGCAGCGGCAAAAACCTCGTGGCGACGGAAAAGGGCGTGCACCTGATAGAAGCGGTGCCGCCGGAGATCGCTTCGCCGGAGACGACGGGCCGCTGGGAACGGGCGCTGGCGGAAATTGCCCGAGGCAGCGACGGCGAAGCGCGCTTCCGTCAGGGCATTGCGCGGCTGGCGGCTTTCCTTGTTGAAAACGCGGCTGGCGCGCCGGATGTGGCCTTTGCCAAGGAGGAGCGCCGAGGAAAAAAGCGCATACCGACGCTCGGTGTGGCCTGCCCCGTCTGCGGGCAGGGCAAGGTGGCGGAAAACAGCAAGGGCTTTTACTGCACCCGATTCCGCGAGGGATGCAGATTCACCATCTGGAAGGATGCGCTGACCCGCGCGGGAGGACCGATGCTGACCGCCAAGCTGCTCAAGCTGTGCATGGAGAAGAAGGACGTGCGCGGCTCGACCGGCACCATTCACTACGACGCGGGACAGATCCGTTTTGAAGCGGGAGAACGGTAAAGGAGCGACGGCCATGTTTTATACGGAAAAACGAACGGAAGAAAACAAACGGCGTCTGCGGCGGGACGTTTTCAAAATGCTGCTGGCGATGCTGCCGTTTTTTGCGCTGTGCGCCGCGGGCTTTGCGGTGCGCAACCAGACGCTGTGCACGGCTGGGCTGATTCTGACCTGTGCGGCGGCGATTTTTGTCGGGGATTTGTTTGTGATGCCGTCGATTCGATACGGCCGCTTTCTGCGCGAGCTGACCAGCGGCCTGACGCGCAAGACGGCGGGAACGCTGGTGCGCGTCGGCGATGAAGAGGTTTATGAAAACGGCGTGCATTTTCACGAGATGATCGTCAATGTTTATGAGGATATGGCGCCGGAGGGCGAGCGGCGCTTTTTGATCGAGCCGGCCATGCCCTTTGACGCGGCGCTGATTGGGCGCGACGTTGCGGTGACGAGCCACGATAAAGTCGTGCTGGCCGTTGAGCCGCTGGGGGGAAACGCATGAACCGCGCACGGGATTTTCTGGCCGGAATGGAAGAAAAGACGGCGTTTCGCGCCTGCGTCTTTGCGGCGATTCTCGTGCTGATGGCGGCGACCATGTTCCTGCTGAACGTGCATACGCCGCTGCAAATGGACGATTATGATTATTCCTTCAGTTGGAGCACGGGCAAGCCGCTTGCCGGGGTGGCGGACGTGCTCGCCTCTCAGGCGGCGCATTACCGTCTCTGGGGCGGGCGCAGCGTGGTTCACACGCTGGCGCAGCTCTTCCTTTATTGGGGAAAGGGCGTTTTCAACATCGCCAATACGGCGGCGTATATGCTGCTCGTGATTGAACTGTATGCGCTGGCCAAGCCGAAGGGCAGACGGTTTTGCTGGACGGTTCTGCTGGTCATCCACGCGGCGCTGTTCACGCTGGTTCCGTTCTTCGGCACGGTCTTTTTGTGGCTGGACGGCGCGTGCAACTATCTGTGGGGCACGGCGCTGGCGCTTTTGCCGCTGCTGATCATCCCGCGGCTGCTGGAAAAAGAATGTGCGGCGCTCGGCGTGATCGGCGTTCCGCTCTGTTTTTTGAGCGGCTGGACGAATGAGAACGCGGCCTGCGGCATGCTGGCGGTGGCGCTCTTGCTGCTGGCGGACAGCGCATACCGCGGGAAAAGAACGTCGGTTTCCGCGTGGCTCTGTCTGGCGGCGCAGGCGGCGGGCGCGGCGATGATGATTCTTGCGCCGGGGAATTTTGCGCGCGCATCTGTCTATGTCTACGATTCGATGGCGTTGGAGATCGTAAAGCGTCTGCTCCGCATTACGCTTTATACGGGCGTGTATGCGGGCGCGGAATTGCTGGCCATGCCGATTGTCCATGGAATGGGGCGGGCGCTTCACGTGCCGATGCGAAACCGGCGAGCGGCGCTTTTGCTGCTGGCGGCGCTGCTGAGCGCGTATGCGATGGTCGCCTCGCCGGAATTGTCGGATCGGTCGTATACCTGCGTGATTGCACTGACGCTCTGCGCGCTGGCGACGCTGCTCGGCGACATGGAGGCGCATGTCCGCGCGCTGGACGCGGCCAGACTGTGCGCACTGCCGCTGGCGCTGTTTTTGCTTGTTTACGGCGGTTATCAGGCTGTCAGGGAAGTCGGCGCGCATGAGGCGGCGTGGGAAGCGCAGACTCAAAAAATCGAAACAGCGGTGCAGAGCGGGGCGGACGAGGTGAAAATCGCCTCGGTGGGAAGCCACTCACGCTTTACCATGAACATTGCGCTGGAAAATGACGCGGAAAGCTGGCCGAACAGCACGCTCTCCAAGTGGTTCGGAATTCGGGTATGCGGCGAGTAAAATGTGTTCTTTTTGTGAATTTGAACAAAAAGAGCGAACATTTGAGCCGCAGGGCGACACACGCGCTTGACAAGTCGATGACAGCTTATTATAATAAATCGTATATTGCCGAGTAGAGGCTGAAAGGAAGAGAACGAACATGAATAAGAGATTCGCGCTGATTGCGTTGCTGCTTGCGGCTTTGATGCTGCTCTCCGGCTGCAACCTGATCGGCCACGACGACGAGCTTGACGGCGCGCAGGTTGTGGCGAAGGTGGAGACCAGCCAGGATACCACCGAGATCACCAAGGCGGAGTGGGAGGCTTACCGGGATTATCTGGCCAGCTACTACCAGCAGTATTTCCAGCAGAACTTCGGCGTGTCGATGCAGCTCACGGACGACGATATCGCCTCCTACGGCGAGGCCGCCGTCGAGCAGCTGATTGAAAGCGTCGTGCTTGAGGATAAGATGAAGGAGCTTGGCTTCGAGCCGCTGCCCGAAGAGGATGCCTCCGACGTGGAAAGCTACGCCGACAACATGTTTAACTTCTACAAGATGATGATCCGCTACCAGAACTATCCGGATCTGGAGACGGTGGAAGAGGAAGAAGCGCGTCTGGCCGCCCTCGAAGAGGCGACCGGCAGCGAGGCGACCCCGGCTGAGGCGACCCCGGCCGAGGCGACCCCGGCCGAGGCCGTTGATACGGAGCGCAAGGCGACCATCACCAACGATCAGCTCGACGAGATGCTCGTCAACGACCTGAACACCGTCGGCTATACGCGCGATTATTTCGTGCAGAACCAGACCGCCAGCGTGCAGCGCGAAAAGATTCGCGAATATGCCGCCAAGGACGTCGCGGTGACGGACGAGCAGGTGAAGGAAGAATTTGACAAGCGCGTGGCCGCCCAGAAGGAAAGCTATGACGCGGCTCCGGCCGGTTATGTGACCGCCGAGAACAACGGCACGACGAATTACTATGTGCCGGAAGGCTACCGCGGTGTGAAGAACCTGCTCATCAAGTTCAGCGACGAGAAGCAGAGCGAAATCAGCGACCTGAACAGCGCGATTTCCACCGCGAACACCACGCTGAGCGACGCGCAGAAGCAGCTTGACGATCTGAAGGCGGAGGATACCTCTTCCTATGACGAGACGACCAAGGCCGGCTATGACGAGCAGGTTGCGGCGCTCGAAGAGACCGTGGCGACCGCTCAGGCGACGCTGGATGAATCCAGCGCGAAGCTGGAGACCGTGACCGCCGAGGCGTATGACGAGATCCTGCCGACGGCGCAGGACGTGCTCACCCGTGCGCAGGCCGGTGAGGACTTTGACAGCCTGATTGAGACCTATGGTCAGGACACCGGCATGAACAACGAGCCGAACAAGAGCCGCGGCTATCTGGTCTGCGACGGTCTGTCCATCTATGAGCAGAGCTTCCAGGATGCGGCGATGGCGCTTGAAAAGGTCGGCGACGTGTCCGCTGAGCTGGTCAAGACGAGCTATGGCTATCACATTCTTCAGTATGCGACCGACATCGCTGCGGGCGAGGTTGAGTATACCGACGAGATCAAGAGCAATATCTATGATACCATGCTCTCCGACGCGAAGGATGCGGCTTATGAAGCGGCTGTGACCCAGTGGGTTTCCGAAGCGAAGGTTACGACCTATCCGAAGGTTATGAAGTAATTCGGTTTGTTTGAAAACGAAGGACGTCGTATTGAATGCGGCGTCCTTTTTTGATATATGGGAAAAGGCGCAAAATTGCCTCCATGCGCAGAAATAGAATAACGGCGAGGGCTTTTGCTCAAAATAGGGGCAAATCAAGCGGAGGCGTTCGCATGAAGAGAAAACAAAAAGCGCGTTGCGCCGCCTCCGGGTCTGCGGAGGTGGGCGGATGAGCAAACGAATCGGTGCGCAAACGACGGCGCTGCCGTCGTGCCCCGGCTTGATCGGCTGGGCGGGGATTGCGGGGCAAAAGGAAAAAGAAGGCCCGTATGGCGCGAAATTCGATTGGATTATACCGGACGAGTTGAACGGGGAGCAATCCTTTGAAAGCGCTGAACGCGCGATGCTCGAACAGGCGGTTGTGCTCTGCGCGGAAAAAGCGGGAACGCGGCTGAACGAAATTCAAATGCTGCTCGCGGGCGATCTGCTCAACCAGATCATTTCCGCCGGATTTGCGGCGCGTAACCTTGGAATCCCGTTTTACGGTCTGTACGGGGCGTGTTCCACCATGTCTGAATCCCTGTCCGTCGGCGGCATGCTGGCGGACGGAGGCTTTGCGGATCGGCTGATCTGCGCAACGTGCAGCCACTTCTGCACGGCGGAGCGGCAGTATCGCGCGCCGCTGGAATTGGGCAATCAGCGCACGCCGACGGCGCAGTGGACGGTGACCGGCGCGGGCGCGGTGATGATTTCCGGTTCGAAGCACGCGCCGGTTGTCTTGACGCATACGACATGCGGGCGCGTGGTGGATCTGGGCATTACGGATGCGAACAACATGGGAGCGGCCATGACGCCAGCGGCTTTCGATACACTTGCGGCGCATTTCAGGGATCTGGGGCGCAGCTTTGCGGATTACGATTTGGTGGTGACGGGCGATTTGGGGCGCTTGGGTCGAGAGCTTCTCATTGAGCTGCTGCGCGAAAAGAAAATCGACGTGGACGAGGGCAAGCTGTTTGACTGCGGATGCGAAATCTTTTCCGAAAGGCAGGATGTTCATTCGGGCGGGAGCGGGTGCGGCTGTGCGGCGAGTATGTTGTGCGCGCATCTGCTGCCCGAGCTCGCGGCAGGCCGATTGAAGCGCGTTTTGTTTATGGCGACGGGCGCGCTGCTCAGCCCGACAAGCAGCATGCAGGGCGAGAGCGTGCCCGGTATCGCGCATGCCGTCGCGATGGAGCATCGAAAGGAGAAGGGCGCGTGATAGAGATTTTGTGGATGCTGGTGAAGGCGTTCCTCGTGGGCGGCCTGCTCTGTGCCATCGGTCAGGTGTTGATTATGAAGACGCAGTTGACCAGCGCGCGGATTCTGGTCGGCTATGTGACGGCGGGCGTTATTCTCGGCGCGCTGGGGCTGTATAAACCGATTGTTGATTTTGCGGGCGCGGGCGCGACCGTTCCGCTGACGGGCTTCGGCAATACGCTTGCAAAGGGTGTGCGCGAGGCCGTGAAGGAGCAGGGCATCCTCGGCGCGCTGACCGGCGGGCTCAAGGCCTCGGCCGCCG
>ERZ779843.4551-NODE-4551-length-10429-cov-9.075670_pt1 | contig 10429 bp, 6 predicted proteins | sample MGYA00511560_ERZ779843 | MGnify/ENA primary metagenome ERZ779843 (study PRJEB29588, sample SAMEA2158062) | human gut metagenome | biome: human gut; feature: human-associated habitat; material: faeces | place: Denmark | collected 2008/2010 ... | reverse complement strand
ATTTGATGAAGGCGTACAAGGAGGATTCCCGCACGCCCATCATGAAGAGCAAGTCTGTCGCCGTCGTCGGCGGTGGCAACGTCGCCATGGACGCTGCTCGCTGCGCCAAGCGTCTGGGTGCCGAGAATGTGTACATCGTCTACCGCCGCGGCATGGCCGAGCTGCCTGCCCGTAAAGAAGAGGTCGAGCACGCCGAGGAGGAAGGCATCGTCTTTAAGACGCTGACGAACCCGACGGAAGTGCTGGGCGACGAGAACGGCTGGGTCAAGGGTATGACCTGCGTCGAAATGGAACTGGGTGAGCCGGACGCCTCCGGCCGCCGCCGCCCCCTCGTCAAGGAAGGCAGCGAGTTCGTTCTGGACGTTGATACGATGATCATGGCGCTGGGCACCAGCCCCAACCCGCTGATCCGCTCGACCACGCCGGGTCTGGACGCCGACAAGCACGGCTGCCTGATCACCAACGGCCCCGACGGCCTGACGAGCCGCCCGATGGTCTACGCCGGCGGCGACGCCGTTACCGGTGCTGCCACGGTCATTCTGGCCATGGGTGCCGGTAAAGAGGCTGCAAGAGCGATTGATGCGGCGATTAAGGCGAAGGAACAGTAAAAAATAAAATTCAGCCCCCGTGCCGCGAGGTGCGGGGGTGTTTTTGTTAAAAAGGCTTCCCCGTGGGGCTGCGCCCGCAGGCGCGTGTCGGAGTGCAACCGCCGTAGGCGGCACTTGGCACGGAGACTGAAGCTGTCGCCGCAGGCGACTGATGAGGGGCGAACTTTGCCATACTATCCCCTGTATGGGTAATCACGGTATCTCCACCCCTCATCCGTCTGCGGGCGGGACCGCAGACACCTTCCCCCAAGGGGGAAGGCACTCTCACAACAAAGGCTGACACTATGTATCATCCATTCTTCCAATTTGTCCTTCCCCGCTTGGGCCAGGCGGCGCTGGATATTTTGCTGTATCTCAACTTTTTACAGCTGCCGCCGTTGCAGCTTGTGGCCCAGTGGCCGGTGCTGTACTACGGCCTGCCGCTGGTGCTGATGGCACTGCTGGCTTATATCAGCCGGGACCCGCTGGGCCTTGGCATCGTCTTTGTCGGGCATCTCGTCACCTTCTACTGCATCGGCACCGGCATCGGGCTGGTGCTGCGGCGTGTCGGCGGTGCGCTGCTGACTGTTTGGCATATTTTTTGGCTGGGCGGCATAACGCCGTGGCTGCTGACCGGGTTTCTCATGTGGTGGGGCCGCCGCCGGGCGCTGCGGCTGTGTACCACAAAATATAACCTGACAACGCAGAAAGCCTTGCCCAATGGTCAGCTGCGCATCGTACAGATCAGCGACGTACACCCCCGGGCCTGCGCGGCCATGGACCGCACCCGCATCCCGGAACTGCGGGAGAAAGTCGCGGCCTGCCAGCCGGATCTGCTGGTGCTGACCGGCGACATCTTCGACGAGTACACCGAGAAAGAGGATTTCGACGCCTTCTGCCAGTTCTTCGGCGAGATCGATGCCCCCTTGGGCAAATACTATGTGCTGGGCAACCACGACCTGTTTCACCACTGGCGGGAGCCGAGTTTTGGCCGCGCCGACCTGGAGTGCAGCCTTGCTGCCGCCGGGGTGCGTATTCTGGAGGATACCTCCGTCATGCTTCCCTGCGGCGTGCGCATCGTAGGCCGCAAGGACTACCTGTACACCAACGGCAGCCGCTTTACGGCGGCGCAGCTGATGCCCACCGGCCCGGACGACCGCTACACGGTCTGGCTTGACCACGAGCCGCGGGACTTTAAGAACGCCGCCGCAGCGGGTGCCAACCTGATTTTGAGCGGCCACACCCACGGCGGGCAGGTCTGGCCTGCGGGCGCGGTGGGCATGGCTGCCAAAAACGAGCGCAACTACGGCAGAAAACATATCACAGACCGCTGCGATGCCATCGTCAGCGGCGGCACCGGCACCTGGGGCTACAAGTTCCGCACCCAGGGCCGCACCGAGATCGTCTGCGTAACCATCACGACTGAAAAGGAAACGAGCCAATGAACAAACGCGAGCGCCTGGGCAGCCGCCTGGGCTTTATCATGCTGTCCGCCGGGTGCGCCATCGGCTGCGGCAATGTATGGAAATTCCCCTGGATGTGCGGCCAGAACGGCGGCGGCAGCTTTATGCTGCTGTACATCCTCTGCCTTTTGGTGCTGGGCCTGCCCGCCATGATCATGGAGCTGGCCGTGGGCCGCGCGGCGCAGGCAAGCCCCATTTATATGTACCAGCGGCTGGAAAAGCCCGGCCACAAGTGGGGCGTGTTCGGCGTGTTCAGCCTGATCGGCAACATTGCCATCATGGCGTTTTACACGGTCGTCACCGGCTGGATTTTGTACTATTTTGTCAAATTCCTGATTGGGGACAACGCCGATTTCGGCTTTGCGCAGATGCTCGCCGACCCGAAAGTCAACGTGACCTATCTGTTTGCGGTGATCGTGGCGGCGTTCGTACTGCTCAGCTTCAACTTGCAGGGCGGGTTGGAACGCGTGACCAAGTACATGATGACAGCGCTGCTGGTGCTGATGCTGGTGCTGGCCATCCACAGCCTGACCTTTGCCGGAGCCGCCGAGGGGCTGCGGTTCTACCTTGTGCCGGATTTTTCCAAAATCGACGGCAGCGTCATCGTGGCGGCCATGAACCAGGCGTTTTTTTCGCTGTCCGTCGGCATGGGCGGCATGGCAATCTTCGGCAGCTACATCGGCAAGGAGCGCTCCCTCATGGGCGAGTCGCTGCACATCATCGCGCTGGACACCTTTGTGGCGGTGCTGGCGGGCATCATCATCTTCCCGGCCTGCTTCACCTACGGGCTGGAAGTCACTGCCGGGCCAAGCCTGCTGTTTGACACGATGGCCGGTGTTTTCAACAACATGGCCGGGGGCCGCTGGTGGGGCGCACTGTTCTTTCTGTTCATGGTGTTTGCGGCGCTGTCTACCGTGCTGGGCGTCTGCGAGAACATCCTGGCCATGGTGCGCGAGCTGACCGGCTGGACACGCCCGAAAGGCTGTGTGGTCTGCGGCGCGGGCATCTTTCTGTTGGCGCTGACGACAGCGCTGGGGTACAGCGTACTGCACTTCCAGCCTTTTGCGCCGGGCAGCGCGTGGCTGGACTTCTGGGATTTCATCGTCAGCAACAACGTTCTGCCGCTGGGAACGCTGGTTTTAGCTCTCTTCTGCTGCAACCGCCTCGGCTGGGGCTGGGAGAATTTTGTAAACGAGGCCAACACCGGCAAAGGGCTGAAAGTGCAGCCCTGGATGAAACCTGTGTTCCGGTATTTTGTGCCCTGTGCCATTGCGTTTATTTATGTGTACGGCATGGTCACGTTTCATTGGCGGTAAGCTGCAGCAAAAAAGACCTGCGTCCTGATGGGATGCAGGTCTTTTTTTGTGCAGGGCTGGGGGCGGACGTTACGGCACTTTCCTGAAGTAATTTATCAAAATACTTTTAATATAATTATACCGTCTCGCATAGCTGTTCTCCACGCGGATCAGCTCAAACCCGTGCTCACAGCAGATCTGCTCCTTCTTGCGGTCACGGCGCTGGACGGCGGGGTCGTCGCGGTGCTCGCGGCCGTCCAGCTCAATGGCCAGAATCGGCATCAGGCGGCGGCCCTCCCGCTGGTAGACGACAAAATCAAACCGCCCGGTGTAAAACAGGTCTGTGTAGCTGGGGTTATTCTCAAACACCTGGGCAATGGGGACTTCCTTGCGCACGGTGCAGCGGCTGCCGTCCAGGAAAGCGTTGTCCAGCGCGTGGTTCAGGTTCTCCAAAAAGGCGTCCTCGGTCCTGGTGCTGTACGGCTTGATGCCCAGCGCCCGGCTGGCGGCGGGCTTCTCGGTCACGTCGGACACGCCGTTGGTGCGCACGTACTGCACCAACTCGTAGATATCATCATCCACCGCGCCCGCGTGCAGGCGGTCCAGTTCCTTCTGGCTGGATAGGATGACAAGCTGATCCCGCGCACGGGAGGTCGCCACGTTGATAAGCTCCTTGTTGGTTTTCAGCCAGGCGTAGGTCTTTTCCCGGGTCTGGTCGGTCAGCGCCAGTGAGAAGATGACCACATCCTTCTCGTCGCCCTGGAATGCGTGTACCGTGCCGCAGCTGGCGTTGTCGTAGTGGTTAGCCCGCAGCATCGCCTCAATGGCGGCACGCTGCCGCGCAAACGGCGTGATGATGCCCACCTGCTTATCCGGGTGGCGGCTCAAGTAGGCATCGATACGGCGCACCTCCTGCGGGGCAGTGTTGCGCTCGTCGGTGGTGTTGTCGGGCACATCCACATAGACCAGCGGCTCGGGGTTGTGCTCCTGGCTGGCAATGTGCAGCTTGTGGTTGTAGTATTTGCGGTTGTTGAACTCAATGATGCGCGGGCTGCACCGGTAGTGGTAGCTTAACAGCGTCTCGTCGCTGACGGCATCGCAGGCCAGGAAACACTTGTAAATCGAGTTTTCGATGTAGTCGTATTCCTCTGTCACGCTGTACTTGCGGCGCAGGGCCTTGTTGTCGGCGGGGTCCAGCAGAATAACCGGGGAAAGCTGCTGCGGGTCGCCGACAAGCATCAGCGACCGGCCGCGCAGAATCGGCACCAGCGACATGGCCGTGTTGCACTGGCTGGCTTCATCCATAATGACCATATCAAAGCTCGGCTCGGGGTCGCCCAGGCGGTGGGCGGAGATGCAGGTCGTTGCCACGATGGGGAAAACGCGCAGCAGCTTTTTCAGGTTTTCCGGCTCGGAGAGATATTTATTAAAAGCCGCTGCCTTCTCCTTATCGTTGTCGGCGCTGCGGACAATCTCCATCAAATCCTCATATTTCGGTTCGGCCAGGCGGCGGATGTACTGCACCGACGTGTAGTAGAGGTAGCGCAAAAGTTCGCCCTCGTTGCGGTCCAGCAGGGCCATGGCGTCGGCGGTGTCAATATCGCCGTAGGCGGCCAGCTCGCGGTTGACTTGGGGCAGCTGCCCGGCCTCCAGCTCAAAGCGGAAGTTCATCTGGCTGCGGGCTTCCAGCAGGCGCTCGATGGTCTCCTTGCGCTCCCGCAGGTCAAGCACCCGCTCATAGCGTTCCAGCAGCTCGGTCAGCTGCTTGGCGCGGGCTGTGCGGTCGGCGTGGTTTTTGTCCAGCAGCTTTTCCGGCACCGGGAGCTGGATACACTGGTCATACAATTTGGCGATGGTCCGCAGCGCTTCGGCGGTCTTTTCGGCGTTGCCAAGCCGCAGAATCGGGAAGGGCACCGTATGGCCGTGGTAGTCGATCTGCTGCAATTTTTCCACCACGCCGTCAATCGGGTGATTGTTGTAACTGGCAAAAAGCACCGTGCGCTCGTTGAAAAACGCCGTAGTCAGCGTGTTGACGATGGTGTTGGTCTTGCCGGTGCCCGGCGGCCCCTGCACATAGGCCAGGGGATAGCGCATGGCATTGTTGATGGCAAGCAGCTGATCCAGGTTGACCTTGTTGTTCAGCAGCGCCAGCGGGTAGGATTTGCGGCGTCGGGGCCGGGCCGTCATCTCGCCAAAGAAAGCCCGCAGCGGTGCGGTGGCTGTCTCGCCGGAGGGATCCTCGAACATATTGAGGATGCCGCGGTACTCATGCTCCAAATCCACCGGGCAGTCGCGCCCAATGGCGATCAGGTAGGGCATATCGTCCACGCCGCGCACCTGCGGGTTGCCCCGGGTGATACGATCCTTGATGGTCTCCTGATTTTTGTAAAAGTCGTCCAGCAGCGCGTGGTCGTCGGCGTCCAGAAATTGGTGGATGCTCAGCTTTGCGCCGTTGATGGTGAACTCCCGGCAGATGACCGGGTCGGCGTCGGCCCGCAGCGTGCGGCGGCGCACATCCAGCCGCAGCGGGCGATAAGCCAGCACATACAGCCCTTTGTTGGTGTTTATGCTGATAAGGTTCAGCCCCAGCTGCGGCAGACTGGGCCGGGCGGCGTTCTGCCTGCGGTCATCCACCCGGCGCTGGAACCGCTGCACCAGCTCCCGGAACTGGTCGTCCCCCAGCTCGATGGCGTCCTCGGCCCCCTCGTCAAAGCGATCCGCGTCGATGGCGTGGACGAGGCTGTAATTGGTCTGGTAGGGCGTGGCATCCAGCCGGTTGCAGGCGGCCAGGTAGTCCAGCACCCGCAGATTGGCCGAGTTTGCGAACAGCGCTGTGTATTTGCCGGGGTTATCCCGGATATCGGCAACGAGGGTCTCATTCACCGGGCACCAGGAGCCGTCCACAACTTCGGCTGCCTGGATGCGGTCAATGTGGATGGTCAGGTCCTGGACGGTCAGCAGTTTCAGGTGCAGGCCGTCCACCGTCAGCGTGCGGGTGCGGGGGTTCAGCCCCTTGACGGCGACCCAGTATTTTGTCTGCTGGGTCTGCTGGTTTTTGTACTCGATGCTGAGCCACTTGCCCTCATGGATGGCGCGGAAAATGCTGCGTGTGACGTTGTTCATCTTCCGCTCCTTTCCGCTGTGATGGCAAAATTTTACATTATTATTGTTATTATAACATCCCACCCGCACCGGGGCAACTGTTTTGCCGAAACAAACGCGGCTGATCGGCACAGGCGACGCATATCCTGGTATGATGTGGTTTGCAAAGGTTGCAGGGCGGCCAGTCCCCTGGCCGCCGCAAAGTTTCTTCTATTTTTTGTCAAATCATGCAGCTGCCTTTCTTGACTGTATCGGCATCCGATGCTACAATAAATATTATTTTCCCAAAGTGTTACTCTCTGTAATATTCCAACAAATATAGAGGATATTTGCGTATGAAGCACCACCGCCCCAGACTGCTGTTTTTGCTGGCCGTGCTCTGCCTGACCGTCTGCCTGCTGGCGGGCTGCGCCGCGCGGGCCGCCACAGCCGACCCGGATGCTGACCTGCCCACCATCGTCATCGGCAGTGACAGCTACCCGCCCTTCAACTACCTGAGCGCCGACGGCCAACCCACCGGCATCGATGTGGAGCTTGCCACCGAGGCATTCCGCCGCATGGGCTACAAGGCGCAGTTCGTCACCATCGACTGGGTCGACAAAAAAGAGTTGGTAGAGAATGGCACCGTCGACTGCCTGTGGGGCAGCTTTTCCGTCGCCGTGCAGGCCACCACCAAGCCGGAAGCGCTGTTTCTGGATGGCGGCGATCCCCGCATCCCCGAGGTCCGCGCCCTGCTCTCGATGCAGAAACGCGAGCTGATCTACGCCTATCTGAGCAAGGGCTACGCCGACGCTGTGGCCGCCCATGAGACCTCGATTTTGCAGTTCATGTCGGATTTCGGCATCGAGTACCGCATCCTGGACGAGCCTTTGCAGGTGGTGGGGCTGGGCGTGGCCTTTGCCCTGAACGATGACCGCGGGCTGGATACCGCACTGAACGCTGCCCTGGCCGATATGCGCACCGACGGCACGACCCGGGCTATCCTGGCTAAGTACCTGCCCGACCCGGACAAATATCTGGAGGTGGACTATGGCCGCTAAACGTCTGCCCCGTCTCAATGGGTTCTGGCTGCTGTCCGTGCTGATCGGGGTGCTTCTGCTCGTCTCCATCTCTTTTTACTCGGCCAACACCGACATTGCCACAGCCGAGGATGCGCTGTCCACCCGCGTGGATTACATCAAGGAACAGTGTGCCGATTACAGCAGCCTGAATCTGGCATCCGAGGCCAAGAGCCTGCTGCGCGTGACCGAAAGCGCCCAGCAGTGCGCCCGGGATATCTGGTACCTCACCGAAAAGCCCGACGACCTTTACCCCGCTGCCGAGGACGTCTTACCGCACTTCGTCGAGAACCACTACCTGACCGGGCTGCTGCTTCTCTCCCGGGATGGACAGATCACCAAAAGCTACTGCAAGGAGGAGGCCCTGCTGCCCCTGTTGAACAAGGTGCTGACGACCGATTCCCTTTTGGATGTGGCCGACCACCCGAAAAAGACCTACGCTGTGCGCCTCGTCTGCGGGGATGACTCCTTTTTGGATATTGCCGCCTCGGCCCGTGAGGGGGCCGACTGCATCGTTGTTGCGTTCTACCACACCCCCGCCGAGTATGTCCACGCTTACAAATTGTCATACCAGCATTTGGTTTCCGGCTTCCATATCGCTACGGACGGCACGCTGGCCGTGGCCAGCGGCAATAAAATCATTGCCGCCAACGATGAAAGCCTGTTGAGGCTTTCCACCGACGAGGTCGCACCGCTGCAGCTCATCAAGCAGCGCGGCGTCTATGACAGGATGGTCTATGTACGTGACACCGGCATGGGCACCAGCGGCTACTTCGGCTACACCGAGAAGGGCCTCGACTACTACATCTACGCCTTTTTGCCGGAGGCCGCCGTCTTTACCACAACGCCCAAGAACATCATCTTTGTAGTGGTTTCTTACGCCCTCATTATTCTTTTGATTGAACTGGTGCGCCGCCGCACGATGCACTCCTATCAGGAGGAAAAGCTCCTGCAGGAGAAAGCCTACCAGAAATCGCTGGAAAAGGCCGCCCGCAAGGCTGAGGCCGCCAACGTTGCCAAGACCGAGTTTTTGCAGCGGATGAGCCATGACATCCGCACGCCCATCAACGGCATCCGGGGCATGGTGGAGATTGGCGACCACTACGCCGACGATATGACCAAACAGGCCGAGTGCCGCCGCAAAATCTGGGACGCCTCGGGCTTTTTGCTGGAGCTCGTCAATGAAGTTTTGGACATGGGCAAGCTGGAATCCGGTGAGGTCGTGCTCGAACACCGGCCTTTCAACATGGTCAAGCTGCTGACCGGGTTGCAGGATGTGCTGGAAAAGCAGGCCGCCGGGCGCGGCATCCGCATACTCTGCGACGACATCGACCTGCCCCACCCCGATCTCATCGGCAGCCCGATCCACGTAAAGCGGCTGATGATGAACATTATGAGCAACGCCGTCAAGTACAACAAGGACAACGGCACCATCACTATGACCCTGCGGGAGGAACGCTGCGACGGCAAGACCGCTTGGGTCAAGTTCACCTGCGCCGACACCGGCATCGGCATGAGCGAGGAATTCCAGAAGCACATCTTTGAGCCGTTCACCCAGGAGGTTCTGGACGCCCGCTCGACCTACGGCGGCACCGGGCTGGGTATGCCCATCGCCAAGAGCCTGGCGGACAAGATGGGCGGCACCATCACGTTTGAGAGTCGGCAGGGCGTCGGTACGACCTACTACATCACGCTGCCGCTGGAAATCGACCCCAACGCCGCGCCCCAGCCCGAGACGGAAAAGCCCGCCGACGACGCCACCTTGCAGGGTGTGAACATCCTGCTGGCCGAGGACAACGACCTGAACCTGGAAATTGCCCAGTTCCTATTGGAAAACGCCGGGGCCACCGTCACCGCTGCCCGCAACGGGCAGGAGGCCGTGGACATTTTTGCCGCATCCCGACCCGGCGAGTTTGACGCGATTTTAATGGATGTGATGATGCCGGTGATGGACGGCTACACAGCGACGCGAACCATTCGCAGGCTGGACCGCCCCGACGCCGGGCACATCCCGATTTTAGCTACGACTGCCAACGCCTTTGCCGAGGACCGCCGCCGTGCCTGCGAGGCCGGTATGAACGAGCACCTGACCAAGCCCCTGGAAACCGAGCTGGTCATAAAAACGCTGGCGAAATATCGCAAATAATCCAAAACGCCTGTGCACCGCGCTTTGCTATGCGGTACACAGGCGTTTTTAGGGAAAGGCTGCAGTTTTTATTTTCCTAAGGTCCTTCGTATCATCAGCCGCAGGTTATCCATCAGGTCTTCCACGGTGCGGTCGTGGTCAGCGGCATAGCAGAGGCCCATCAGGCCGCCTACAACGGCGGAAAGCAGCGACATATAGCAATACTCCATGCCAAGCTCCGGGGCGATTTCCCCCGCCGCCTGCAGCCGCGCCAGCAGTTCACTTACGATTTCTTTCAGCTCGGCCATGCAGGCGGGCATAGCACCCGTCCTGCGGGGCATTCCCAGCGTCTCGGCAATCATCTTGTAGCTGCCCATCCGGCTGGCGGCAATGTCCTGTAAATAGCCGGTAATGCGTTCTTCCAGCCCGGCCAGCGTCGTACAGTCGGCGAACATGGCACGGACACGCTCGTTTTCCCGGGCAAAGCAGTACTCGGCCAAGCCCTGCAAAATTTCCTCTTTGGAGGAAAAATACTCGTACACCGTGCCCTTGCCGATACCGGCGGCATCGGCAAGCTGCTGTATTTTCAGCGCGGCAGGGCTGACGCCCTGGCCGATAAGCTGCAGCGCAGCCTCATACACAGCGGCCTTGCGGGCGGCTTGCTGGTCATTCTGCATCGTGGTCCGCCTCCTTTTCCTCGTTGGGCGTCTCGTTTTCCGCCGGGGCGTGGGCCGCGCGGCTCAGATCCGGGCGGCGCTTTTCCTCGGCGGGCGCTTCGGCCGCATTCTCGGCGGCACGG
>ERZ779843.4550-NODE-4550-length-10430-cov-2.166554_pt1 | contig 10430 bp, 10 predicted proteins | sample MGYA00511560_ERZ779843 | MGnify/ENA primary metagenome ERZ779843 (study PRJEB29588, sample SAMEA2158062) | human gut metagenome | biome: human gut; feature: human-associated habitat; material: faeces | place: Denmark | collected 2008/2010 ... | reverse complement strand
AACCGTTCTTTCCTCTTTATTGAAAAAGCCGTATAACAAGAGTGCATCTTCCCGGACAATCTGATGAATATATAAGGAAACCTGCTGCAAAGCTACAATCTGAGAATAGGTATTCACCGAAATATTAATATAATACCCCACTCCGCCGCATTCGATCACTGCGTAAGTAGGCGTCGCCTCCACCAGAAGGCCTTTTATATATTCATACATTTTTTAAGTCTTTAATTAAAACCTATGATTTTCCGCACCTCACGAATAGTCTTATCGGCACTGGCACGCGCTTTTTCTGCCCCTTCCCGGGCCACTTTATCCATATATTCCGTATCGGCGGCCAGAATTCTCTCCCGGATAGGAGACGTAAAATTCACAATATCCTCGGCTAACTGTTTCTTCAAATCACCATAGCGAATTTCACAGGCATTGTATTTCTCATTGAAATAATCGTAAGTATCTGCAGAAGATACAATCTTCAGCATGGTAAACAGATTAGCGATAGCTTCGGGCTTTTCGCTATTGGGCTGCGTAGGACCGCTATCGGTCACCGCTTTCATCACTTTCTTACGGATAGTAGCGGCATCGTCGATCAGATAAATAGCATTTCCTTCGGATTTTCCCATCTTTCCGGATCCATCCAACCCCGGCACTTTAATCGCATCTCCCCCGAAGGAATAGGACTGTGGCTCCGGGAAAAATTCTACCCCATAGATGGTATTGAAACGCCGTGCAAATTTCCGGGCCATCTCCATATTCTGCTCCTGATCCTTTCCTACCGGTACTTTATCAGCCCGGTGAATCAGAATATCGGCAGCCATCAAAGTCGGATAAGTCAACAGTCCGGCATTCACATTCTCCGGTTGTTTCCGGGCTTTTTCCTTGAAAGAAGTCACCCGCTGCAATTCTCCCAAATAAGCGTTCATGTTCAGGTAGAGGTATAGTTCCAGTACTTCTTTTACATCACTCTGTACATAGATCGCTGCCTTTTCGGGATCGATCCCACATGCCAAATACTCGGATAAAATCTTCCGTACATTGGCAGTCACGTCGCCCGGATGGGGATGAGTCGTCAAAGAATGCCAATCGGCAATGAAAAAAAAGCATTTATATTCATCCTGTAAACGCAGAAAATTTTTTACCGCTCCGAAATAGTTCCCTAAATGTAAATTTCCCGTGGGTCTGATCCCGCTAACAACAATCTCCATTTGAATCATTTATTAAAAAATAGACAAAACGGACTTATCTCTCTACCCCCTACAATCAACGGATTTTATAAGTTCCATCCTGCAAAGATAAGCTTTTATTCAAAATCGCTGAAACGGTTTTTCATGAAAATTAGAATTTAACAATTATCATACTTCCGAAGCAAAAAAGGAGGTGATTAAAAAAATTAAAAAAAAGTTACTTTTATAAGCTTTTTTTATTACATTTGAAACGCAAAATTGCAATTATTTTATAAAACTAAATTTTTCTACAAACAATGGAAGGATACGAAAGAAAAGAAGGAATGGACAATGATCGGGAAGAGATTTATTCCAAGGCAGTGAGAGCAGGGAAAAGAACCTATTTTTTCGACGTGAAAGCAACTCGTAACAATGATTATTACCTGACAATCACAGAAAGTAAGAAGAGATTTGATAACGACGGGAATCAAAATTTCGAGAAGCATAAAATCTTTCTGTACAAAGAAGATTTTGAAAAGTTTGCTGAAGGTTTAGATGAAGTCGTTGCTTATATCCAGGCCGCCATCGGCGGAGAAGCTCCCAAAGCAGCCTATACCGACCCCAAAAAAGAAGAATTCGACGTCGATTTCGATCAGATTTAAAAAATATCACTTTTTATAAAAACCGCTTGTCGTAACAGGCGGTTTTTTTATTCTCCAATGAGATCGCGGACCACTACCGAAGCGATAAAGCACCCGAAGATAGGCGGCATATAAGAGATGGTCCCTACATTGGACTTCTTATTCCGACTCTCTGCCAGGACGATAGCCTCCGGATCGGTAAATTCCGACGAAAAAACCACCTTCACCCCTTTGTAAACCCCCAGTTTATGCAAGCGTTTACGCAACATACGCGCCAGATTGCAATTATAACTTTTCGAAATGTCCGCCACTGCAATTTTCGAAGGATCCAGTTTTCCCCCCGAACCCATCGAACTGACGACAGGCAAGCCCAATTGCAGACTATGATAAATCAGGAATATCTTCGGCGCCAAGGTATCGATAGCATCCACGATATAGTCGTATCGGGCCATTTTCAATACCTCGATCATCCGGTCATCCCGGATAAAATCGTTAATCACATGCAATTTAATCTCCGGATTGATATTCCGGAACCGCCCGGCCATAATCTCCGCCTTGGCTTTTCCCAGATTACAATCCAAAGCCGGCAATTGCCTGTTCTTGTTGGTCAGTTCCACCACATCCCCATCGATAATCGTCATTTCGCCTATCCCGGCCCGGCACAACTGTTCGGCAGCATATGCTCCCACCCCTCCTAAACCGGCCACCAAAACATGAGCCTGCTGCAATTTCTCCAACCTTTCTTTCCCGAGTAACAATTCCGTACGACTCAACCATTCAGGCATAATATAAAATTTCAAAGTATAACATTACAATTTAAACAACCGATCGAAATTCATCCGGACAATATGCTGCAATTCTTCCACAGCGATCCCCCTCCGACGGGCGACTTGCCCATAGACCTCCCCGATCGTAAAATCCGAATTATCCGTTTCGATCAGCAACCGGTCTGCCGGAATTTCAGGTAATACCCGATACACCTGCGACTCTTCGTTCATGGCATGCCTTCCGGCGGAAATATAAAATCCATGCCGCAACAAATCCATCAAGATCTCCCGCCGGTTATTGAATCCGTGCATAATCCATTTCTGATGTGACCGGCATTTCTTATAGGCAGTAATCAATTCCGGGATCGCCCTCACCCCATGAACAATCAACGGCAACCCATACCGTCCTGCAATTTCCGCCTGCCGTTCAAACAGCTTCAACTGCACTTCCACCGGAGCAAGCGCATTCCGGTCCACCCCCGCTTCCCCGACAGCCACAATCTTCCCCTCTGCTGCCGCCAGTTCTATCTTCTGCAACCTTTCCTCCACCCTATCATCGATATACATGGGATGAATTCCCAAAGAAAAGTAAACCGCCCCCTGCCCGGGCATAATCACATTTCCCAGACAAGGATCGACAATATTCACCCCCTCTCCCGGCCGATGTGTATGTACGTTAATCCAATCTTGTGGCATAAGCATCCTTTTACAACCACAAATATACACCATTCCTCCGGATAATCAATCCCCCGCTTTCCGTCAAGCCACACCTCCCCCGCCCCCGAAGGGGCACGTCCTGAGTCTCCCGGGATCCGTCCTAAAGTCGCCCCCTAAGTCAATTCTTCTAAAAGGGTTTCCGCATCCGCCAATTCTTCTTCCCCCCTTCCCATCTTCCTCAACTCCTCCAGCATCCTTCCGGCCCGCTCCACACATTCCTCCTCCTCCACATAATAATAACAGTAGGCCAGTAATTTCACACTCTCCGCCGAAACGGCCAGGCGATCCAAATTCCGACCAACCACATCCAGCACCTCCTGCAACATCCCCTCATCCCGCGTCACCTCACAGGCATCCAGCAACGCCAAAAGCAATGCCGGATCCGAAATATCCAGTCTCTGTCTTACTCCCCCACACACGCTCACCAGGGCATTTTTCCCCCTCCGGGCCTCCTCCATCCGTTCCGCCTCCACCCGGCATTCTCCGTACTCCCGGCAAAGCCGCAAAATTTCTTGTACCAACTGTTTCATATTATTAATCAACATCATTAATATCGCGCAATCACCTGATTGTATATCAAGACTTTCACTATTTCCCGATACACTCATACACGAACCCTTGTTCTTTCAGCTCTCCTGCATCATAAATATTCCGCCCATCGATCAGGATACACTGCTTCATCAGTTTCTTCAGTACATTCCAGCCGGGCAAGCGAAATTCCTTCCATTCCGTCAGCAACAAAAGTGCATCTGCGTCTACCACGGCATCATACATATCCCTGGCGTATTCCACCCGGTCACCCACTCTACGCCGGCACTCCGGCATAGCTATAGGATCATACACCCGTACCTTTGCTCCGGCCCGGGTCAGCAAACCGATCATCACCAAAGCCGTAGCTTCACGCATATCGTCCGTCTCAGGCTTGAAAGCCAGACCCCAGATTGCTATGGTTTTTCCCGACAGATCCGGATAATATTTCGCCAACTTATGAAATAAAACCGTTTTCTGGGTCTCGTTCACCTCTTCCACAGCCTCCAATACCCGCATCCGATAACCATTCTTTTCCGCCGTTTTTATCAATGCTTTTACGTCTTTCGGGAAACAGGAACCGCCATACCCACAGCCCGGATAAAGGAACTTACTGCCAATCCGGCTATCCGCCCCGATCCCCTTCCGTACCATATTCACATCAGCACCGACCAGCTCACACAAATTAGCGATATCGTTCATAAAACTGATCCGCGTTGCCAGCATCGAATTGGCCGCATACTTGATCATCTCTGCCGACGGGATATCCGTGAAAATCAAACGGTAGTTATTCATCATAAAAGGCTTGTAAAGCTTCTCCATCAGCCGCCGTGCCTCTTCCGACTCCACACCGACCACCACACGGTCCGGTTTCATGAAATCGTCCACGGCATTCCCCTCCTTCAGAAACTCCGGATTCGAAGCCACATCAAAACTCACTTCTACTCCACGCTTATCCAACTCTTCCTGAATTACCGCCTTTACTTTCCGGGCCGTTCCGACAGGTACCGTACTTTTGGTTACGACCAAAATATATTTATTTATTCCCCGTCCGATTGTATGGGCCACCTCCAGCACATATTTCAGATCGGCACTCCCATCCTCGTCAGGGGGAGTCCCAACGGCACTGAAAACCACTTCCACTTCATCCAACACCTCTGCCAGATCGGTAGTAAACCTCAGACGTCCTGCCTGAAAATTCCGGTGTACCATATCCTCCAGGCCCGGCTCATAAATCGGAATGATCCCTTTTTTCAGGCTCTCTATCTTCTCTTCCATCACATCCACACAAGTCACGTTCACCCCCATCTCAGCAAAACAGGTGCCTGTCACCAGACCGACATAACCCGTGCCTACTATTGCTATATTCATAACACGATTGATTTAAATGAAAAATCCCTTACCGGAAAAACAGTAAGGGAAAACTGGTATATAAACAAAACTATTCAGATCAAAAATGAAACAACTAATCCAAATGATAATACGACTTAAACCAGGCCACGGTCTCCCTGACGCCTTCCCGGATGTCTTTCGAAGGTTTATACCCCATATCACGCTGTAAAGACGAAGTATCCGCATTCGTCTGATAAACATCTCCCGGCTGCATAGGCAGATATTCTTTCACGGCTTCCTTGCCGCAGGCCGCCTCCACCGCCGCGATAAAATCCATCAGCCGTACAGGCTCCGAATTGCCGATATTGTAGATCCGGTAAGGTGCCGAAGAGCAGGCCGGATCGGGACATTCCGCATTCCAAGCCGGATCGGGTTCGGCCATCCGGTCGATACAACGGATTACACCCTCCGCAATATCATCGATATACGTAAAATCCCGAAGCATATCCCCCTGATTGAACACTTTAACCGGCCGGTCATGCAAAATGGCATCTGCAAACAGGAAAGGGCTCATATCCGGACGACCCCAGGGACCGTAAACCGTAAAGAAGCGCAAACCCGTCACCGGGATTCCATACAGATGACTATAGGCATGTGCCATCAGCTCATTACTCTTCTTCGAAGCCGCATACAAACTTACCGGATGCGCGATACTATCCTTTTCAGAAAACGGAACCTTCCCGTTCAACCCGTACACACTGCTCGAACTGGCAAACACCAGATGTTCCACCCGGTTCCAGCGACAACACTCCAACACATTGAAAAATCCGTCGATATTACTCTCAATATAAGCCCGGGGATTCGTAATCGAATACCGCACGCCCGCCTGAGCCGCCAAATGGCAAACCCGGCCGAACCGCTCATTCACGAACAGCATCTCCATAGCCTGACTGTCCTCCAGATTCATACGGATAAACCGGTAGGCCGGCCACTTCCGGCTCTGCACCAGTTTATACCACCCCACCTCTTCCTTCACAATACCGCACTCTGCAAGCCTTCCGTATTTCAACTCCACCTCATAATAATCGTTGATATTATCCAACCCCACCACCTCGTCTCCCCGTTCCAGCAGACGCTGCACGACATAAGACCCGATAAACCCGGCTGCGCCGGTGACCAGTATTTTCATAAAATTTATTTCAGTAATATTATAGAGGAATATCAAATCATTTCCCCTATTTATTCAATTTTTCAGCCAATTCACGTGCCTCAAGAATATTATCCTCTATAGAACAATAAGTCCAACTCCCATATCTACCTATAGAATATATATCATTCTTTTCTAAAATTTCTTTATATTCTTCCACTGTTTCTACACTCTTTTTATTTATGTGAACATAAGCAGGATTCATTAAAACAGCCTCATAGTCTACTAATTTTTGGGTAGTAATAATTCCCATTTTTCTTAAATCACTTAGTATTCGATCCAAATAAAGCCCTTCTTTCAGCATTTCCTGTTTTTGTGAAAAACCAATCTCAACATATAGTGACATCCGGTCTGTATTCATTATATTATCGTAATACCCAATACGATAAAAAATGAATTCCTTTTCAGGCACATATACCCAACTGTTCAGCTTATCATTACCTTTTGAGTCAAAACCTAAATTAAATACTAAAACTTTATTACAAGAAAAAACATCATCAGGATATACTAACTTACAAATGTCTAACAATTGGGGAAATGGTAATGTCGAAACTAAACGGTCATACTTTATTTCCCTCCGGTTAGTAATAGCAACTTTCCGTTCTACATCTACAAATTGCAAAACTTCATTCAAAGACAATTTATCCTGATCTATATTTTTCAATAATGAATAAACATATTCAATTGCTCCTCCCCGGGGATAAGTAAAAAAATGGTTATAGGAAGAATTATCATGAGAACGAAAATTCAATATAATATCTTCCTTATCAGCCTTGGGAAAAAAACGTCCCATAGCATTTACATCCAAAACATCCAAATCACAGGCATAAAGTTTTTCATTATAAGGAATGAGAAATTTTTCTGCAATAGATTTACCCAGATTAGCATAGACCATCTCTTTAAAAGTAGAATAACTATGTTTCCCGGCAGTAAACAAATCATAAAGACATTCAATCAATTCCTCTTTTTCCAATTGATGAATATTTTTTTGAAAAGGAAAATCGATATACTTTCCTTTATAATATATCTGAGTGTGTTTCTCTACCGATAAAAGAGAACTTGCAGAAATATTCTTACAAATATACTTCTCTAACTCAGGGTGCTGAAAATGAAAAAAATGTCCGGAATAATCCCAAACAAATCCATTCCTTTTAATTGTTTTGCAATACCCTCCTGGTTCACTTTCTTTTTCAACTATAAAAAAGTCGTTTTCTATAAAATTAGCATAACTGAGACCCGAAATCCCTGCTCCTATAATCAAATCCATAATTATCTGTATTTAAGAAAACCATTAACCGCCCAATGCATAAAATAATAAATACTTCTCAACAGCCCTAACTTCTCAACTTTATAATAAACCATAAATTGCGGCTTCATAACCTTTTTCTTGTTGCCAGTAGTACTGGTTGAGAATACACGATAAGAAGCCAATACCTCCGGATTTCCATAAGCATAATCAATCCTTTTCAACAGAGTCAACCAAAAAACGAAATCATCACGCATACTTCTCAATGTTTCATCAAAATAAACTTCTCCGGTTTTCTTTTTATCAAACATAGCCGTAAGGCAAGAAATAGAACAAGTTTTCAGCAGTCCCTTATAATTTACTTTTTCCGGTACAATAAAAGGTTTTAGTATTTCCTTACCAACCTCATTAATACGTCTGTATGAAGCATATACTATACCAGCATCTTTTTCCCGTAAAAAACACAATTGTTTTTCCAAAAAAGTACAATCCAATACATCATCTGCATCCAGAAAACAAATATATTGTCCTTGAGAGTGACGTAACCCATTATTACGAGCTGCAGCCGATCCTGCATTAACCTGCCGATATAACTTAATCCGCCCATCTTTTTGACTATATTCTTCAACAATTAGCGGACTATGGTCCTTCGAACCATCATCCACAATTATCATCTCCCAATCATTATAAGTCTGCCCAATCACAGATTCTATCGTTTGGACAATATACTTTTCTCCATTATACATAGGAGTAACAATGGATATTAAATCTTTTACAACCATCAATAATGTATTTTTATAAGAAAATAAAAGAAACTTCTATTAAGATATTCTTATCTGTTATTTCAAATATTAAGAATATCTTTTACCGATACGCCAAGGCAAGTAGCTATTAACATAAGCAATAGTAATCAAATATATCACCAAAACACTCAATGCTTCTACAATTCCATATACAAATGCCTATCCCCTTCCTTCCATATTAAATCAACACTATCATTTCGCATATCCCTTGATTTTATTCCTCTTCAAATAACCATCAATTCATTTCGTAATTCAAGCGGTGTTTTTACATAAGAAATACCCCAAAATTCCTCAACAATCTTTTTCTGTTCAGGAGTTATCAACCGTATATCAGAATCAAAATAACTACATACTTCCTCCAACTCACTTTGATATGTATTTTCATTATCTTCTGTACAAGAGGATAATACATGTTTCTCAACTATTTTATTCTTATAACAAGACTCTACTTTCTGTCTAAAAATATAATGTGGTTTACCTAAATAAATACAATATCCAACATGAGTACCCAGATTATTAGAAATCGTATAATCTGCCAATTCGATTATACTCCGCTGACGGGACAAAAAATTCAAATCAAAACGATGACCGGAAGTTACAATTTTATACCCCTTTTCAATATAGTTGGCTACCAATGTTGTATTTAATGCATCGGTCCAATACAAAGAAATCAATACACTATCATAATCAACTTTTATTCTTTCTATTTCAGCAATAAAATCATTTATATTATAACTTGAATCAGCTCCAATTATCCCATGTGAGGGGAATACCAATAAAACTTTACCTAACTCACTCTTCAATTTCCGGAACTGTTCATCAGTCAGTAATGGACTAGCGTAATGAATATAAGGACCAATAGGTATTATTGTCTTATTTATATTTCCTTCTTTCAAATGCTTAATTCTTCTTGGACCATAAGTTACGATCGAATTTACCGGATAAATCCGATCATCTTTTCTAACTAAATTCCCAAAAAATACTCCATGTTCAATAGAAGCATTCAAACTTCTGCTTACATTCAATCCTGCATATTTTTTTAGAGTATAAGACAATCCATAAAGATTATTATCTATAACCAAATCAGTAGGAGCATAAGGAATTGGCTTTATGAGATTTTTGTAATCAAAAATAGTCAAGTTCTTATTTTCAGCTATAATCTGTTGAAACCGATAACTATTTTTCAAGCTATAAAACTCATTTATCAACGTAAGAACAAATCTGTTTTTTATTGCTAATCTTCTAAGAGAGTCATATTAAAATATAACGGTTTAAATTTCATTGTGATAATATTCGGAAGGAGGATTTTCCAAATCTTCATTAAAAATTGTTCTGTATGGAACCGCACCATGTTTTTCCATTCCGGTCAAAGACTGAATTGAAAAATAGATAAAAGTCAAAAAAATGAATACTTGGGCAACTTGTCTATAACGACGTAACGTCACAAAATGAGCAAAAACAATTACATTGGTATACATTAGATAAAACGCAATTCTTTCAAGTAACAATATACCAACAGAACAGATATACAATACTGACCCTAAAAAATAAATGGTAAGAATTGTATTCGGAACAGATTTTCTATAAACAAAAGCTAATAGTACAGCCATCAGAAAATTATACAAAATACCAAATCCCGGTGTAGCTTCTACGGTATATATATCTACCTTCTCAATATATGCATTATAAAAAGGAATATGAGAAATTATAGCTATAAATACTTGACGCAATATTCCTGTATACTGTAAAAAGAAAAAAGAAACCAATAAAAAAAGCCAAGTATAATATGACAATCTAATATAACGGACAAAATATACAAAAACCAAAATGAATGCAGAAAAATGAAAAGTAGCAGCTAATAAGATACACAGCAGATACCTAATAAATTTTCTATTTTCTATAAAACGAATAGAATAAATAAAAATAGACAACGCAACACCCTGTCTAATTCCATTATTTAAAAAGATCAATAACCCTAACGTAAATGTAAAAAAGATACCCCACTTTAGTATATTATAATAATTTAAAGTCT
>ERZ779843.4538-NODE-4538-length-10448-cov-3.245454_pt1 | contig 10448 bp, 9 predicted proteins | sample MGYA00511560_ERZ779843 | MGnify/ENA primary metagenome ERZ779843 (study PRJEB29588, sample SAMEA2158062) | human gut metagenome | biome: human gut; feature: human-associated habitat; material: faeces | place: Denmark | collected 2008/2010 ... | reverse complement strand
GTTGACTGCTCCGGCTGGCTTTGCTGTTTACTCGATAAACAGAGCTTCTAAAACAGAGTTTCACCCATAAAACAAGGTGGATTTATTCCTTCTTCCACATGAAGAAAATTCCAATGATTGCACCAATAAAGATAATCGGCGCTACTCTGACAAACAGCCATTCAAATGAGTGGAAAGCCACTCCGAGAACAGCGGTTTCAGGATCACTATAATCCCAACCCAAATAAGGACTACTCCATATTATTAAAGCTGCAAAAATCATTACTATAATTGCACATAATGAAATAAGCAGCCAACGGATAATTTTTCTTCTTGTGGTTTTCCTTTGTGCCAGTTGCAAGTTTATCACTTCCAGTTTTTCGGAAATAGCCTTTAAGGTATCAACCTCCGTTTCAATAATGGTTTCTCCCAGCAGTGTGCTTACAGGTGTTTCAAGCACTTCAGACATGGTGATTAGCATATCGGAGTCGGGAACCGACAATCCTTGCTCCCATTTAGAAACTGTTTGCCGCACAACATTCAGCTTGATAGCAAGCTCCTGTTGGGAAAGTCCTTTTGATTTTCTGATTGCTTTAATATTTTCGTTGAGCATTAAGGACAGCCTCCTTTCTTTCCGTCGATACCGTTATTGTAGTCGAAATTGCCCGTTGCCACAAGCAACGCATATTAACATCCTTAAAAAACAGCAATTTGAGGTCATTGTTTTTTGTTGTTTATCAGGGCGGAAATGTAACGGTTTCAAACACGGTTTTGAGGGGTTCAGGGGAAAACATACGGCAACGCACAAACGGGGCCGGAAATGCCTTGAAATACCTGGGCTTTCCGGCCCCGAAAGCGTTACATCTGCCCCCGGTGGCGGCGCACCCGTTCACGGGTTTTCTTCCGCTGTTCAAAGGCGGCACACCTGGGACAGTACAAGGCCCGGTTGCTTCTGGCCTGGAAGGGCTTGCCGCAGGACCGGCAGCGTTTCAGCTCATCGGCTCCCTGGCCGATGGCCGCGCACAGCTCCGCATCCGCAGGCAGGACCGCCTCCTTAAAATACCGGCAGAGAAGGGAGTAAGAAATACTCTGCACACAGACACATCCCTCGCCTTCGTCCAGGGCCAGGCAGTTTCCCTCGTCATAGTTGGCGCACAGGCGGCGGATCAGCTTTCGGGCGCGCCGAAGCTGCCCCTCCGTCATGCGGGGCTTATCCATTCCCGAACACCAGCTTGAAGTTGGTCTTTTCGCCGGTGTCCTCCATCACCACCGTTGCGTCATAGGTCTTGCCGGTTTTCTCTGAATAGCAGCCGGTGAGCTTCACCCGGCCATCCTTCAGGAGAGAAGCGGCCACCGACTTGGTGAGGTTCTTTTTCTTGACGGTGAAAAACTTGCTGTTTTTCCAAAGGGCAAACCGGCAGCCAGCGTTTTCGCAGAAAAATCCCTGCTTGCGCTCGGTGACAGCCCCGCCGCAGCGGGGGCATTTGCCCACCGTCTCCCGGTCAGAGGGGAAAAGCACCTGGGAACCGTCAATCACCTTGTAGGTCCCCACCAGGTCCCGGAGCATATTGCAGATACCGTCCATGAACTCGCTGGGCTTCACTTCGCCGCGCTCCACCTCTTTGAGCTGGTGTTCCCATTCCGCAGTCAGAAGCGGCGATTGAAGCTGCTCCGGCAGGACAGTAATCAGGGAAACGCCGATCTGTGTGGGAATGAGATTGGTGGCTTTTTTCTGTTTCTTGCGCTCCACAAAGCCGGTGGATACCAGCTTTTCCAAAATACCGGCGCGGGTGGCCGGTGTGCCGATGCCCTTGCGCTCCGCATCCTCCGGCATATCCTTTGCGCCAGCCGTTTCCATCGCGGAGAGCAGCGTGTCCTCGGTGTAGTGCTTGGGAGCCGTGGTCTTGCCCTCCTTGATGGTGGCAGCGGTGACAGGGAACGTCATTCCTTCTGTCAGTCCGTCCGGCAGGACGCTTTCTTTTGCCGGATCTGCCTTTTCTTTCTGATAGGCTTTCCAGCCCGGATCGGTGATGGCCTTTCCTTTGACGGAAAACTGGTTCCCGCCGCAGGACAGGGTGACAGCCGTTTCCTGGTAGCGGTAAGGGGAGCCGGTAGCGCACAAAAGCCCCCGCGCCACCAGACGCAGGATTTCCCGTTCCCCGGCAGGCAGGGCCTCCACATCCGTCCGCCCAGCTCCCTCGGTAGGGACGATGGCATGGTGGTCGGTGACTTTGGCGCTGTTGCATACCTGGGCGGCCAGAACGGTGTCCGGCACAGCCACCCCGCAGATCTTTGCCGCCGCAGCCGCCAGAGCCGGGACCGTCCCTTCCATATCGGCGGTCAGATACCGGCTGTCGGTGCGGGGATAGGTGCAGAGCTTCTTTTCATACAATGCCTGGAGATAGTCAAGGGTCTGCTGGGCCGTGTAGCCAAGCTGCCGGTTGGCATCCCGTTGGAGAGTGGTCAGGTCATAGAGGGCAGGCGGCTTTTCCGATTTTTCTTTCTGCTCCACAGTCTGGACCAGGGCGGGCTGGCCTTTGCAGGCATCCGCCACCGCCTGGGCTGCCGCTTTCTCGGCGCATTTCTCACCGGCGGCAGAAAATCCGCCGCAGTCCAGGACCGGCGTATAAAACGGAACCGGCTTGAAGGCGCTGATCTCGGCCTCCCGCTGGACGATCAGGGCCAGCGTTGGGGACATCACACGCCCGATGTTCAAAGTGCGGTGGTACAGCACGCTGAAAAGCCGGGTGGCATTGATCCCCACCAGCCAGTCGGCTTTGGACCGGCACAGGGCGGACGCATACAGCCCGTCATAGTCGCCACCCGGTTTGAGGGCCGAAAAGCCCTCCCGGATGGCGGCATCCTCCATGCTGGAAATCCACAGCCGGAGCATGGGCTTCTTGCAGCCGGTCAGGTTATAAACGGTGCGGAAGATGGACTCTCCCTCGCGCCCGGCATCACAGGCATTTACCACCTCGGTCACATCGGACCGCTCCATTAGTTTTTTCAGCAGGTCAAACTGCTTTTTCTTGTCGGCGGCCACCGAATACTGCCATTTCTCCGGCAGGATCGGCAGGTCCTCATAGCGCCACTTGGCATAGTCCGGGTTATAGGCGGAGGCATCGGAAAGCTCCGCCAGGTGGCCGAAACACCAGCTCACCAGATACCCGCCGCCTTCCAGATAGCCGTCCTTTCGGTTTACGGCCCCCAGCACAGAGGCAATACTCTGTGCAACGGAGGGTTTCTCTGCAATCACAAGTCGGCTCATGGGTTCACGCTCCTTTCTTTGGGTTTCATTGCCGCCTGCTCCGTCACGCCCCGGTAACAGGGCAGGATGCAGCCCTCCCCGTAGCGTTTGCAGCCGTGGCAGGGGTGGCCTTTGGCCGGACGGGAGGGTTCAGGCCCCCGCTCCTGGCGGGGGACCTGCATCATCATGCGCTCCAGAGGGTTGTCGGTGAAATATCTCATAGCTTCTCATCCTCCGGCTCCGCATCCATAGGAAACTCATCGTCCATTTCTTCCTCTGCGTCCTCGTCCAGATCTTCCTCCCCGGTGGGTTCCTCGTCCTCGCCGTAGTCGTAATCATCCAGGTCGGTGTCGCCTTTGGTCTTGGGCTTATTCTTGATGAATTTGATGTAATAGAACGCGCCGCCGCCCGCCAGGGCCGCGATCAGCAGAATAATCAGCAGGCCGCCCATACCGCCGCTTTCTTCCTCCGGCTCTGGCTCGGTTTCCTCGGCGGCAGGCGTTTCTTCCGGTTCCGGCTCTGGTTCCGGGCCAGCGCAGGCGGTCATATCCGAAGCGCAGATTTCACAGTTCATGTTGACCGCTCCGGCCTGGCAGCGGGTAGTGCAGGAACAGGTGGCCGGTTCACCATCATCGGCCAGAGCCATCAGGTCCGCCTCGTCCACCTGGTTCAAGAAGTGGACCGTTTCCTCACCCTTATCATCACGGTCAATAATCAGGTAAAAGACATTCCCGGCTTTCGTTTCCAGTGTGATAAACTGCTTGCCGGTGCCGGTTGTGCTGCCGTAATCATCAATCAAGGTCAGGTTCCCGTCCGGGGTCAGGGCGCTGCCGCCCCCGCCGCCAAGCAGTCCCATCAGGGAAGAAAGTTCATCTTCACCAAGAGAGAGGGAAAAGCTGCCATCGCCGGTACTGGCATCGCTGATGGTGAGGTAATCGCCGCACACATAGCCCTCGCGCTCCGGCAGGAGGATTTTCACCCATCCGCCTTCGGTGCCGATCACCTCCACCTCGGTCCCGTTGGGGAGCTGGGTGATGGCGGCATTGTCGGTCCCCGCGCCGGTACGGACATTTAAGTTGCCGCCGTTGGTAGTGACGGTCCCGGTCCTGGTACTGGCCGCCTCGCCGTTAGATGTAATCTGAAGGCCGCTGTCCGTGGTGGTGACTTCCACCTGGGAGCCGAACAGGGAGGAAAGCAGCTCGGCCACATCTTCCTCGGTCATGGTTTCGGTTTCTGCCGTATCAGAGGCATTTTCGTCTGCATCCGCAGTATCTTCGATGCCGCCGGTGGTAGGGGCCTCCGTTTCCTCGGCCTGTTCGGTGCTGGCCGTGGTTTCCGGCTTTGCCTCCGGGTCGTTCCCGTTGGCAAAAGCCACCGTAGAAAAAGCCGTGAAGCAGAGCATCACGGCCACAAAGCTGGCAAGGATACGAGATTTAGTTTTCTTCATCGCCGGTTTCCTCCTTCTCCGTCATGGCAGAGGCCATCTGGCCGTTTTTGGACGCTTCGATCAGGGCCGCCAGTTCCTCCGGCGTCATGCCCATGCTGCGGACCATGCCCACAATGTCCAGGTTTTCCAGCTCGGTGCGCTGTTTGTCCAGTTCCTTCTGCCGGGCCTGAAGCTCCGCGATCTTCGCGGCGTTCTTCTCATACTCGGCATTGATTTTCTTGATTTTGGCGTTCATACAAAAGCTCCTTTCTGTTACGGCAGTCTCGCAAAGGTGTAAAAATGCTGCTGCCAGTAAGAGGTGTTGATATTTGCGTAAGAAATCGGGGACCCGCAGTGGATCATCATTCCGTCACCCACATACAGCCCCACATGGGAGGCCCCGGCGGTGTCATAGGTCCCCTGGAAAAAGATCAGGTCGCCGGGCCGGGCGTTCTCGCGGGAAACAGGGGTGGAGATGTTCAAAAGCCCGTTGGCGGTCAGCCGCCCCACATCCCAGCCGGAATGATTGATGACCCATGAAATGAAGCCGGAGCAGTCAAAGCTGGTGCTGGGAGAGCTGCCGCCCCACACATAGGGATAGCCCAGGTACTTTTCCGCCTCGGTAATCATGGCCCGGAAAGTTTCATCTTCCAGGGCCTCCGGGGGAATGTCGTAGTCGGTAAATTCCAGGCTGCCGCTGTTTGAGGCGTTGGGATTGCCTTCAAACAGATCGGGCCGGTTGCCCAGCGTTGCCATATAGACTGCATAGAGGCTCACCTGTTCCTCGCCCATGATGTAGACAGGCAGGTGGGACAGGTCAAAGTTTTCCAGGGTCACATAACAGATGTAGTAATCGTAAGGGACCTGCTCACTGGTGGTTTCGCCGGTTTCCGGGTCCGTTGAGGTTTCGGTGCGGTAGCGTGTCTCCACCACCACTTCCTCGGTGAGAATGTACTGCCGCTCAAAGAGCATGGAGAGGGTCCCTTCCACTTCGGCAAGGGTCCATTCCCCCTGATGGTAGGCGGTGAGGATAGAGATCAGCACATAGGGGTCATGGACAATCTCATCCAGATCAAAGTGATACTCGTCATAGTCATGGGTGGCTTCATAGTTATCCAGGTAGTCCTGCAACTCTGCCTCCATCTGTGCGTAGGCGGCCTCGGCCCCCAGCATATCCTCATCGCGGGAGGGATAGGTGGAACCGGCAACGCCGGAACCCACGCTTTCAAACATCATGGAACAGGAGGACATAGTGTTGAGCAGGAAACAAAGAAGCACTACCAGGGCGATGCCTACCAGAAAGCTCCGGCGGTGCCGCCAGACAAACTGCGCCGCCTGTTCACTCTTTTTCGCGGCGGTTTTGGCGGTCTTTGCCGTCTGCTCCGCAGCTTTGGCGGTGCTGCCTGCGGTCTGGCCTGCACGCTTGGCAGCGGCATACTGTTTCTTGATGGCGTGCTTTTGCTGCCACCGGGACAGCGGATTGCTGGCAAGCTGGGGATTGTCCCGCAGGCTTTTGTGGTAAAGGGCGTTGATGTTGGCCTTTTCCAGCTTCTTCTCGGCTTTGGCGGCCTCCCGGTAGGGTTTCAGCTTGTGGGAATGATAAGCGCTCTCAATCATCCGCCCGCCCGTCTCGGCAGCTTCTTCCATCTTATGGGCGCTCTCCACGCCCACATTATCTTCCTCGGACTCCCGGATTTCCTTGTGTACTTTGGAGAGGACCGCGTTCCCAGGCGCATCCCGTACCGCATGGGACAGCTTGGAGGGCGGCTTTTTCTTATCCACTTCCTCAAACCGCAGGCGGGTGACGGTCTTGCCGGTGGCAGGGTCCGTTACCGTTTCCTCGAAGCGGATTTTCTTCTTGGGGATTTTCGCCCGCGCCTTTTCTGCCTTGTCCGCCGCCCGGTCTGCCTTGCGGATGGGCTTTTCCAGTGCCGGGTCAGCCCGTTCCTCTTTGGTAAACTGCAAGCGGGGTTCCTGCCTCATGCCGATACCTCCTGGGGCTTCGTGGTCATAATGCGGTACAGCTCCGTGTCCTTCGGGAACCGATCCAGGAAAGGCAGAATGACATTCCCATAGAACAGAAGCCCCTCGCCCTCGCCGGAGTGGGTCACATAGGAAAGCTGGTGCGGGCTGATGTTGAGCTGCTTCGCCAAAATCTGCCGGTCCCCGGATGCCTGATTGAGCATATAGATGAAGTCGCTGTTCTCAAAGATGTTCTCAATCTCGCGGGAGGCCAGCAGGTCCTTGATATTTTGGGTGATCCCGGTGGGGATGCCGCCCCATTTCCGAAAGCGTTTCCAGATTTCCACGCTCCAGCTTGCAAGCTCCCCTTTCAAAAGCAGGTGGAACTCATCGCAGTAGTAGCGGGTGGTCTTGCCAGCCGCCCGGTTGACGGTGACGCGGTTCCACACCTGGTCCTGGATGACCAGCATACCAAGCTGTTTTAATTGTTTGCCGAGTTCCTTGATATTGAAGCACACCAGCCGGTTTTCCAGTTCCACATTGGTACGGTGGTTGAACACATTGAGGGAGCCGGTCACATACAGCTCCAAGGCCGCCGCCACTCGCTTGGCCTCCGGCTCCGGCTGGCGGAGCAGTTCATCATAGAGGTCTTGCAGGATAGGCATTTTCTCCGGGTCCGGGTCGGCCAGGTAAGGCCGGTACACATTCCGCACCGCGCGGTCAATGACGGTCTTTTCCACCGGCTGCAATCCGTCCTTGCTCCCCACCACAATATCGCACAGGGAGAGGATGAAGTCGGCTTTCAAAGCCAGCGGGTTATCATCGTCCGAATAGTTGAGGTTGATGTCCATTGGGTTCACATACTGGTTGCTGGTGGGAGAAATCTTCACCACCTGTCCGCCCAGGCGGATCACCAGCGGGGCATATTCGTCCTCCGGATCACAAATCAGGACATCATCATTCGTCACCAGGAACACATTGGAAATCTCGCGTTTTGCCGAGAAGGACTTGCCGCTGCCCGGTGTGCCGAGTATCAGCCCGTTGGGGTTCTTCAGGAGCTTTCGGTCCACCATGATGAGGTTGTTGGAGAGCGCGTTCAGCCCATAGTACAGGGCCTCCTTGCCATCCTGGAAAAGCTCCTGGGTGGTAAAAGGTACAAAAATAGCGACGCTTGAGGTTGTCAAGCCCCGCTGTATCTCAATCTGGTTATAGCCCAGGGGCAGGCTGCTCATCAGCCCTTCTTCCTGCTGGAAGTCCAGCCGGGTGAGCTGGCAGTTGTGCTTTTGGGCGATGGAGCTGGCCTGAAACACATTGTTGGCAAGCTGCCTCTGGCTGTCTGCGGTGTTGAGGACCAGGAAGGTCAAAAGAAACATTCGCTCGTTGCGGCTCTGCAAATCCTGCAAGAGCTTTTTCGCCTCCGTCCCGTAAGTGGCAAGGTCGGAGGGAATTATATCCATGTCATAGCCGCTGCGGACCGCTTTCTTTTGTTCCTCGATTTTTGCCCGGTCCAGGTCGGTAATCTTGCGCTTGATGGTCTTGATGGCGCTCACCTGGTCCACCGACTGGATGTGCAGGTTCACGATCAGGCTGCTTTCCATGTCCAGAAAGTCCGCCAGCATCCGGTCATTCAGCTCCGGCGCGAGGATTTGGACGAAGGAGACAGCCCCGAACTTTTTCCCCATGCAGAAGGTCTTGCCGTTGGGGAAGGAGAAAGAGCTGGGCGCAATAAAGTCCTTGGTGGAAAGGCCGGAAGGGGCCAGCCAGTCCCAGGAGAATTGAAACGGCTCCCGTCCGTCCATGTGGAAGATCTGATGCAGCACCCGCAGGCGCTCCTTGCCGTTTAACGGTTCCACCACCACGCCCAGCCGCTTAAAGTTGTTTATCACATCCGTTTCAATGCGTTCCAGCCGGGGCTTTGCCGCCTTCAGGCTGGCTGCCTCAATCCCGAAAGTCAGGTACTTGGTCTTGATAAGGCCGTTGTTGCCCTTGGCAAGCTGGTTTTGCAGCATTTCCGTGTACTCGGCCCGGATGCTGTCAAATTCATCGCCCTGGGGCGGGATGTTGATGCTGTTCGCATAGCTGTCCCGGCTGGCGGTCAGGTTGAGGAAGGAAAGCTGAAAGCGGATGGAGCTGTCGAAGTAGTTAAGGAAGTCGCACCAGCCCTCAAAGATGGCCGTTTTATCCTCGTTCTGCGAAAGCTGGTAGTTAATGTCCTGGTACTGGACCGTCTTGGTGTAAAAGGTATCGGTGACACGGCAGATACCGTCCGGGAATATCCGCTGATAAGGGATGCTGTCCTGCGCCGAAAGCTGCTTTTTATCGGTCTGGTTCGCCCTGGCGATGGCGGCCTCGACCTGCTTTCTCTCGGCGCGGGTCAGTTTTCGCTTTTCCGTTGACAATGTGATACACCTCCCTGTCTAACTGGTTCTGCCGCATGATAACGGCGTAAAAGTTCTTGGTTTTATAGGGCCGCTGCCGGGGCCGCAGGAAACACACCCGGATCATGTTGCGGAGTATCTTTTCCAGCGGCTGGCCGTTCTTCTCGTACATCGCCAGCAGGAAAAACGGCAGCATGAGGATGACCATGCACATGGCCGCTGTGCTGGTCCCCACAGGCCCTTTGAGCAGAAAGAAAAGCGGCACGCCGAGAAGCGCCCCGCTCCCGAAGCAGACAAGCTGCCTCTTGGTGAGATTGAACATGACCTTCGTTTTTACTTTGGTCAGGTCTTTTGGTACTGGTACATAAGCCATTTAGAAACCTCCCTCCCGATTTAGTGCGCCGAGAAAATGCTCTTGGCGAGGCTTCCAGTTTTGAACAGGGTAAAACACAGCAGCACCGTATAGCCCACACAGCTCCAGATCGCGCCGATGATGTCATCATCCAGGGCGATATTCTCCACCAGGACCGCATAGATGCCCACGCAGACGATGATGAGAAATGCCTGAAAGCCCAGGGCCATCAGGGAGCGCAGGTAGTTCTGGCCCATGCCGCCCCATTCCCGGCCCATCATGGCCGCCATCGGGATGGGAGCCACAGAGGTCACGAGGTAAATTTCCACCATACGGCCATAAATGACGATAAAAATACAGATGGTGAGCGCCCACATGGTAATGCCCACAAACAGAGATTGGAACCACAGGCCGAACAGCGGCCCCAGCTCCATCTCCATCAGGCGACTCTCCATGTCGGTGATAACGGAGCTGATGTCGATGCTGGCATCCGAAATGATAACGCCGGATGCCTGATTGACAACGCCCTGTGCCACATCAAACACACCCATGACGATGTTCCAGGTATTGGTGACAATCAGGATGGCGCAGGCCGTTTTGAAAATCCACTTGAAAAAGACCGCTGTTTCGATCTCGTGGAAGTTATTCTTGTCGGTGATGATCTGGATCAATTCCAGCGTCATAACAAACGCTAAAATCACTCCGGCGATGGGGACAATGACCGTCTCCGAAAGGTTGTGGATCATGTTATAGATGCTGCCATTCCAGCCCTGGGGGGTCATACCCACCTGGCCGGAGATTTCAGCCACCTTCTGGTTGACGGAATCGAACATCCCGGACAGGTTGCTCGTGATACCGCCCACCAGAAGCTCCTTGAGCCATTCGGTTATGGCATCCCACAGAAAATCCATAGGGGTTTACCCTCCTTTCTGCCCCTCCCGCACAGGACGGGAGGGGCTGGGGTTTTGGGGTGACAGATTAGCCGAAAAGCCCGGTGAGCTGCGGAACGAGCAGCATACCGATCAGGGCAACGCCGCCGCCCGCCATGAGCTGCTTCATGCCCTGGCTTTTTACTAATGTGTGATAAAGAAGTAATAGAAGTGT
>ERZ779843.4533-NODE-4533-length-10458-cov-5.739594_pt1 | contig 10458 bp, 8 predicted proteins | sample MGYA00511560_ERZ779843 | MGnify/ENA primary metagenome ERZ779843 (study PRJEB29588, sample SAMEA2158062) | human gut metagenome | biome: human gut; feature: human-associated habitat; material: faeces | place: Denmark | collected 2008/2010 ... | reverse complement strand
TGTGTTGTTTTATTCAATATATCGTTTTATACGCTTCGTTCTGTGCCCCGTAAATCCACCCGGTTCGGCCAATCGGTCTTGGAAATAACTACCGGTAGTCTGAAACATCATATACTGCTCCAGAAAACGATACCAATACCGAAAATTCAACTCTATGAATAGGATACTTCCTATAATAAAAAGGAATAGTATAATAGTATTATTGTTAACAAATAGTCTATTCTTCATTCTCCAACTGTTTTTCGGATCGTAAAGATAGAAAGTATATAGAAGATGGCAAAAGAAAAGGTTTAATTATTATATTGAACACGGAACACACGGAGCGTGTGCTCCATGTTCAAAGCTATATTTCTTACATCTGTTGCTCGCCGCCGCCGGAACCGCCGCTCTTCATATCATCGTTGCTGATACCTCTTTTTACTTTCTTGATGGCATCTTTCAAGGTGCCAAAACGATAAGATACACTAACCATTAACATTCTCATCGTACGGTAATTGATCTCACGACGGAAGAAGGTATCATCGGAAGTAGTATTTTCCATCTTCATTCGCTTCCAGAAGGGGTTTTGGAAAGACAACTGGACAGATAGCTTTTTCTTCAAGAAATCCTTGTTCACGGAGATTCCCGTGAAATAGAATGGAGAGCCTTTCCCCTGTAACTGGATCCAAGGAGAGAAATATCCTCCCTGTATGTTCACACGGAAATCCAACGGGAAATTAAACTGCGTACCGGCGAATATACGACCGCTGAATCCACTATTCGCCATATCATTCTTTTCGCTCTTCAAATCCGTATAATCCATTCCACCATTCATATAGATACGGAACAAAGGAACCGGATTCCAATTTGCGTATACGAATAAGCCGGTAGATTGTTTCTTTCCGATATTACCGTAGGTGGTTTGGAAAACACCCGGATTCTCCGGATCGATAAAGGTATATTGCTCGATCGAATTATTGACGAACGTATAAGTAGCGCTCGCGTTAATGCTGAATTTCTGGGCGAACATACTATAGTTCAAGTTTATATTATTACTTTTCTCCGAGTCCAGATTCGGGTTACCGAAGGATATGTTCTGTGGGTCCGCATTGTTTACATAAGGATTCAAATACCAGATACCCGGACGCTGGATACGCATATTATATCCCAAGCGAAGCTGTTGCGCCATACTCAATTGATAAGAGACCGTAGCGTTTGGCACCACGTCGAAATAATGGGTATCAAAGTTCATATCGGGAGCCATCTCATATTTCACGTCCAAAGCGGTTCCTTCCGCACGTACCCCCGCCTTCACGCCAAACTTATCAAACTTCATCGAATAGCCCAGATAAGCGGAATAGATATGTTGGGTATGACGGAAATGGCTATCTTTAGAAGTTATGTCCTCCCATATATTCAACGAATCGTTGAAAGCGGTACGATCCGTATTACTCCGGCTCTGGCGGAATATATATTTTGCGCCAACCTCCAAGGTCTGATCCTTCCACGTAGGGGTCGTATAATCCACCTGCCCGGTGTGCTCGTTCGTAGAAGCCTTGTTGATATTATTTTGCGGATAGCCGAGCCAAGGATTGTAATTCACGACATTCTTTAATTCCGTATAATCCTTGTTATCATTGGGAGAATGGCTGAAACGGTAGGAGATCGTCAGCAACTCATCTTTTTTATGGGTAGAGTGTTGGTAATCCACGCTCACGTCCGTAGAACCAAACGTTTCCGTAGCGTCCGAATTACGATTATAATCGTATACCGGATTACGATTGATATCCTGCATATTCACCGTGTATTCCGAACGGTTCGTCATCTTACCATGGAATAAGTTCGCCCCTACGGTCAGCAAGTTCAAGGAGTCGATCTCATAACTACCTTCCAGCGAACCAAACTGGAAGGGTCCGTTATTCTTCCTACGTCCATTTTGCGTCAAGAAATGTTGCTCGTCATTTTCCAAATCCTCACGTATCGAGGTAGACTCATTCCAAGGCTCCCTATTATAATTGTAATTATAATTCGCTGTCAACCCGAACTTACCTGCTTTAAGGGATATATAGCCGCCACCGCCTACACGCCCCAACGAACTACCGTTCACACGAACCGTACCAGTATATCCTTGTAGAGCGTTTTTCGTCGTAATGATATTAATAATACCACCGATACCCTCAGCGTCATATTTAGCGCCCGGGTCTGTGATCACCTCTATGTTTTTCACGGAATTGGCCGGCATACTCTTCAATACCTCAGCTGGATTGTTACTCAACAGGTTAGAAGGCTTGCCATTCATGTAGATCTTAAAGTTCGTGGAGCCTTTCAATTGGATTTGGTCATCTCCGTCCACGGTTACCATCGGTACCTTGCGCAGCATTTCCAATGTATTGTTTGTCTGTGCCTCCGGATCATCTTCCAAGCTATAGGTAAGTTTATCGATCTCAGCCTTCACCAAAGGTTTCTGTGCCGTAACCGTCACTTCCCCCAGCCGCTGGTTATCCTCCTGCATATACAACTTACCCAAATCCAAGTTCCTCTGTTTATCCGAGATCGTAAATGTTTTCTCGGCAGGAGCTTTTCCTATCGATTGCATAGAGATGATGTATTTACCGGCGCTACTCAATGGTGCCTGAAACTTACCATCCACATCACACGCTAAAAGCTTGACCGGCTTATCGGGGGTCTTCGCTAAAGCAATTCTCAACGTCGCATAGGGTACGGACTCGTTACTCAGCGAGTCTAACACCTGTCCCTTAATTGAATAGGAACCTGTCTTGTCCGCTTGCGCATACAGAGGAAGCGCAAAGAACAGTACCCAAAATAAGGCAAACAATTTCTCTTTCATACGTTCATCTATCACTATAAAAATAATACATTTTACTGCAAATTACACTATTTACGATTTCATCGTACAAATAAAGTCATTAATAATGTTCATATTTCCTTTTTCTTCTAAAGAAGTCTGAAAAAAGAGTATTTTTTCATAATAGACGGACATCAAGTAAAACAGGTTGCACAATAATCCTAGGAATCTTTGAGAAAACGAATATATTGTTATTTTTGCATTCGTAATTCTTTAAAATACAATGTCATGAGAACTATCTTTTGTGTATTAGCCACTTTGATGTTGGGTTTGACGAGTCTGCAAGCCCAGAGTTTAAAAGCCATTAAGTTGAATGCTCCCGACAAGACCCGGGGCGCTTCGGTAATGAAAGCCTTGGCAGACCGTCACTCCGAGCGCGAGTTTGCCAACAAGAAACTCAGCCTACAAGATCTTTCCGATTTGATGTGGGCCGCTATCGGTATCAACCGGGAGGATGGGAAACGTACCGCCGCTTCTGCCTTGAATAAGCAAGATGTGGATGTCTACGTATTGATGGAAGAGGGCGCTTATCTGTATGATCCGAAAGCCCATCAACTGAACCCGGTAGCGGAAGGCGATCACCGTCCACTGATTGGAGGAAAGCAAACCTCCGTGAACTCAGCTCCCGCTTGTCTATTGATGGTTTCTGATGTTTCCAAATTCGGCAATGTAGGTACACCACAATTACGTGAGCGCTTTGGAGCCTTAGATGCCGGGCTGGTCTCTCAGAATATCGCCTTGTTCTGCTCCGGATGTGGCTTGGTAACGGTTCCCCGCGGCAGCATGGAGGCTGATGCTTTGAAAAAAGTGTTGAAGCTATCCGACTCCCAAATCCCGATGATCAATCATCCGGTAGGATACGCAAAATAACGTCAGCACTCACGTAAGCCCCCGAGAATCATCTTGTGGGCTTACAAGACCGCTCACGCAGGAGGCTGAGAACAATCTTTACAAAAAATAGATATTCCGACTCTCCGAATATGATCAACCAATTCCATATTCGTCAATTTATGAAAAATAGAGAGATCAAACTGATAAGGTAATAATAAATCATCAATCGCAAACGCAATCTGATTTAACCGACTACGTGTCAAGTTTGCCCCCACCAAAGATATATCCACGTCCGAAAAAGGTTTATGGTTTCCCTTAGCTCGCGAACCGTAAAGTATTACTTCCTCAATATCCTCGTATCGAGCGTAAAACTCACGCAACTTATTCAATTCTATGTCACTCAATCCATATTTCATTTACAGCTTCATCTAGTCTCATTTTCCGATATACATAACATCCTCTCTTCAAACCGGCAAAATAGTGGATAATAAACCAGTACGATATTCTCATAAATTTCAGAAGCCACATCGTCATCATAATTATGAGAAGTCAAATTACGATCCTCAATTGTCTCCATCCATCGTTTATCTTCTATAAGCCCTATTTGTAAAGCCTTACGTATAGCATCACGTGAACCTCGAATATCCGTATAACCTTGATATTCCGCATAATCTTTCATCACCTTCCAGACTAATTCACGGGTATATTCAAAACGCTGGATTAATCCTTCTTGCAAAAGTTCATCAATCTCGTCCGCTAATTCCAACCGCCAAGATACAATGTCCACCGCTTGACCCAATTTAGCCAAAGCCTTACAATAATTAGAAAATCGCTGTAACCAACGTATATCTTGTGCCATATATGTAAACTTTAGAATACGAAGATAAGAAAAACAGAAGATATTCCTACATTCATTTCTTGAAAAATGCAAACCAAGCAATCAAAGCCAGCAGCACGAATATAACCACCAAGATCGTATTCCCCCAACGAATCAGGAAGGAAGGCATCTCGCCAATCATGTTGCGGACTTTCTCGCTACGCAACTCGATACGGTTTTGATCCGATTCTGCTTTTTTCTTCATCTCATTGTATGTCGACATATCTTTAATTCCCCAACTCTAATTGATTCTTCACTAAATTATAATAAGCGCCTTTGCGATCGATCAGCACGTCGTGGGTGCCTACCTCTACGATACGGCCTTTATCAAGAACGACTATTTGATCGGCATTGCGTACGGTACTTAATCGATGGGCGACGATTATTACCGTCTTACCCCGGTAAAAGTCCGTCAGATTCTCCACTATGGCACGTTCATTGTTGGCATCCAACGAATTCGTCGCCTCATCGAAAAAGAGATAAGAAGGGTCCTTATAAACCGCCCGGGCGATCAAGATCCGTTGACGCTGGCCTTGGCTTACGCCTTGACCATCCGGACCTATCACCGTATTATATTTTAAGGGTAAGCGCTCGATAAATTCCTCTATATTGGCGATACGAGCTGCCAATAATAAGCGAGATTTATCAATCTCACCGTCATCCACGGCAATATTGCGTGCGATCGATTCAGAGAACAGATAACCGTCTTGCATCACCGCACCACATTGGTCACGCCACCATAAAAGGCTGAAAGATCGCAAATCATTTCCACCCACCCGGATATCACCTTCTACCGGATTATAGTAGCCCAATAATAACTTGATCAAGGTTGTTTTCCCGCTACCACTCGTTCCTACGATCGCCGTAATCTTGCCTCGAGGTATTTTAAGGTTTATCCGCTCCAAGACTTTCGGCGAATGGATGCCCTCATATTGAAACGTCACGTTACGAATCTCAATGTCCCTATCGCTTCCGTTAAAACCGGTTATCATACGTTCCGGCGTCTCCTCTTCTTTCCGATCATGGATCTCGCTCATCCGTTCCAGACTAATCTTCACGTCTTGCCAACTATAAAGAAACTGCACGAACTGTTCCACCGGAGCGTTCAACTGCCCGATAATATACTGTATAGCCAACATCATACCCAACGACAGGCTACCCCCGATCACAGCCGTAGCGGCAATCACCGTAATCACGATATTCTTTACCTCATTAATCAAGATACTGCCGGCCTCCTGACTCTGTTGCAGCCGCATCGATTCGATGTTCGTCCGGAACAAGTCCGCTTGTATATCCTCCCATTCCCAACGGCGGCGGCGCTCACAATGCTGGAGCTTGATCTCTTGCATACCATTCAATAACTGCATGGTTTTCGATTGATTACGGGCCCGTTGCTCAAAATAAGTATAGTCCAGCAAACGGCGTTTTTTAAGGAAGAATGTCACCCATACGGCATATAAAGCGCTACCTAGTACGAAAATAAAGAATATCAATCGATTATAATAAAGTAATACCCCACCGAACACCACAAAGCTGAAAGCGGAGAAAAGCACCGTCAATGTCTGCGCCGTCAAGAAACGTTCCACACGCTCATGATCATGGATGCGTTGCAAGAGATCGCCCGTCATCTTCGTATCGAAAAACGACATGGGTAATCGCATCAGTTTGATCAAGAAATCGGATAACAATGATATATTCACCCTCGCACTTATATGCAGTAATATCCAGCGACGGATAAAGTCCACCGAGGCACGGCTCAAGACCAGCATCAATTGTCCCGCCAAGATCAGATAGATCAGATTCAGATTCTTAGTAGCGATACCTTTATCCACGATCGCTTGGGTAAGAAACGGAAAGATTAATTGCAATACGCTTCCCAGCGCAAGCCCCAGCAACAACTGGATAAAGAAACGTTTATAAGGTTTCATATACCCCCAAAGGAAATGAAAGGGATCTCTTCCCGTATGGCGTTCATCTTTCCGCTTATAAAAAGCGGGGGTCGGCTGCAAGGCCATTAATATGCCTTTCTCCTCCCCTCTCGAACGGGTACTGATCCACGCATTACGAAACTCTTCCTCATCGATACGCAACAAATTCTTACCGGGATCGGCTATATAAAAAACAGATTTCCCATCCTGTTTCTTTTTAACGTCATATAATACGACAAAATGATCTTGGTTCCAATGGAGGATACAAGGGAAGGGGCGTTGCTCCACCATCTTCCCCAAGGTCATTCGTCCACATATCGTACGAAATCCTATATACTCGGCGGCATCAGCGATACCCAGCATGGAGACTCCTTCCCGGGTTACGACGCAAAGGTTTTGCATCGTCTCGGCGGAATACTCCTTGCCATGGAACTTGGCGATCATGCGGAGGCAGGTGGCGCCGCATTCCATGGAGTCGGGTTGCTTGATATGGGGGAAGCTCATAATTTAATACCTTCCTCTATACTATACACATTTTTCCGTTCTTTCATTGCTTTCGACTTGTTTTTACGGAATGTATAACGAAGCAAGATCCAAGGCCGAAAAGAGGCACTGATTTTTCGTTGATCGCTGTAGTTCTCATAGCTACCACTACGTAATTCCATCGAGGTACGATAAGTAACCAAACAATTCTCCATCGCCACGGAAATATAGAAATAGTCCGTAAAATTATAAGAGACCTGTACCATCGAAAAAGAAGGGCTATGATACTTCACACGAGAGATTGGCGTATAGGTATAATTGTTATATAATATATCAGCACCCAAATACCACTTCTTATAATTCGCATTGAAATACAAATAGGTACTAAACCCTTTCCTTGGATCTTCATTCTCATAATAATCCACGACATGATACGCATTGACACCTATACGCCCTAAATTGCCTATCCGATAAGACAGACTTCCCCCTATGCGTAAATTCTTATACTTCCCGCTATTCCTATAGCTACTGATATAAATATCCTCTTCGCTGAATCCATACGATTCCACCAAGTCCGTACTGATCCGATAAGAGACGCTCGGTGTCAAATAAAATCCTTTCGTGTTAAATGTCAAGGATAGGTTCAATTTATGATTTTGGCTCGGAAGCAGATAAGGATTTCCTTGTGTCTTCACTAAAGAATCCGTAGACATATTATAAGGATTCAATTCGCTCTCGGTAGGAGCCGTATTGGTAAGCGTGTATCCCAATCTCGTAGATAGATGATCGCTAAAATCATAATTACCGCTTAAAGAAATGCGAGGCTTGAAGTAATGATTAGAGGCCTCACCCGCTTTCAGCCAAATTCCTTCCAGCCCAGCAGAAAGCATATAAGAAAAACGCTTTATAGACTGGCTATAGTCCGCATACAAATACTCTTCCCATTTCTCGTGCCGGAAAGTAGGCATTCCTATACTCACTTGACGTATACGATCACTCGTAAAACGAGTCTGATTCCCTACATTCAAGCTACCTCCATTTGCAAAATCCACATTATAATCCACATCAAAACGACCGGAATTCCGGTCGTTCTTATATAAATATGTATTCAGATAAGACCAATCCAGATATGACTCCGAGCGATTTCCGTCATTCTCGTTATGATTCTTATTGAAAGCAAGGGTCGTTTCCAATATATGGTTTTTCGCAAACGTATGCTTATGGAACAAGCTAGCCGTAAAAATATACGATTGATCCTTATTAAAAGAAGAATAATCGAATTCTTGGGGTATTCCATCCGTTAAAAGTCCATCACCCCAACCTTTCTTCTTATTGATTTTTTTATTACCATACATATGAGCTACGATATAATCCTTGTCTGTACACATCCAACGGAATTGCAACTCACCTAAATAGCTAGTACCATCCAAACGTTCCTCTCCCTTCGTCCATTTACTATACCCCGTATTTAGCTGCCGTTGCTCCTGTTCCGAGCGATCATCATACAAATAGTCCACTGAAGCTCTTCCATAAAGTGCGTATCGAGAGTTTCCAACCTCAAAATACCCTACCCCAAGCCCCTTACGGAAAGGGACATCATGCCGCGTGGCTCCTTCCAAGAAGATAAAAGGTTGTGTCTTCTTTTTCAATTTTATATTCAATATCTTTTGGTAACCATCCTTTAAGTAACGGGCTTTCACCACATCGATTATCTCCACGGATTCTATCTCTCTCGGATCAAGAGTGGCGATTCCCGAGTTATAACGATTCCCGTTTATCAATATCAAGGGTTGCGCCCCATCCTCCAACTGCACCTTCCGGTTAGCCACATCCGAGTACAAGCGTGGGATCTCTTGCAGGGCCCGGAAAGGGTCTTTCATATTTTTAGCCTTCTCTGACAGATAAAAGATCTCTCCCGTAGCGGTCCGATTCACTTGATCATTCCGATTACCCGTCACCATTACTTCGTCCAATACGACCGTTTTCTCAGGTGTCAGCAAGAAGTCTTTTCTAACATCCCTGTTTTCCACTCGCAATATTTGCTCCTGCGCATTATACCCCAAGAAAAACAAACGTAGCTCATACGCTCCCTCCTTCAATCCATCTATACGAAAATGACCTTTTTCATCAGTTAAAGCCATGGCCGATAACGAGTCTTCCACACTCAATATCACCTGTACCCCATCCATCATCTTCCGCTTCTCGTTTGTAATTATTCCTGAGAAGGTGTAAGACTGGGCAGACAATGTGAAGAGGCCTTGTGAGATGAACAGAAGCCAGAAAGCGATAGTTCTCATGGTATTATGCGTATAATTCTTCTTTTAATAATTGACATTTGAAAAGATACATCAGATATTCTTTCAAAGTCATATTGATTGCGTCAAATGTACATATATTTTCCCCCGGATGCAACATTATTTGTTTATTACATGGTCCCAAACAGGCAGGCAGTAATTTACAATCTATACAATTTTGAGGCAATATCTCCTTTAACCAATAAGAAAGTTTTGTCTCATTCCAATGTACCTGTCCTGATTGTAAATCAAATTCTCCTAACGCATTTTGATCATCAAAAGAAGAAATCGTAGAACACTTAAAAACTTTACCATCATAATTAAACAAAACTTCTCTATGCCGTTCAGCAAAGCAAACATCTCCTTTTGGCATAATATAATAATCCAATAAAAATTTCTTATCTAAAAACTTTTGAACCGAAGCATGTAATAACGGCACATTAACTTTATCTTTTTCTAGTTGCCACACTTTTTTCAAAATGACAAAACAATACTTACGATCTAGAAAATCCAAATCACCAATGATTTCATCTATTTTCTCTAATGTCTTATTATCAAAGTTTATTCTTACCGCAAGCCACCTATTGGGAATTTTATCATTAATAAGCCGAATAGTTCTCAATGTCTTCTCATAAGTATCCTGATTCGGGTTATCCTTATCTTTCTTTATTTGATTATGATGTATTCTATCACCATCCAAAGTAATTTGGAATTGGCATTCAAAGTTTTTTAAATAATCTATAATAGATTCTGTTATCAAAATCGCATTTGTTGTAAATTCAGCAATTAGATCCAATTGATTAACTTGGCAAAAGTTTCTCGCAAAATCCAGAATTTCTTTTATCCCTCTGAAATACAAAAAAGGTTCTCCCCCAAAGAATGATAATTTTAATATCCTATAAGATGTTTTAATATATTCTTGTTCTATATTCTTTTTTATAGCTTCTATTACTTCACTCTTCAAACTTCCCGCTATTCTATTCTCGTAACAGTACCAACAGTTTAAATTGCAATCCAATGTTGTATTCACCATGACTTGATACATAGAGGCATCAAATTGCATCCTTTTTTTCCGAAACAAGACAATCTCTCTTTCATCAAAATCATCAGGAACAATATATTGATTATCCACCAAAGATTTATATAATACAGGATCAGATTGCTCTAATTTTAAAATATTTTCTTTTTTATATTTTTCAT